>VMHT01017804.1_pt1 | contig 17215 bp, 15 predicted proteins | sample 4693611 | NCBI WGS metagenome assembly VMHT01 (sample SAMN12280063, study PRJNA550983) | marine metagenome | isolation source: seawater sampled from same location over 5 years 0.02-0.2 micron viral filtrate | place: USA: collected off the coast of southern California halfway between the port... ...
AAGCATTAGCTGTTGCTGCTAGAGTAGCATTTGCTGCTGTTCCAGTTGCACTACCTAAAGCAATTTGAGCTGATCCAGATACTAATGCTGGTTTACTAGATATACCTGAGAAAGGAACTGCGTCAGCTGTTTCTGCATGAGATGCTGAAGTAGCGTTAGCTGCTGTTCCAGTTGCACTAGCTAAACTAATTTGTGCTGATCCAGATACTAATGTTGGTTTACCAGTAATGTTACTATAAGCAACAGAACTAGCTGCGATATCTCCGTCAATGTTACTTGCTTCAACATAAGAAGCTGTATCTGCTGTTCCTGCAGTTGCTGCTTTACCAGTTGCACTAGCTAAACTAATTTGAGCTGATCCTGATACTAATGCTGGTTTACCAGAAATACCTGAATAAGCTACCGCGTCTGCTGAATCTGCTTTTACAGCATGAGATGCTGATGTTGCAGTACTTGCAGCGGTTGCGTTAGCAGCAGTACCTGTAGCACTACCTAAGTTAATTTGAGCTGATCCTGATACTAAAGTAGGTTTTCCACTTACTCCAGAAAAAGGAACTGCGTCAGCTGTTTCTGCATGTGAAGCAGAAGTTGCACTTCCAGCAGAGGTTGCAGTTGCTACTGTTCCATCTACTTTAGAAGCGTTTACATACGATGCTGTATCAGCTGTTGTAGGAGTAATTCCTCCCATAGCGACATCTATTCTTCCACCGCCCATTTGGTGTAAGGATAGTGTATCGCCATTGATAGAACCGGACTTAACACCGTCTGCAACGTGAGATGCAGAAGCGATAGATGAACCAATACTGGTCACATATCCGGCGTCGTTATTCAGTTCCGATATATTCGATCCTGAGACGACTATTTTTTTCCATTCGGCCATAATGATTAATTTTTAATTTTTAATGTTTAAACAAATTTGTTATTATACTTATAAATATGTAACTGTTATACAATACTCAGGTAAAAGTCTCCGCTTGAAGATAAAAACATACCTCCTGTTACCGCGGTTGGGGCATCTAGTTCCGCAAACTGGACTATACCTTGATTATTAACTTTAAAAACTTCTACTGAGCCGGATACTACCTGAAATTCATCAGCAGCGTCAACTCTAATTTTAACAGAACCAGTAATTTCTAAATCGTTGGTAGTCGATTCAACACTTCCAGTTGTTGAAAAGATTCCATTTCCACCTCCACCTCCGCCTGCTCCAGAAAAACTACTAAAAGTAGCAAATGAAGCTGAAGGGGAAAATAATGTTACAAAGTCTGGTTGTGTAATTGTTACCTCATACCATGTACTTGTATTGCTTACATAGGCTAGCTGTCCTGATTTTAATCTTTCTATAGATTCACCTTGTAGATCACTAAAGGTAGGAAAAGCTTTTAAAGCGCCTTTCACAAGTCCGTTATCTATACCAGCAGTTCCTGCAGCAACTGCATCTGAGTTTAAAACTATTTCACTTGAAAATGTAGGCATAATTAATTTTTAATTTTATGACGGAGTCGATCCTGAAGACGGTACTAAATAGAATTGTTCTGCTGTAGTTACTAACTTATAGTTACCTGCAATCATCTTATAAGAAGTAGATCCAGATATACTATTTAAGGTAGTGAACTCAAACAATTTAGTTGATCTTGATGAATCGTCATCCGAGTTAGCATCCTTTGTATATAATACATATTCACCTGATGCAGTTCCTCCAAATGAATCTCTCATAGAGGTTATCGAAGGTACTAAGCTTCCTGTATCTGGGAATATAATAAATACTTGTTGATTATTTATGTTAAGATTATTTAAATTTGAAATATTTTGTATGTCTTCTTGTAGTGATGCAGTTACTAAATTAGCTGTAAATCCACCTGCTACTGCGAATGAAGATCCTGTGAAGGCACCTGATATAAATGCTTCCATTGGTGAACCTGCAATTACTCCGCTTGATCCAGTTCCAACTAAGCCATCAAATCCTGCGTCTGGTAATGTATAAGGTATTGAACCTGCTCTATCACACTTCCAAATATATACTGTTTCTATTATTTGTGCTTCTACTGCTGTAAAGCTTCTTTCATATGCAGTAGTATTACTATAATCGTCTACTATAGAAGCAGTATAACCTTGTGCGCCTGCACTAGAAATTTCTTGAGATGCAGTTATAAAGCCTGAGCTAGAAGCTGCATTACTATACGATACACCTAAGTTAGCATTGCCGCTAATTAGTACTTCATAAGGACTGTCTCCCTCAACGTCACTTATACTAAACGATACTAAACTAGTACCTGCAGCAATTGATGCTGTAAAGTTACTGCTTTGGTTACTAAATGTTGCAGTAGGTGCTTGATTATCTGTTACCTGTACTACTAAGTTATCAGTTGTAGTAGTTCCAAATGTATTTGTAAATGTAATAGTAGAACTTATAGTAGCTCCACTTTGTGTAGCAGAAGCACTTAGGTTTGTTGCTAAAGTTAAGTTACCATTTGAATTAATTGCAATCGCTGCATTAGAAGATGCCCAAGTACCACTTTGATTAGAATTGTAATCAGCATTACTTCCTCCAAACCCATTTGAATTAGTTTTTATATTATCTGTAGATACTGCAGATTCTACTACATAAGGACCTGCTGACCAGTTATCAGAAATAGTAGCTGCTAAATCATCTTTAACATCAATAGTAACTTCTGCTGTATTAGAAGTTTCATTAAACGCATCTGATACAGTAACGTTATACTTATATTGATTAATTATATCTGAGTTTAAGAAGTGTGAGTTCTTTAACGTTACCTGTCCTGTTGCGGTATTAATTTGGAATGGATCTTCTGATGGATCATTTATTCCTGTATTACCGTATGTACCGCTGCTAATATTACTTCCATCTAAAATTCTAGCTGTATTGCTAAAGTTGCTATATACTATTGCTAATCCTTCTGGGTCATTAGCACTTATAAATCCTGCTGAAGTACCAGCTGCTGCTGATTCAGTAACTCCAGTTATTGTTTGATTATTAATAGTAGGTACTAAGTTATCAGTAACTGTTATAGTTATAGGTAGCTCTTTAAATGAAGTACTATCTTCTCCAGATATTTTATGAGCATCAGAAGCAGTTATACTAAAATTATAAGAAGTTATATTTTCATAATCTAACGAACTAGTTACTTGAGCAATTCTAACATAGTTAGTATACTTAGTCATTGAGAAATGTCCAGTAGCGTCAGAAGCTGAAGTTATAGTTATTGCATCTCCTTCATCGTCTGTAAAGTAAATATCTGCTACAGTACCTGAAGAAGCATCTTCTCTTCTTGATGCGGAATAACCAGTGCTTAAAATTGACCCTCCAGTACCAGTTAATCTAAATACCGGTGCTGCATTATTATCTACAATTAAATAAATTGTTTTAGTACCTATCGCACCAAATTGATCTGTTACTACTAAATCAATTGGATGTGAAAGATTACCGTCTCCTCTATCAACAGTATTGAAAGAAGTTAATGCTTTTTGATTTAATTTAAGATCTCCATTTTCTACTCTAACTATATCAGCTGTATAAGATGAAGCTGTTGAGAATGTAAGATTATGTCCATCTGGATCAGATCCTGCTAAAGTAGTAATAGTAGATCCTGATACTGTAAATTCTTCTATAGCTTGATTACCTGTTGATATTGATGGAGGATTATTAGGAAAGAATACTGATTCTAAGAAATCGTGTACTGAACCAGATGTACCGTAGTTATTATTATAAACATTAGTCGGTAAATTATCGTTTGTTACGTTTCTATTTCCATCAAAAGTAAAACTACTACTTAAAAGATATCTTGAATCATACGATCCTGTTAATTGATCACTACCGCTTACTAAGTTACCTGGTAATGAAGTTACATAGGATGAAGTAGCAGAATTTAATGCTGTTATACTTGTTTGAGCTGATGCTGAAAAAGTATTTAGAGCTGATATATTTGTATGAGGTCCTGTGTTATAAGAACTAGTAGCTGCTTCTAAGGAATCTAGCCTACTATCTAAAGATGATGTATCGCTAATAGATTCGCTTATAAATCCTAATGCAGTGATTTGTGTTGAGCTACTTACAATATCACCTGGTAATGAAGTTATATAAGATGAAGTAGCTGCTTCAATAGAGTCTAATCTAGTATTTGCTGAACCAGTAAAAGTATTTATAGGTCCTAAGTTAGCATGAGCTCCTGTTGCATACGATGAAGTAGCTGCTTCTAATGAATCTAATCTACTATCTAAAGACGAAGTATCTACTGCTGCGCTTTCTGATATAAACCCTAGTCCAGTAATTTGTGTTGAACTACTTACTATATTTGTCGGTAATGAGGTAATATAAGATGAAGTTGCTGCCTCTATAGTATCTAATCTATTATCTATAGAAGAAGTGTCTATTGTAGCAGAACTTTCAGATATAAATCCTAATGCTGTTATTTGAGTTGAACTACTTACAATATTACCTGGTAATGTAGTTAAGTATGATGAAGTTGCATTATTTAATGCTGTTAGACTTGTTTGAGCTGAACTAGTAAAGTTATTTAAAGCTGATATATCTGTTGCTCCTGAGCTTTCAGAAACAAATCCTAATGCTGTAATCTGAGCTGAGCTGGAAACTAATCCTGCAGGTTTATTTAGTACTGTGGTCCATTCTACTGATCCACTACCTAATTGCAGTGTAGCAATCGTATCGTTAAGTGCTGTAAATTTGTCTGTTAAAGACTCTCCGTTTAAGTTTATAACACCAACAACCGATAAAGACTGTGATACTTGGAGACTACCGGTTAAGTATACCGGGTCACCTAGTGACGATGCTATCTGTTTCCATTTAATTAGTGGCATTAGCTAGTAAATTTTCCTATTATCGTATATTCATCTGTACTTCCTAAACTAAAACCTAGAGTATTGTTGAATGTAATGATTACACCCGACCCACTTTGTATAATTGAATCGATAGCATCTACTTCAACTAAAGACCCATTTATAAATATCTGGAAGTCTGTCTTTCCTAGTGCAGGAAAACCTGAAGGCGGTGTTGCAACTGTTGTTGCTGCCCATAATAAAGTATTTGCTGCTGCATCTACTTGTACGGTTTTCGTAGCGCTTGTGAAAGCTTTATGTGATGATAAGTACGTTTTTTGTTCTGGTGTCATATTTTCATCTATTGATATTGCGTTAATCTTATTAGTTTGCACTCCGTCTGTAAACCGAGTTGCTCCTGATGATGTTCTACCTGCTGTATATCTTGCCATAGTTAATCAAATTTTTTATCTGTTTCAGTACCAAATATAATTGATGCCTTAGAATAAAATTTATCTAGTCCATTAATCTGTGCATTAACTGCATCTGGGATTATATGTCCTAACATATTAATAGAAAAGCTCGTCTTAGTCATTCTATCCTGCCCTTGTTGTAACTCTGTAGCTACACCGTAGGAATCAATCATTGCTCTAAACTGAAATCTTTCTGGGTTACCCCAATAAGAATCTGACGCATAATTCATTTGTTCTACAATTTTATTGTTTTGCTCTACGTAATCAGTAAAGATAACGCATTCGTATGTTAAGTTTACAAAGTCAGGCATTACTACTCCGTAGTATTCATCTACCTGAAACCTATTATTAAGGGCTGTAAATCTATCATAAATATTCTTCTTTGAGTATTTCTTTTTAAATATACCAAAGTTAGTAGGCATATTAGCATCTAACTTATTACTTAGGTTTCTATTCTTTTCTACACTAGTTCTTTTAAACATAATCAACGGTACCTGTATTTTACCGTTCTTATCTCTATAAAACCCGTCTGCCTGTACTGCTTTCCATCTTTCTGGTGAGCCGTATATTACAGGTACTTGCATAGTTTTACCATTTTGCGTAACTCTTGGTCGAATTACTTCATTAAAGTAGAAAAATACAGCCTCATCTATATCTTTTAGCCCAACAGAAAACTTTTTAAAGTCATCTCCCTTAACTGATCTCTGATTCTCTCTTCTTTTACTAGAAGGTACAGATGTATCACTAACTTTCGCGTCGTATCCAGTAGATTCTTCTGAAAGTTCTCTTTGTGATGCCGGAATTGGTTTTTTTTCGCTCATTTCTTCTATCTTATCTGATTTATACCAACTTTATCTGCTCTTGTAATGTGACAATCAGCAATTATTGAATAAGATGAACCAAATCCACTGCCATAATTATTTAAATTGTAAGAATTATCTCTTCCTAACACTAATTGGTTCTCTCTTAAAGTATCTATCTCATAATAATCTTCATGCCAGTTAACTATATCGCCAACTTCAGGAACTAGTAGCCTATCTGTTAAATCTTCTCTTAAAAATGCAAAAGAAGCCTCTCTTCCTAAGTCAGGACCGAATTCATCTACGTTATATACTTGATCCCCTCTAGTAATTAAGCAATTTAGCTTAACTGGTGTGTAGAATCCTTTATCTAAAGACTCTCCGTACAAGTTTGTAGAAGAATCTGCTATAGAAAATTTATAATAAAGAATTTCTTGCTCTATTATATCAGAAATAAGTTCTCTCGACAAACTTTTAAATAAATTTACGTCTCTTGCGCTTCCGAATAACATATATTATTTCTTTTCTATAGTTTTACTCCCTATCTCAAATCTCTTTATCGCAGGTACCTTAGTTAAAGCTGTGTTTTTTAGGTTATCAAATGCCTCTAAAGGAGGTTTTAAACTAATAAGCTTTATTTTAAAGACTGCAGTACGATTTTCTTTATTAGATCCTGCTTGAGTAGTTACTGTTACACCTGGTAGTGCTCTTACTGCATCGGCTATTTTATTTAAACTAACCTTCTCATTGTAAGAAATCCTAACCATACCTTGATAAGTATGGAACTCTAGTTCACTTATTAGTTTAACTAACTTCATTACCCAATATATATCTTATAAGGTACATCGTTTAAAATTTTATTCATAGATTCACCTTCTGCTGCTTGCTTTTCTAATTGTGCTCTACGAGTAGTTTCTAAAAGTTGACCTCTTAATGCCTCTATCAATGTTGCCTTCTCTGATCTAGCATCAGTCAATAAATCATTTGCATTTAATGTTGCTTCTGATCCAGGAACTGGTACTGTCGAATATTTTCCTCTAATATAACCTAGTAACTCTCTAGCTAAAGCTAATGTATAAGAAAAGATCCACTGTCTTGCTACAGAATTTAGTTCTGTATAAACAGGATTATTATAAGGAACGTTACTTACATTAGTAACTATTCCACTTCCTGATGAGTCTGTAGTAGAAGATAATTTATCATCTATCTTATAATACTCAAATCTTACACTAGTTCTTTCTTTTGGTACCGGGAATATTTTAAGTTGATTATTTACTAATTCAAAACTATAAGCTGATCTTCTAATTTGATCGTTAAACTCTATGGCTTGTACTTTTAATAAATCAAATGAAGCTGGCATCATTAAGAAGTTGATACCAGGGCTATAAGAACCGAAATCAAAAGCATCCATCAAAGATTGAATACCTGTTCCAGTACCTGCATACGGATCAAAATATCTCAATATTGCTGGTGGTGCTTCATAAAATATTCTTCTAACTTCTATTCCTCCAGTAATACCTTTATCAATTGCCCATTGATTTAAATCATAATCTTGTACGCTTGCTGTTACATCCAGCATAGCTTGTTCTTTTGTTACTTTTCCTCCTACTTCTGCTTCTGTACCGTAGTCTTGACTAAGTTCTATTACTCTCTGTAAACTTCCTGCAACAACAGAGTTATTAAGAGAGGTAGCATTAGAAGTACCTTCTACATTTATAAAGTGCTCTCTTATCTTGAAATTATATACTTCATTACCGTAAACTGTAGTAGCTTCTTCGAAACAAGCATATAAAGAACCAGACGATAACTCTACATCCATTACTGGATATCCTAGTCTCGTTGCACAGAATAAAGCTACCTTGTCTGCTTCAGCAGCAAACTGCGTGTCATTGTCATAAAATCCAAATGGAGTTTGACCAGCACTAAAGGTAGAGGAACCGTTCCATACATTTATATTTGCCATAGGTTATAGTTTTATTATAAATAGTAGAGAAGTTTTTATCCAGAACTTTTAATCTCTAAAGGTGCTATATACTTTTAATACAGGGCCAACTATTGGGTGACGATGATTTTGAATTAAAGTTTGTACTTTAACTCCAGGGACATTTTCTTCTAATCTTGACAAGAAAGAGAATCCAGTTTCTCTTTTATCTTTTAAGTCAATCTGAGCCATATCTCCGCAGATTGCTAATTTAGATCCTTTACCTAATCTACCGATGACTGTTTCCATTTGAGAATGAGTTACGTTTTGAGCTTCATCTACTATTACAAAACTATTAACAAAGGTTCTACCTCTCATAAAAGCAAATGGAACTATTTCTATATTACCATTTTCTACTTCTTTATCTACCTTATCTTTATTATACAACATGTATAAGTTATGATAGATAGGGGCTAACCAAGGGTCCATTTTTTCCCTAATATCTCCTGGTAGAAACCCTATATCTTCTTTAGAAACAGTTGGTCTCGTAATTATAATCTTTTCTACTTTACCAGTAAACAAGAGATCTAACCCACATTGAGTAGCAACTAACGTTTTTCCGCTACCTGCCATACCTTTCAGTACGGTAATAGGATTTTCTAATATTAATGATTTAGCAAACTTCTGTTCGTCATTTAGTTGGACTTGAAACTTTATTGGTCTTTTGGGCCTTCTTTTTTTAGTGAAGACTTCATCGGTGTGATGATTACTTGCCATGCAAAAGTGTTTTGTAGTTATACCTATAAATAGGACATAAAAAAAGGGGACCCTAATGGATCCCCAATTTTAAAGAATAATCTATATTCTAAATCTTATTAGATAGTCTCTAAACCATCAACAAAGATTCTTCCGTAGAATTCTGGTCTGATCATTTTCTTCGCATATCTAGTCATCAATCCTTTTCTTGGTGTAAAGGTTTGAGGATCGTAGATTAACGGAGTCATCATCAACGGTACATAAGGAGAATATACAGCTCCAGTTTCTAAGAACTGAGAACCTCTAAATCCTAATAAGATTGAATTTTCAGTCATATAAGGATTCTTGTATACTTTGAATCTTGAATTTAAAGATCCAACTTTCTGTACTCCCATTGCAAAGTCCATCTTGTCACCGTCAGTTGCAGCTGCATATCCTGGAATAGATTCTAAGATAGTTGCTACACTTGGAGAACATACTAAGAAGTTAGCTCCACCTCTTAAGGTTTTTTGATGAATTTTGTTAGATACTTTTTGGATTTTAGTTCCTAAAGTTTGGAACCACTGTCCTTGAGTATTGTAGAAGTCTGTTGAACTAGCTGTTCCACTTGTCCAAGCTGATCCGTTCCAAGTTCTGTTGTTAACAGCTGACCATCTTTCAGTAGTTACAGCGCCTTTGATCAACATATCTAAGATCTCTAAATCAATCTCCATAGAGATATATTCAGATAATAAAGATGTTAATTCAGCTTCTGCATCTACACTATGGTAAGCGTTAAGATCTTGAGCGAATTCAGGAGTCCATTGTGCTTTTAGCTTTCTAGTCTTAGCAACTACTGCTTCAGACTTAAGTTCTACATTCACTTCTGGAATTTCGATTGATCCACTAGGTACATCTTCGAAATCTCCTCTTGCGTTATCAGCTGGTTGTAAAGAATACTTTACTTGACCACCGTCAACGTTTGATCCAACTGTAGCGTCAGTACAGATAAATCTGATGTTACCACCATTAATAGCAGTAAATTCAGGATAGTCTGTTAAGTCTACGTTAGATGCATTTACTAATCTAAATCCTCTAATTGCTTCTACGTCAAATGTAGATGCTAAAGAAGAAGTAGGTACGTCTACGATTACTAAATCAGCTAAAGTGATGTTGTTATCATATCCTACATCAGCAAGTGCAGGAGCAGCTCCTTTTGCTTGAGATGCTAAAGAAGCAGATGCTTCGTTGATAGAATATCCGAATCTACCTGCGCCGTATAAACCGCCAGATACTTCTTCGTCTAATCCCATTTTATCATTTCCAGTAGATACGTTACCGTACATATTAGAATTGTTTGCAAATCCAGGCTGTCCTGAACCATATTTGAAATCTAGATAAAATACTAGACCTGAAGGTAAGTTCATTGGTTGTACAGATACGAAATCTTGTGCAACTATCTGAGCAAATACCTTTCTCACTAATGGTAGAGCGACACCAGCCCATTGCTCACCGTCACCAGCAGAAAAAGTTCCGCCTGTTCCAGTGCTTGACTGTTCTGCTACGATTTGTTTAGCTTGGTTTTCTAAGATCATTGACATGTTAGATGCCTTTCTCTCGTCTAAACCTTCCAATAAACCTGAAGCAGACCATTTTTCAGCTAATCTACCAGCATCAGCCTGAAGGCTTTTGTAGCTGTTAGCGCTTTCTAAAAGGTTGTTAATTTCCATGATTGAAATAATTTTAGTTTTGTTAATTTAAATTTTACTTAATAATACCGGCTAACTTTTGCATTCTAAGAACTGTTTCATTTACTTCTGAAATTACTTCTGGCTTACTTGCAGTAGTACCAGTAGCTTTAGAAGCTTGACCTAAGTTCTTATGTTCTTTAATGTTTGCTTTTTTCGCAACTACATTATCAGCAACAGTTTCGTATACTAATTTAACTTCTTTCACAGTCTCTGCTTTATCAAAAGCAGCGATTACATTTACTTTCTGTGATTCAGATAAATCATTTGATTTGAAGACTTTGTTTACATAAAGCAATTTTGCATTAAGTAAGTTTACTTCTGAAAGTTCAGTTCTTAAAGTTTCAATAGTGTCTAAAGCTTCTTCTACTTCTTCTCTCTGTCCCATATTATGTCTAATACCGCTTCCAGCAGCTCCGCCAATGTTACCCATTGTCTTTGCGAACTTCTGTGCAGCTTTTCCATATTTACCATCTTCTGCATTTTGCATTAGAGTGGCAAGGCCAGCAGCTCCCCCGATTACACCAAGAGATCCACCTAATGCGGATAACATCTCAATATATGCAGGATCGATTTCGTTTAAAGTAGCAGCATCTTCAGCAACTTCTCCTTCGTCAGATTTCTTATGATCGTCTTTTGGAGCTTCACTTTGTACTTCTTCTTCTTTCTTTTTGTAATCACCTTCGTTAGTAGCAGATTCTAGTTCTTCTAAAAGAGCTTCTAAGTTGATCTCCTCCTCTTCAGCAGGAGCTTCATCTTCTAAGCCTTCTGGTTCACCAGCTTCTCCGCCACCCATTTCTTGAGCAATTAAGTCTCTGATAAGGTCCTTTAGGTCATCGACTTCCATGTCTTTAACTTCTACTTCCTCACCGTCTTCGGCGTCGTCTTCAGATTCTTCTGAATCATCCTCTGCCTCTGCAGCTACTTCTACTTCCTCTATCTCTTCTTCTTCTATAGTTTCTTCTTCAACTACTTCTTCAGATACTTCTTCGTCTTTCTTATGATTGTCTTTTGGAGCTTCGTCCATTTTCTTATCATCTTTAGCCTCATCTTTTTTATGCTTGCCTTCTTCCTTCTTTTCTTTTGCAGGTGCTTCTGCTACAGTCTCTTCATTAGATTCTGCAACTTCGTCATTCTCCATTTCTTGAAGTTTTGATGCTAACATATCTTTTAGATGTGGTGTCAAAGTTTCTTCCAAAGCGTCTTTAGCGTTAGCTATAGCAGCTTCTCTGATAGATTTGGCTTCAGCAATTGCTTGCTTGAATAAATCTTTATTTGCCATTTTCAAAAAAATTGTTGTGGATACGATTATTAAAAAATCGTAATAGGAATTAATATTGTATAGATACAGTATAGACTAACTGTATATTCCTATATAAATATATACGATTTACAAAAACCGCTATACTCTTAAAAGATCGTTGATTATGTTGTCAATCTTTAGCGTTAAAGCTACCTCTTCTTTATTCTCATTTAAAGAAATAGGATTCATAAAGGCACCGTGAGTAGAAGGATTAGATACAAAATCCCAACATACTAATTCAAAATCTGGTTGCACTTCTAAAGTATTTTCGTTTGTTGCTTGTACAGAGCCTGTACCTCTGGATGATATTCCGATTGTATGGCCTGCTTTGATTATTTCTTTAACTATATTTCCGGCAGGAGTATTTAATAGTTCAACTCTTCCGCAAAGATCATCTCCTTTCCACCATAAGTCTTTAACTATGTGAGAAGCGTTCTTTAATGATACAACAGCAGATTCTGGATGATCTAACTCACCGTATGCATTACCGTTGTTAACAAACTCTTGTATATACTTATCGGTTTCTCTTTCTAGGATTTTCTTATCGTATACTCTACCGTTTTGGTTTTTTGCACCAGCTCTTTGCATAACTCCTTCTACTTCGAATACACCAGGTCTTTCCTTAGATTCTCTAAGGATCGATTTAAATGGAGTTACGTTTACTAATACTTGTGCCATAATTTTGTTGTTATTAGATTTTTTCTTGCAATGCTGCTAATACTTCTACACCAAGTGCTAAGCTTAAATCAGCATTACCAATTGAACCTTCTTGATCGTTAATTTTTTTAAATTTACCAGATTCAGCTATTTTCATAATAGCATTTGCTGATTGTTCAGCTACAGACTTAAGTAAAGGTCTTAAAAGCTTTACTCTTTCATCATTAGCATCACGAAATCTATATTCTTGTTCGTTAACTGTCTCTACAGATGAGCCAGAAACAGCAGTTCTATTTTCAGCTAAAAATTTTCTTAAATCGAAGTTATCCATATTATTTTTATTTGTTACTGTTACAGCTTGATTCGTGAATTTTGTAACCTTCCTTCTTAAGCTCAGCAATAATCTCTTTCATCTTACCTTCATTACAGTGCCCAGCATTTATAATATCTTTACCTTCTTTAGAAAATTTAATACCTTCACTAGCATATCTTTCTTTAAGCTTGTCCATTATTTCATTACAATGTCCTTCAGAAACTTTGATATACTGTTTTTCTTCTTTGCCTTCATTGGTAACTACTTCTTTAGATCCATTCTTAGAAGCTTCTTTAGATAACTTCTCTTTCATCTTTTCTAAAAGCTTTACTTCTTTTCTTAAAGCTTTAACTTCATTCTTATCTACTATTCTTGCAATGTCTTCATTCTCTTCTAAAGTAGCTAAACTTTCATTAGTAGAACTAATTAATTCATCGATAGCAATTAACTTAGCTTCTATAGCAGCTTTTCTTCCTGCTGCTTCTACTTGAGACATTTTAGATAAAGTCTTTGCTTCTTTAATTAATCTACCTGAGAAGGAGAAATTAGCTTCCATCATCCCCATATCCATAGGTTCTAAGCCTTTTAGTATTTGCTTATATAAGTATAAAGCTACATCTGATGCATCAAATTCATCTCCAGCATCTTGTTGATCCTTATATATTTCTTTAGCTTTATTAACTAAATCACCTAACATTTTTAAATTAGTTAAACCGTCTATTCTATCCATTGTCTCTTGATTTGCTTCTTTTAATTTATTCTCGCTCATTCCTCCGTGGAATAAGTCAAATTCTCTTCCTGCTAAATCGAATCCATATTCATCTGATATAGCAATTACTAGCTCCATAGCAGCTTCTTTATCAGATATATCACCGTCGAACATTAAGTCCTCGATAGCATCTTTAACGTAATTCATTACGCCTCTACCTTCAGATAATATTTCACCGATAATTTCAGTAATTTTTTTCTTTGCAGTTTCTTGAATATTTTTTCCTTCCATCATATCACTTGCAGAAATATCTGGAAGATTAGCTCCTTGATAATCTTCATACTCTTGACCAATAGCTTCTAAATCAATATGACCACTTACTGTTATATCATCAAAGTGAGTCATAATAAAGTCTTTACAGTCTCCAAAAGTTGCTCCAAACTTCTCTTTAAGGTAATCGCAGATCTGTTGTAGATCTTCTTTAATCATACCTTTAGACTTTTTTGCATCTTTTTCTATTTGAGCTTTCTCTTTATCTTTAATAGATTGCGGCAGATCTTTTTTCTCTTCATTCAACTCTGCTTTCTTCATACCATTAAGACTGTCAACAGCTTGCTCTCCTCTTTTAACTTCGATATGCTTATCGTTTTTATTTACCTTTTTAGAATCACCTGAGAGTAGGTGTAGGTAGAAGTTAGGATCTTTTTCAAGGTTCTTTAACGCCTTATCTTTCGCCTTTTTATGATCTTTATCAGAATGAGTTTCAGCAGAATCTATTCCTGCTTTTTCTAATTCATAGTCAATACCTCTTTCGATAGCTTCGATTGGAAATTTATCAGCTGGATCTTTAAGTTCTGGTTGGTACTTATCTACAGCTTTATCTTTCTTCTCAGCTAAAATACCTTTAGAATGTAGTATTGAACCAATAGTCTCAAAATCATTGAATTTAGAAACTAAGTGAGGAAGTTCTCTTATCACATCAGATTTAAACTGTGCTTTAGAAAACTTACCTTCTAATACGGCGTTATATTTTTCAGTTATTGTTCTCATTGTAAGTAATCAAATAATTTTGTACTATGTGGTCTTTTTTTTGTTTTAATTGTTTTATAGCCTAGCTTTTCAGCAAACTTAGTAGCTTTGTTTTTCTTACCCTTTTTCCCAAAAGCATATGGCGTTGCATATTGCGCTCCGGTTCCGGGAGTAAAACTAGCACCAGTTCCTGTAGAACTCTGCTCACGAAGTTCATGTACTACCTCTCTAACTAGCTCCTTTAACTGACTTATAGTCATAATGTTTGGAGTTCGTTAATCAATTCATAGTACTGCATAAGATTAACTAAATGACTTTCATTTACTTTTTCTTTCTTACTTACTTCAGAAATATTAGTAATAACTTCATTTAACTTTATCTTAGTTACTTCATTGTTAACTTTATCGGCTAATGCCTCAATTCTTTCTTTTATAACTACAATTTCTTTATTAACTAAATCTCTTAATCGATTTGTTGAAGAAACTGAGGTTATAAATTCTTTTAAAATATTTTTCTGCTCAGGTAAAAGATCCTTATACTTACTATTAAATTTTTCTAAAAGTAATTTGTAGGCTAGTAATCTTAAATCTTTATCGTATTTAGAATATTCTTCTATTAAAGTATCTTTAACATTATCTGCATCTTGATTATCTGATGTTAAATGTTCTAAGATTGTTACTTTATTATCTACTATAAAGTTAGGGTTAATTAACTCTGAGTTATTCTGAGCTTCCATCAAGCAATATAATGCTGCTAATGGTTTATAGTCTCTTACTTTAATAGCAAAGAAATCTTCTATACTATAATTCTTTTTAATTTCAGCAATTAGTTGATACCTCTGTCTCTTTAAACTTTCTTGGTTTAACTTACTAGATATTTCAATTATAGTAGAAACAATTGCTTCTGCTTTATTTTGTGAAATTTTATTATTCTTTGTTACAAATTCGTATAATCTATATTCTTTGGCTAACGATGTGTTGCCGGCATAGAATTTGCGAATAATACTTACAGCTGCTGAATCCTTCTTGTTCAGAGTATCCGCTGCTACTTGCTTTACAAGCAGTTCAAATATCAATCCACTGTTTTTATACTTCGAGTGCTTAATCTTCATAGTATACGTTTACTATTATAAATATGCTTTAGTTATCTAAATCTTTAATTTGTTCTTCATCTAACAATTTATCCTTATCCTTTTCTTTCTTTTCAAAGACTATTTTCTTATTATTTTCAAAAATATCTCTGTTTTTAGCATAAACAGACTGTGCTGTTAATGTAGAACTTTCTTTAGACTCCATTACATTTTCATTATCAGAAGGAAATCCACCATGCATTCCTTGTACTCCTAACCTGTCTCTACCGCCCATTGGGTCATCATTTGTACCAACAACCGATTGATGTATCCTAGGTCTACCTTCTGGATTAGCATCTTCTGCATACCCTAGAGGTACTTTAGCGTCTCCTTGTCTTCTACCGTACAACGATGCAAGATCGTGAGGTGTACCATACGATACTCCACTTTCTGCTGGATCGTTACCTTCGTTCTCTAGCTGAGTTTGTCTAAATCCTCTTTTAGCATCTTCTCTTACTAGAGCTCTCATTTCGTTATACTGGTCTTCTGATAAGTCAAATATCTTATCATAAATATAATCAGTAGAGAATAATTTGACTTCTAACATTTGTCTTGCTAGGTCAACTTTTTCTTTTAGTAATGCTACTTTTTCTTGATCGTATATTATAGAAGAAGTAGTAAGCTTTAATTCAAAGTTAGTTAAACTTTCACCTGTAAAGCCTTGGGTGTATAAATGTACTAGAGCAATCTTAGTTAACTCGGATTCTACTATCCTTTGTATTCTTTCGACTGTTCTTGCGAATCTAATATCTTCAGCTGCTAATGTAGCTTTACCTTGTAAGTCTCCTTCGTATCCAAAGTAGGCTTTAGGTACTTTTAAAGCAGCAAACATCTTATCTCTTAAGTATTCTACATCTGCTATACCATCGTAGTTAAGTCCAGGAGTAGTATCAATACGAGTAGAAGTATCACCACCTCTTACAGGGATGTAAAAGTCTTCCATCATATTCTGCATATTGAATCTTAAGTTATAATCTCCTGTTTGAGCATCGACATAAGGAGTCTTTTTCATCTGATTGACAGTCTTTTGCATAAACTGTTCTACTTCGTTAGGAGGTATTGATCCTACATTAACATAAAATACTCTCTTTTCAGGAGCTCTCATTATACGATGTATTAACATCGCATCTTCCATAAGCGTTAATTGCTTAAATATCTTTCTTGCTGGTTCAATATAAGATCTACCGTAAGGTAGGTAGTTATGATCTGATATTAATCTAAAGTGTGCAACTTCGTAGTTGTCTAATGTTATAACCTTTCTATTATTCTTTGGTAGGTAGTTAGGATCTTGTTGTGAAGCTAACCCATCAGGATCTATTTGAAAATAAACCTTTTGAGGATTTTCAGGATCAACTCCTTCTTTTCTTACCATATTATAAACTGTATACGGTAATACATTGTATACACCAAACTTCTCTGCTATTTCTAATTTTAAGAAATAATCTCCATGCTTACACATTCCTCTAATCCAAGACCATAAATTAAATTCAATATTTAATACGTCATAAAATAGATTGTAAAGAACTCTCTGTAGATTTTCATCTGATGATTTAATTGATAAAACTTCTCCTTGTTCGTTCTTTAGTGTCGCTTCATCTGCAACT
>VMHT01099892.1_pt1 | contig 17213 bp, 18 predicted proteins | sample 4693611 | NCBI WGS metagenome assembly VMHT01 (sample SAMN12280063, study PRJNA550983) | marine metagenome | isolation source: seawater sampled from same location over 5 years 0.02-0.2 micron viral filtrate | place: USA: collected off the coast of southern California halfway between the port... ...
AAGATAGCCAGGCAATACGAAAAAGATTTAATGGGATACTATATTGCCAATTTTAAACACGGTATCTCATACGTTGGCGACATGATCAACGAAGTAGGAGAAGACAACTATAAGAACCACAAAAGAATAAGAGAAAGTATTCATCGTGTGTTCAGTGTTGATATAAATAGATTAACCGAAGAGGACTGCACCTTCGACGAGTTGTTTGAATCAGTCGATGGTCAACATCCTCCGGTTGTACAAATTTGGATGCAAGAAGATATATCATTAGAGACTGTGGTCATTCTTAATTCCATACTAGGGTTTATACCTCGTGAATCAAAGAAGATATCGGATACCATTATATGGCCTGATATTCAACGGAAGATCGATAAGTACGGACCCTTCGTAAAGTACGATGTCAATAAGTGTAAAACTATTTTGACAAAGGCCTTTACAAGCATATGAAAATATGTTATAATAGACTATCATATAATGCATAAAGTGGATAATTCAGCTAATACAATGTTTAATACGGAGAAACAACATGTCATTTGCAAACCTTAAGAGCTCACGAGGCTCGTCAATCGACAAACTCGTAAAGGCAGCGGAAGCTGTATCTTCTAAAACTGAAAGCACAAAAGGTTACGACGATAATCGCTTTTGGAAACCCACACGTGATAAAGCTGGTAATGGCTACGCTGTAGTCCGATTCCTACCTGCTCAGGAAGGTGAAGATCTACCTTGGGTACGTTATTGGGATCATGGATTTAAAGGTCCTACCGGTCTTTGGTATATTGAGAACAGTTTAACTTCTGTAGGTCAACAAGACCCTGTATCAGAAGCTAATGCTGTACTTTGGAATAGTGGTCGTGATGAAGATAAAGCAATCGCTAGAGAAAGAAAGAGACGTCTACACTATGTATCAAACGTCTTAGTAGTGTCAGATCCTGCTAACCCGTCTAATGAAGGTAAGGTATTCCTTTATAAGTTTGGTAAGAAAATCTTTGACAAAGTTATGGATGTTATGCAACCAGATTTTGAAGATGAGACTCCTATCAATCCTTATGACTTCTGGGAAGGCGCCGACTTTAAGATTAAGATCCGAAAAGTTGAAGGTTGGGTAAATTATGATAAGTCAGAGTTCGCATCACCTAGTGCTTTGTACGAAGGCGATGAAGAACGATTAGAGGGTATCTACAATAAGTTAAATTCTCTATCAGACTTTACTGATCCTAATAACTATAAATCATATGATGAATTGAAAGCTAAATTGAATAAAGTTTTAGGTGTTGATGCTGGTCATGCTCCAATGAGTGCACCAGAACCAGCCATGACTAATACTATGGAAGCTCCAAGTATTCAATCAGCAGCTCCTGCAGATGATGTTGCGAGTAGTTCAAGTAGCGATGAAGATGATACACTATCTTACTTTGCTAAATTGGCTCAAGAGTCATAATAATAAAGTAGTAACGACTAATCCCCTAGTTTCGGCCAGGGGATTTTTTTTAGCGTGCGAATCGACCGCGAGATCTGCCTCGAGGTGTATTTTTAACAATAGTGGTAGATGTATTACCGCTATTCTGTGTATTGGAAGTTTGAACCTGATTGACGACATTATTTTCAGTCGTCGCTGGCATCTGTGCTAAAATATTTTCAGCTGATGTTTCAGATAATTGCTCACCCGTAGTTACTGGTGGTAGTTGTACTGAAGCTTTGATTTCATCTAGCTTCATTTCTGCTTTATCAACAATATCTATTTTCTTTCGGCGTCTTCTACTAGTCGGCGCTTTAACTACTCGTTCTTCTGCTTCTATTTCAATAGGTGGAACTTCAACTGTCACTGGTGGTATTTCCATGGAATCTACAGTGGGTATTTCAAGATCAGCCAGAGGATCTACGGGGCCCTGCTCGGCTTCTTTTTGTTTTTCAATTTCTGCTTGTTTAGCTTTTTCTAGTAGTCTTACCTTTTCCTTAGCAGCGTTATTGGTATCCATCTTAGGTATTTCTGGTAGATCAATCTCAAACCCTAGGAATCTACCAAACTTCTCAACTAATCCTAATACGAAATTTACAATACCGCCTATTAAATTAACAACATGAGCGAATGCATCTTGTAAATGAGCTATGCCTAATGACATAACGTCAAAGATTGATGTGAATCCCATAGCATCTCTAATCTTAACAAGAGCCAATCCAATTATACCAAATATTGCTGCAATTGCTAGAATAGGTAAAAGGACTGGAGCCATGGCCGCAAATATAGGAGTCATAGCTGTCATCATAGCAGTAAAGGCTGATGTTAACATTGGAACCATAGTACCTAACATGAATAGACGGAAGATTTTAAATCCTCTAATTAATAGATTAACGCCTTTAATAACTTTACCAAGATTCATTATTAATAAGCCACCAAGAATACCAGCAATCATTCCGCCATTTTCTTTCAGTAGTTCTCCAGCTTTACCAAACTCTCCAGCAAAGACATTTTCAACAACGGATACCATATCACTTACAAAGTTTATAATTTTTGTCAGGCCTGCCGCAAAGGCTTGAGGATTAAGTAAAAGAGTAGCCAAACCGGCAAGGCCAGCTAAGAAGCCACCAGATTCTTTTACCTTACCACCAAAGCCTTCAATACCTTTAGCCATTTTACCAAGTAATGAATTAGCTTCTTCTTGTTTCTTTAATGCTTCGCGTTTATTTTCTTCGCTTTCAACTCCTTCCTTTAAGGTCGATAATTGATCTTGGGATTCGTCTAGAAGTGCTTGGTTAAATGGTAATCCTTGCTCTTGTAATGCTACCTGCTCCTGCATTACAGTATTGATATTATCGAATTTTTCTCTAAGAGCTTGTGTCTGCTCATTAGAGTCGATTCCTAATACTCCTTCTAATTTAGATATTTTATCACCGACATCGACATTAGCATCTTTAGACTTTACAACATTTTTAGACTGCTGCTTCATATCCTTAACTAATTCGCTAAGGGATTTATTTTGATTCATAGTCTCTTTAGCAAGCGTACCACCAAATCCACTCTGTAACTCAGTAGCATTTAGCTTGGCTTGCCGTTCTTGTTGTTTAGCTATCTTTGCATCGTTGTCTTTTTTGTCGTCGGCCATTTAACTAATCCTTAAATTTGCTATCGATCCAACATTTGCCATAATAAAGAATACCTAACCAGATGGAGAATAACACTCCATCAAAGTAAGATAATGAGTTCCACGCTTCTACTGGATCCATTTATTTTTTCTTTCCCATTGCCTGTGTACCAAAGAAAGCAGCAACAATACCAGCAACAGCTACAAAATAAGTAGGTGCCATGTCGCCTAATGTTTCTTGGGCTTGATCTAAACCAGCTAGTGATGCAATAACAACAGCGAATGGATATAACAATAATCCACCGAGTGCGAACCACGTCATATTGCGTTGTGCATCTCGCATTGCGTCAGCATCTTCTAACTCTTTACGTTTAAACTCTAAGTATAATGCCTCTTCAGCCGCACTTACTTTACCATCACCATTTGTATCTGCTGGATGGAATGCTTCTTTTACTTCTTCTGTCATCTCTTTTGTTTCCTATTCTGTTCGGCTATTCGCTCATTTTCTTCTTTGATCCATTGTTGAAGGAGTGCTACATATATCTCCCTTTCCCATGGTATCATTTCTTCTAGTTCTGTTAAACTATACTTATGATGTTGCATCATCGAAAAGTTAGTTTTATAATAATTAACTAGTGTATCATGCGAAAGGGCTAGATAAAAAAACTTTGTACACCTTCCAATGTTAGTTCTTGTTCATGCTTACATGTAATACAACTAAACTCTACCTTATGCTTTAATGTAGGCAATGAACTAAAGAACTCAGTAATCTTTGCAAACTGCTCAGAGCTTAATCCCTCAATAAAATCATTTAACTCTTTTTCAGTTTGGTTTTTGCAATCCCATACTTCATCGCTATTAAATATACTCTTCATACATCTAGTAATAAGCTGTAGTGTTAGTTTCATTTGTTTATCCGGAGATGTTTTCCCTGGATCGTATTCCATTTTACTAACTGTGTCTAGTGAGGGATACTCAAATTCTATTCCGATATCTTTAGTTACCATTACGTGTTTATCTTCAGGCAACTCAGTCATCTTGATATTATCAAGGTTTATTTCAATTGGTGTGAGTGCTTTACATTTTTCTTTTTCACACTTTAATTGAATGTTCACAGATTCACCTACTGATTTTGAACGTAGTCTTAGGAATAATTCCTCTAGATCAAAACTTGTAAGTTTATTAATATCGATATCGTCAAATATACAGGCTTTTAGTATATCCTTCAAAGCCTTTATCATCATTTTATTATCCTTTGATTCCATCGCAACCATAAGGATCTTTTCTTCTTTAACCAGGAAAGGTCTAAATTCAACTTCCTGGCCAGTACTCGGAACTGTCACACTATACCGATTACTGTTTACAATTGGCAAAGCCATAATTTACTACTCCTTCATTTCAAATATAATTTAAAAAATATCTAATAACTTTTCTGGTATCGCAGCTTTAAATGCACTTGCTGTACTACTTAATGCTCCTTCCACTACATATTTATCGTATGCAAATACTACAGTTAAGCGCGTAAATTCTTCGTCCTGTGCACTTAATGCAATTGCTGATACGTCAATAGGATATGCCTTCTCTAATTTAACACCAAAGACTGGAATATCTTGCTGATTTAGCTGTTGTATAACTATATCAGTCGAGTAATCATTTTTATAGCCTAGCTGATAACCTTCAGTGTCAACTATACTAGACATCCAAGTCTCAAAAAGTGTTTTAGCATAATAGTCGTTCGTTACAATAAAGTGCATCGTAACGTCACCATCAATACTAGTGTATGGAAATTTGTTACTCTGGCGATCTGACATATAGTCTATTGTTGAGAGGCTACGAGAAGGTAATGTAACCTGTTCACATAAAATTGATATATCACGTGGATCATATATGGATTGCTTAATGCCTGCACTTTCACCAGATAATAGACGACCAACGATACCTTGTATATCGATGCCCACTAGTGGTTGCGTTGGGGGTGTGAATAATACTTGGAATCGATTATTCTTAGCTAGGCCACCCTTTTTGGATATTACCGCTTTTAGTTTATCTACGCTCATTAGCTCCTCGCAATACTAATTGATTCTTTCCAGATCTTAGCTTTACCAGCTTTCTTAAATTGTTCTGTCGGTAAGAATACAGCTATTTCCCATTCGGTCATCGGTACTCTTACAATACGAGATCTAACATGCTCATTTAAATAACTCTTAAAGCATGGTTTAAATTCTTTATACTTCTTTGTTGACTGTATTAAATCATAGCGCAATTTAGTTAAACGCGATTTATCAGTTAACGTCTTAGGTCCAAGGTTCATTAACCGATCTAAAAATTCAGCTCTTATATCAGGTCTTAAATAATGTAGATTCAAACCCTGGAAACCAGTTTTATTAGCATCCACCATAATCGTTAAAGGAAACCTATCATAATATGGTAAGGTCTTCTTATGTTTAGGGTCATAGAAGTACATAAACATATTACCATAAATCAGCTTAGATGTAGGTTCTAGTGCGTCATCTTTTAGTAATGCTTGCCGAGCAGGCATCTTTAATTTTTCAATATTATCTTGGAACCAGTCTTGAGACTCTTTAGTCCGTGCTGTGATTCCAGCTCTGAATGCATTTGCTTGTAGTGTATCGAATAGTGAAGCCATATAACTATTTATATCAACTCTTCAGTAGTTTTATGCCTAAATTCTTTAATGTGTCTTCCGTCCATACTTGAAACTTCCAACCTTTGTGTTTAGCGTATTGATCAGCCGCGGTCCACTTAGATGTGTTCTTAGCGTATGTCATCACTTCACGAATATACCTTTTGGTTTTACGTGACGATTCCTTAGGAGCAATAGTTTCTTTCTTTGGTTTAATCTCTACAAGTATAATATCCTTATTATCAAACTCTACGAGAAGATCAACAAAGTAGCGATGTAGTTTACCATCGGTCTTACACTTATAAGGTACAACAATCTCTTCGCTGTTCCATCGCTTAACCCGTGGATTGTTTTCGCACCATTTAAACGCTTGCCTTTCCCACAAAGAACGATATGTTACCTTGGTTGGGTCTCCAAGATACTTCTTTGTATTCTTAATTTGGTATTTTCCCTTGTAAGCCATAAATTACCTTTCCATTCATTATAAATAAAGTTATATTAAATAGTTATTTATAAGAGGAAAATATGTCATCCATAATAGCATTTCCATCTACACTCGGTGAAAGCGTCACAAAGGGAGGCAATCATGTATCCTTTGAGATTATAGGCTCGGAGTTCGATACCGACGTATTTAAAATACATTTGTATATACCTTCAGGGTTTGCATTAGGCGACGGTGCTAATTTTGGTAGCATAGATTTAGGTGTTATTAATGCTGCACAGGATATGATAGATAAAGACGATAAAGGCAAAAACACTAATGTAGGAGAACTAGAAGCTACTGCTATCGGTTCTGCACTTTTACAAAAAATGGGAATAGGCAGTGATTTAAATGCTAGTGCGGCTGCAGCTGCTAAGGCTGGTGTTGCTATTAATCCTCAAACAACTCTTACATACGAAGGTTCTAATATACGGCAATTTGAACTCAGCTTTCAGCTAGTTGCATCAAGTGCTAAGGAAGCCGAAACAATAAGAGTTATAGAACATACATTCAGAAAATATATGTACGCTAAAAGAGAAGGTGATTTTGCTTTAAAATATCCACCACTCTTTAGAGTTAAATTTATGAAAGGTAAGGAGGTAAATAAATTTTTACCATTCCTCTTTGATTCGTACTTGGTTGGATTAAACGCAACCTATAATAGTGATGGTAACATGTACCATAAAGACGGTGCACCAACAGATGTTACACTATCGTTATCATTCCAGGAGCAGAGACAACTCACACGTGATGATTTATATCATGTACCAGGAAAAGGTGGATCAGAGAGACCTCCAAGTCAAGTTCAGCAAAAGTTTGATTATCCAGACGCTAAAGGTAAGGGTTAATATATGAGCTTTTTTAAACAATTTCCATTAATAGATTACGACATTATGGCCGATGGGTCTATTACTAAAATGGTAAACATTTTTAGAACTGTTAGGCCTGTGCAAAAGTTTATTGACAATCCATCATTATATAAATTTTATGAAATTAAAAACGGAGAGCGCCCTGATATTGTTTCTCAGCAATTGTATGGTACTCCAGATTTTTATTGGACATTTTTTGTTATTAATGACTTTCTTCATGATGGCTATAAAGCATGGCCATTGAGTCAAGAGCAAATATTTAAATATATAGAAAAAGAATATAATGGGTATGCTATTAATACTAGGATTACATTCATTGATAACGATATTCAAAATTCATTAGCTGGTAAATTTACGGTAGGTGAAACTATTACGGGTGATGTATCTGGCGCTACAGGGACACTCACTAAAAAAGATTTGGATTTAAATCAATTAATTGTTCAAAACATGACAACTAATGTTGCATTTCAGGGATTAAGAGACGATGAATCTGGAAATACTCCACCAGAATTTATTAGTGGTTCTAAAACCTTTGATGAAGTTTCAACTTATCAGGTATGGCCTTACGCAGAAGCTCCTCATCACTATTTTATAACAGACGACGAAGGCGTAGAAAGACAATACACTAACTCTTTATTTCACGAAGATAATTACGAAGCTACTAAGACCAATGCAGAATTATCTTATACTAGTAATAGACAATACATTTATGATTTAAACGATAAAAGATCTAAAATACGTGTCATTAATCCTACTATGATTGGAGAATTTATTGACACCTTTGAGAGTTTAATTAATGAGTGATATATCACAAAATAGAGTTGGTGCTGATGGTGTAGCATCTAGTCCTACAACATATCATATTGGTTATTTAAAAATAACAGCTAATAGTAAAGAGCATCAAGGCGATGGTGATACCTTCGTGTATGATATCACTAATCAGCTAGCATATTTTGAAATAAACGAATCTTTAAATAACCCTAATCTCGAGGTAATTTTATCCATCGGTGATTCTATTAATTTTGCCGAAACTATTAAATTACAAGGAAGCGAAAAGGTAGAACTATATGTGCATAGAAAGCAGCCAAGGGGAAGCACTAGTAGTGAAAGAAAGTCGTTCAAATTAAATTTAAGAATTGCTGAAATATATGATTACGTTAGACTAAAACCTGGATTGGTTACATATAATATAAGAGCTGTTAGCGAATTCGTTTATGTTGACACATTTAAGCGTATGAAAACAAGCTTTAAGGGGACAGGGACTGATCTGATTGATCAAATTTCTAAAAGCCAATTATTACTAAAAGAATCAGACAAATATTTTAGTAAAGGATCTAAGAATATTATTAATGGCATATATCCTAATATAAGCCCCATCACTGCAATAGAATGGGTACTGCGTTATACCTTTGACCAAGGTACTCCATACTTTTATTATCAAACACTTGCGGACGATGGTAAGGTAAGATTAAAATCATATAAGCAGCTTATTGAAGAAGATGCATACTCTACATATAAGCTAGTGCCATTTGCAGATCCGGATATAGAGCTAGAAACCCGCGAAGGTTTTGAATATGAGAGGTCTTCAATTAGAAGCATTTCTTCGGAATATAATCAAGGTAAATTAGAATCTATTTCAAATGGCGCGTATGGTTCGACTTTACATACACTTGATATATCTAATAAAAAATATGATAAAACGGTTTTTGATTATAATAATTCGTCTATGATGAAATTAAATAAAAATAAGTCTTTTTCTAGTAGCGATAATAGTTTAATATCTGGCATAAAGCTAACTGACGCATTAGATTCTAAGCATTATTTTGTGTCATTAAACGATAAGTCATTTAACGATAACATGTTAAATTATAGCTCACCAGCACCTATTGATTTGCAAAAAACAATGTCTCATATAGAAAATTTGCAATATCAAACTCATGAAATACAAATAGCTGGAGATTTTGATTTAAGAGTTGGCCAAAAAATAAAAATTGAAATACGAAAAGTATTAGATGAGGCTAGTGGAGCAGGAATAGATAAATTACAATCTGGTACTTATTTAATTACTGAAATAAACCATAGATTTAAAGAAGGTTTTTACCAAGACTTAATAATACAAAAGGATTCAAGTGAGGTGGATTTAGATGCTACAAAATGATATGTTCGTAGGGGGTGAGTTCTCCTGGTTTACTGGAGTAGTCGAAGATCGTCTTGACCCTCTTGAAATGAATAGAGTACGAGTACGCTGTTTTGGTTATCACTCGGAAAATAGATCAGATATTGAAACTGAAGCTTTGCCTTGGGCCACTGTTATGATGCCTACAACGTCTTCTGGTACTTCTGGTATAGGTGATACACCGCATGGATTAATGGAAGGTTCATGGGTAGTTGGATTTTTTAGAGATGGTCCATCAGCACAAGACCCTATTATATTAGGTTCTATTGCGGCTGTAAATAGTCCACGTAGTAAAGATTTAGGCTTTACTGCTGACGAGTACCCTCGTGGCGAATACCAAAATAATTCCGATATAAACTTTGCTGCTCGTGAATCGATGTATGAAGAATCTAATCAGTTGAAGGCAAGAGAGTCGTTAGAACGTCCTGCTGTACAGACTGCAAGACCAGCGAAGGTGTCGTCTGTAGCAGAAGATAAAGCAGCATCTTATTATACAGAACAACCATGGACAGAACTACCAGCCATGAATGAACATATACCAGAGTATCCATATAATAAGGTATATGAATCGGAGGGTGGCCATGTTGAAGAGATAGACGATACACCAGGTTTTGAGCGTACAAATCGTTTACATGCTTCTGGCTCGTACGAAGAAATATATAACGACGGCACTCGACAAGTTAAAATTGTTGGTGACGATTATGAAGTTGTAATTAATAATAAAAATATCCATATTCGCGGCAACTGTAATATGACAGTTGATGGTGATCTTCGCCAAATGGTATATGGTAATTATCACTTGCAAGTAGAAAAGGATATGACAGTTAACGTTAAAGGTTCTGTACAAGAAATGATTGGCGGTAACCGTGAAACAGAAATAGTACGTAGCCGTTCAACTAACGTAGGTGTAGATGATAACCTTAGTGTTATGAATAACTCTACTACAAATGTTATTAACGATAAGCTATTAACTGTTGGTAATGATAATACAATATCTGTTACAAATAATATGGCCACTACTGTTTTAAATAATAAGACTATAATGAATGCTGGTACATTTGGTCATACATCACTTGATAATTATACGTTAAGTGTTAATGCTAATCAAGTTATTGGTGTTACTGGTACACTTGATCAAGCTATTGATGATGTTGTAACTGAAACATACGGCGCCGAACAGAATACTACAGCAGGTGGTGATATTACAATTGTTGGTGGACCAGATATTAACTTAAACCCATAGGAGAATAAGATGCCAGCTGTAACAAGAGTAGGAGATAAGCACCAAGGGCATGCAAGTCCCACCTCCAACCCGTTTCATAAGACATCTTATGCATCTGGTTCTCCTAACGTATATGTTAATAGCAAAAAGGCTGTAAGACAAGGTGATTCAACTGGCTGTGGTGATTCAGCTGTGGGTAAAAGCAGTACAGTAAAAATAAATGGTAAGGGTGTTCATCGTATAGGTGATTCAACAAGTGGCCACGGTAGCTGGGTTCCTAATGCTTCGGCAGAAGGTTCAGGTAACGTGAACGCTGGAGGTTAAATGTCTAAACCAAATTATGCATCCTTATTAGCACAGATTGCAGCAGAAACAGATGCTACTGCTAAGGCTGCATTGGAGGCTCAATGTTATCAGTTTCCAGAGCCATTGACCGCTGCTGAAGAAGATTTATTTAATTATGTGTCGACCGATTATATGGAAGACACGCCAGGAACAACCACTTCGTATATTGGAATATACTATGGAGAGAATGGGATAATACAATGACAATAGTTAAAAGAGGAACAAAAGGTAGTGCGCTAACTTATAATGAGATGGATGAGAATATCCGAGATCTCTATGAGGACACTACGATAAATCGCGTATTTACTAATGCTTCAGGTAGTGGATCAGATGTACAACATTTAACATATTCAGCACCATCTAATGGCGCGCTAAACGATCATGATGATCCAGGATTTATAACCGTTAACTATAATACGCGCATTAAATTTACTCAGGTAGATGAAGATGATGAGTCCTTTTGTTGTGCGGATATGTTAGATATGAAAAACCATAATATTGTTGGTGTTAATCATCTTAAATTTTCTGACCCTGGACCAAGCGAAGGATTGCAATGGTCTAATATTAAAATGTTCGAATCACCTGATGATTTAACTTCTAATACGGCTGGTAATTTACAGGTTACATACGACGGCAATAGAAAGCTAACAGTTAACACAGATGGAATTGATGTTGTTGGTAGTATTACTAGCACTGGGCCTGTAATAATTCCTACTTTTACACCAGCGTCTGCATCAGCAGCAGGCACAGCAGGTCAAATAGCTTGGGATGCTAATTACATATACGTTTGCATAGCTACTAATACCTGGATGCGCGCCGAGCTCGCCACTTGGTAAGGAGAAATATAAATGAGTTTATGTGGTAATAATAAAGCCTTAGATGATTTAAAGGCTAAACAATTAGAATTAGACGGACTGCTTGGCGGTGGTAAAGATTTACTTGGCGATATGGAAGCTAAGTTAAATGCTATGAAAGCTGATTTAGAATCCTTTAAACCTGAGTTACCACAAGTTGATAGCCTGCAATCCATGTTGAGTGATTTAACAGGTTTAACCAACCCTCTTGATAAAGCTGCGTCTATAGCTGAATTAAAAGCAAAGTTTGGTGCAGCATTGGACATGGATAAATTGCTTGGTGATCTAGGATTAGACGATCCATTTAGCTTTGAAAAGCCAGATATATGTGCTTTAGTTCCTAACGTAGAAGCTTCGGCTGATGGTACAGTAAAGGAACAACCAACAGAGCCTAAGGTGCCAGAAGAACCACCAGTTGCTGAAGAGCCAGTAGAGCTTTCGCCATCTGATTTAGAATATGGTAATATGCGTGTTTTAAGTCGATCTCTTAAACGCGCTAATGGTACACTTAAAAATTTAATTCATTTACAAATTGGACCACTGTTTGGTAGTAGTAAGAAAAAAGCTATTGAAATTATGTCGATTATATATCCAGAGTTTTATAAGTCTATAGCTGAAAGCAATGGTATAACATTTGATGAGTTAAAATATTTTGACTATACAGAAGCTGAATGGCAAACTAAAAAGGCCAAGATTTTGCAAAAATATCCTGATGCAGAACCATATATTGGCACCACCTTTGTAGATTTAGTAAGAGAAAGGTTCGATGAATATTTAGATGATGGAATTGTAACAACATTTGATGAAGCGTGTACACAAGCAGTAGCAAGACAACAAGCTAAAATAGCAAATACATCGACACAAGAGGTATAAATAGATATATGGCTAATATATTAGACGGAGATAACATAAGTTCACCCGCATTTCTATCTGATAGAAGTGTTGGCACTGACACTAAAAGAGTTTCAGGTGTATCGCTAGATAAACAATATTCGGATTTAGATTTATCTCTAAGATTGCATCCTATCCGTAAAGACATTATACCTCTAAGGGATGACCAAGCATTAAAAAATTCAGTTAAAAATTTAATATTAACAAACTTTTTTGAACGCCCCTTTAATGCTGGACTAGGCGGCAATTTAAAAGGGTTATTATTTGAACCATCTGACGCAATTACTGAATTAGCAATAGAAGATAATATTAAAAGAGTATTAAAAAAGGAACCAAGAATAGAAGTAATAAAAGTTGAAGCAATAGATTTATCTGAACGTAACGCATATAGGATTTCAGTTAAGTTTAACATTAAACAATTTGATTCAACTGCTAATGTTGAAGTCGTACTAAAACGATTAAGGTAAAGAAATATGGCAAATAATTTAAATGTAACCGAATTAGATTTTGATCAGATTAAGGATAATCTAAAAAACTTTTTAAAGCAGCAATCAGAATTTAACGACTATAATTTTGAAGGTAGTGGTTTGTCAACCCTCCTTGATGTACTTGCATATAATACACATTATAATGCTGTAGCCGCGCATTATTCTCTTAATGAAGCATTCCTTGATTCTGCACAAATTCGTGGTAATGTTGTTACTCGTGCTAAATTATTGGGCTATGTTCCACGGTCTATTCTTGCACCAAGAGCCACAATAAGATTTGAAGTTGATGCGTCAGCCACTCCTGAAGTTCAACGGCCGTCCGAATTAACTCTACCTCGTGGTACTAAATTTACCACTACTGTTCAGGGTGAAACTTACGAATATGTAACACTTAATTCTTTTACTGTTACTAAAAATGCTTCTAATAAATTTATATTTAGTAATGTAGAAATTGCTGAAGGAACGTACAAGACTGTAAAATTTAGAGTTGATAATGATATTGAAAGTCAGAAATTCCAAATACCAGATGCTGACGTAGACGTCTCAACACTTAGAGTTAGTGTTCAATCTAATGATCGGTCGACTTCTAGACTAATCTATAATCGTTTTGAATCTCTACTAAATTTAGATTCGACATCTCTAATTTACTATATTCAAGAAAATACTAGTGAAAAGTATGAAGTATACTTTGGCGACGATGTTATTGGTAATAAACCTGATAATAACAACGTTGTAACCTTAGATTATGTTTATACTCACGGCGCAGAAAGTAATGGCGCAGATACATTTCAGTTTACAGGGACACTGGCTAAACCAGATGGTAGTCAATTAATAGATGCTACATACGGAACACCTGTAACAACTTCACCAGCTGGCAGTGGCTCTGCGCGAGAGACAATTGAATCTATACGATTTAATGCTCCATTGACATTTACTGCACAGAACAGGGCAGTAACCTCAGATGATTATCGTGCTATTATTCTTAAGTCATTTGCTAACATTTCTTCCATCTCTACATGGGGCGGTGAAGACAATGACCCACAGGATTTTGGTAAGGTATACATTTGCATTAAGCCTATCACAGAAGAAAGATTATCGATTGGCGAAAAAGATACAATTATAAATTCTGTACTTAAAGGCAAGAACATTGTATCCATTACGCCGGAAATTGTAGACCCTAACTTTACAAATTTAGAGCTTGATGTTTTCTTTAAATATAATCCAAACCTTACAGATCGATCTGCAGCAGGCCTGCAGGGCGTAGTGCGTGATGCTATATCAGATTATAACTTTAATAATCTTAATAAGTTTGATGGCGTATTTAGATATTCTCAGCTTTTAAAAATAATTGATAATTCAGATCGTGCTATTCTTAATAGTACAGTGCGTCCATACATGTTCCAAATGATTAAAGCTAAACAAAGTATTCGCGATAACGATTTTACTTTATCGTTTGCTTCTCCTATTTTTGAAGCAGGTACTAGTACTGATTTTGTTCTTAAGTCATCAGCGTTTATGGTTAATGGCGTAGCTCATTATTTTGGTGATGTTCCAATTAGTGGATCAACTGATAGAAGGATTATAGGGTATAGGATTGTAGATGGTAAAAACGTAGTAACGTTTAACGATGCTGGAATTATTACACCATCTAAGGGCCTAGTTAGGCTTAATAATTTTATCGCCGATGCTGATATAGATATTAAAATTACTGTTACACCTAACAGTTTAGATATAGCACCAAAACGAGATCAGCTATTAAGCGTTGATCAAGGCTTTGTAACTATTACTCCTGAAGTTGATACTATTTCTACTGCAGGGGCTTCAGGAACAATAGATTATACTACCAACTCAAGGTTCAGATAATATGGATTTAAATAATTCGCCTGGATATATAGAAGCAGTAGCTTCTAGCAGAAAAAAAACTAAAGAAAATTTAAGGGTTGAGCAGGTTATACCTAGCGAAATATTAGAAGATTCAGGTGAGTCTGGTATTAAAGTGTTGTTAGAAAAGTATTATGAGTTTATGAATAGCCATGAATTTATATACAATGAAGAAGAAACACACAGTGATTTAATCCTAGATGGATTAGCTAGATTTAGAATTAAAGATGACAAAGGTGAAAATAACCAATTCTATACTGATGAAACCGGTAATCTTTCAACATTAAAAATTACATCTCCCGATGAATTTTTACCAAGGGCTTCAATATTTGTAGGCTCTTCTAGCATTGTAAATGAAACTTTGCACTGCATTACCCTTACCCAAACACAGCAAGAAGGTATGCCAATTGGAGCATTAGTTGAATATTTTGCTACCGGGTCGCCTATAGGTGGACTGAACCAACATGGTTACTATTATATTGTGTATAGTTATAAAAGCCAAATTAAGTTATCATCTGAGCCAAACGGAGATCCTATCGGACTTTCCTTAAGCGGTGTTCCAAGCGATAGCACACATAAACTTGTAGGTGTTAATAGATCTATGGAGGTAGACATAGATTTAAGAAATATTACCATCAGTAACGGAAACGATTTACCGGGGTCTCTTAGAGCTAGTGAATCAGATATCGGTAAAACATTTACTGTAAATGGTCTTGAAGCATTTAATGGATTACAAGCAGAATTGACAACTCTAATTACTAATTGGGTTGGGCCAGGTCCATCATATGTTCTCAATAGTATTGAAGACGCAATGGATATTGATAAAAATTCTGATAGTGAAATCGACTCTACAAATCAATACTTAGAAATGATGCAGAAAGAAATTGCTGCGGCTATTCCTCGAAGCGTATCTAATGTTAACGTTAATAAAAATACACTATACAAAAGAATAGTCGACTTTTATAAAATTAGAGGATCTTCTGATTCTGTAGAAACATTTTTTAGGCTACTATTCAACGAACCTGTAGAAATTGTTAAACCATACGATAGTACCCTTATACCATCAACAAGTGATTACGACGAAGGTACTGGATTATTTGCGACAACTCGTGGATTTGTATCAGATAAAAAAATTAGATTGCATGATAGCTATAAGTACCAAAAATATTCTTATCTAATTAAAACCGGTAAAAACATAACTGACTGGGATAATGTATTTAATCGATTAGTGCACCCTGCAGGCTTTATATTCTTTGGAGAAATCTTATTGCTACTAGAAAATACTCGAGCAGCATTAGGAGATCATAAAGATTCTGGTGCTAAAGACGTGACTCGAGAAGCAACATTTAGAGACCCAGCACTAGGGTTTAGAAGACCTCAGCAACAGATTAGAGCATACGGTACCTATAATAACCTTAATAAAGATTTTCCAAGATTTACACTGTCTTCGATGCCAGGTATTCAGCCTGGTGTTATTGGCATAGAAGATATTCCAATATTAGTTAAAGCCTTTGGTAGCGTATATGGACCAAAGCCGGAAGGATATCGATTTGCTAATGCTTCTTTAGGAGCAAATATTGACGGCAGTGGAACTATTACTTCCATTGACATAGTGCAAAAGGGTAGTGGATATACAACACCTCCATCAACGACGTTAACACCTTCGTCATTAACTGTATCTAATAGCACTACGGTTCCCGATGGAACTGGAGCCACAGATAATCAATTTACAACCAGTACGAATCATGGATTTGTCACAGGAGATAGAGTAAATGTAGCTAAGTCTGGGCCATTTAATGACTTAGACGTATTGGTTACTTATTATGTGAGAAGAATAGATGATGATACGTTCACTTTGCACATTCTATTGGAAGATGCAGAAGCTGGCACTGATGAGGTTGAACTTAATTCTACAAATGTTGCTGCGGCCGCCACAGCTTCGACAGTATTAACATTTACTAAAGAAAACCTAGCTGAAATTACTATCTTTGATGCAGCTGCTACAACACCTGCTACTAATGTTCTGGCCGTTATAAATTCCAACGGAGAAATAGAATCAGTAAGCGTTGGTAACGGTGGCGCAGGTTATCAAAATCCTGTCGTTACAGTTGATCCTCCATTATTTGACGGTGTGTCAGCCGAAACGGAATTATCTCATATCAATATACCATATCTTTATGGTAAAACATTTAGACAACGCCCTGGTGTCTATATCGGGACTCCTCAAGCCAAGGATGAAAATGACGTGCCGTTGACAACTAATGTTCAAGCTGCAGCTGAAA
>VMHT01031488.1_pt1 | contig 17211 bp, 18 predicted proteins | sample 4693611 | NCBI WGS metagenome assembly VMHT01 (sample SAMN12280063, study PRJNA550983) | marine metagenome | isolation source: seawater sampled from same location over 5 years 0.02-0.2 micron viral filtrate | place: USA: collected off the coast of southern California halfway between the port... ...
ATCTAATTCACTATGTCCATTAACATCTAATCCGGTTAATGTTCCAACTGATGTGACATTTGTTTGTGCTGCAGTTTGTAATGTTCCACTTAGAGTTGTTGCAGTAACACCGGCAATACCAGTTATGTTTGTGGAGTTATCACCGGCAATATTACCATTAGCAGTTATATCACCAGAAACAGTTAGAGCACTTAAAGTTCCAAGTGATGTAATATTGGTCTGAGCAGCAGTATTAACTGTTCCTGCTAAGTTACCAGTGAATGTGGTAGCAGTAATAGCACCACTTACATTTACGTCATCTAATTCACTATGACCATTTATATCTAATCCAGTTAAAGTTCCTAAAGAAGTAACATTTGCTTGTGCTGCTGTTTGTAGTGTTCCACTTAGAGTTGTTGCAGTAACACCGGCAATACCAGTTATGTTTGTGGAGTTATCACCGGCAATATTTCCATTAGCTGTTATGTCACCAGAAACAGTTAGAGCAGTAAGAGTTCCAAGTGATGTAATGTTAGGTTGTGCTGCAGTATTAACTGTTCCTGCTAAGTTACCAGTGAATGTGGTAGCAGTAATAGCACCACTTACATTTACATTATCAAGTTCAGTATGTCCATCTACATCTAAACCACCACGAAGAATTGCATCATAATTAGTATTAACAACATTTGAGTTAGTTTGAACAGCATTACCCATGTATGCATGAGCGGTGCATTGATAATGGAGAACCACTGGGGTTTGATCACTTACTGTTATTTCAGTATAAGTATTCTGGAAACTTACACCTGATGTATATTCTGTAGTCTTATCTGCTTCAAGATAGAACTTGAAGGGATGACTTCCAGTATTATCATTCGTAAATCTGTAAGTTCTTCCGGGTGTTAATGTTAAGAATGGTGCCTGAACTCCATTGATTAAATATGCATTACTACTTCCTGTTCCATTGTATCTGTGAGAAGAATCCTTACTTGCAACAGTAACGGTAAATGTAACTGTACTACCAAATGGTGCCTGCAGATAATTAAAGTTAGCAAATGCCGTAGCACTGGATATACCAGAAACAGTCAATGATGTAATAGAACCAATACCACCTATTACATTTGTGGCAGTAACAGCAGTTCCGGTAATATTAATACCATAAGAACCAGTTAGTCTATCAGAAGAAATAGTTCCGGTAGTAATGTTAGCACCATCAGTAAGGTTAAATGCTGTGGTGGCAAAAGATGCCGTTGATGCAGCACCAGTTAAGTTACCAACAAATCCACCTGTTACAATACCAGAAGCATTTATATTTCTGACAACTGTCAAGTCGTTCTCAGTAATCTGAACGTTACCAGCAGCAAGTCTTGTTCCAGTTGGGAATTGGGTCGAACCAATACCGACTGCATAATTACTCAACCAAGCATCAGTTCCAAGTCCGGCAAAAGCATTTTCCTGATACCAATGAAGTCTCTTATAATAAGTACTAAGAGTATCGATACCAACAATACTTAAATCAACTAAGGGATTTCCTACAGTAGAAGCTATAGAAATTCCACCACCGTTTGCAGTAGTATCACTAGATACTTCATTACCACCACTATTAGTGGTAAATCCAGCAATAATATTTTTATCTTTTACTTTAAATTCATTGACATCAAGAGAAGCACTTGTTCCACCAATGAATACATTTCCAGTAACATTAAGATCACTTCCAATCGTTACATTTCCTGGTAATGTGGGATTATTTGCTATTGATATTTGTACATCAGCACCTTCTCCTGCACCAGTAACAGATATTTGTTGTGCATTTCCAGTTGTTGCAGATTTTACATAATCACCTGTAGTGTTAGTTCCTAATCCAACTGAATCCCATTTAGGTCTATTATTACCATTATCATAAAGTAGAACTTGATTAGATCCAGGTGCAGATAAAAATACTGTGCTACTGGGTGCATCTTGATAAGGAATAGATCCTGCCGCACCAGCAGCAAGATCAGTGGCAGTGTTAGCAATACCAGCACTACCATCAACATCAGGTATAGTAAATGTTACTGTAGCAATATTACCACCGGCAGTTGCGGCTGCTACGACACGACTTCCAACGAAATTGACATTAGTAATTGATCCAGCAGTACCTACTATTGAACCATCTTCTTTGATTGTAATACCTTCAGTAGCAGATCCTGCACCCTGAGGTTGCCAAGTTGGTGCCAATCCAGGACCTTGAGAAGTTAAGACTTGAGTAGAAGTACCTGTTGTTAAGAATCCAGTTATTCCTGGTGCCGTTTGATATGAAATTTGACCGGCAACTCCACCATCAATATTAGTTGCAGTGGTAGCAGATGCAACATTAAGATCTGCCTCTACGACACCATTAAGGTTAAATGCTGTGGTGGCAAAAGATGCCGTTGATGCAGTTCCAGTTAAGTTACCAACAAATCCACCAGTGGCAGTTATAATTCCCGATGTATTAACACTACCCTCTGTTCCTATACCAGAAGCAGCTGTCCAGATTGGTTCCGTTCCAGGACCTTGAGAAGTTAATACTTGATTAGTAGTGCCTGTTGTTAAGAATCCAGTTATTCCTGGTTGGGTCTGATATGAAATTTGACCGGCAACACCATTGGCAAGATTAGTTGCGGTGGTGGCAGATGCAACATTAAATGAACCAGTTACATCAAGACTACCAGCAGTAAGAATACCAGATACTTTAGCACCACCAATAATTTCCAGTTCCGATGTAGGATTATCTAAACCGATACCAATCTTAGAAAATGTAGAAATTCCCACAAATGTAGAAACTCCCGATACATTTAAATTAGTAACGGAAGCACTATTACTTATAAATTTATTTGCTGTTACAATTCCAGTAAAATTACCACCACCAACAACATCTAAAGCAACATTAGGTGCAGCACTACCTATACCAATATTTTTTGAAGTATAAATTCCAGTATTAGCATCCCTATACCATCTCGAAATAATTTCAATATCAGCAATAGCAGGATTTCCCGTATTTGTTGATATTGATACTAACTCACTATTATCAGATGTAAAATTAAATCCTATATAAGAACTAACTCCTATTTGATTACCATCTTGAGATACAAAAACACTGTTCTCATTAGTTGGATTAACTGCGGACCATACAAGTCCTCCAGCATCTTTCGTGAGAAAATAACCTGTCTCACCAGTTAATCCATCAGTATCAATTAAATCTCCCCTAAATCTTATACTGGCAGCATCAACACTAGCAGTTGCAGAAGTTCCAATTCCTGCTGCTATTCGTCCATCAACATTAACTACTGTATCATTTGTAGTAATATCAGGAACACCAAAATCCTGACTAATTATTCTTCCTGATATGTATTGCATTTTTTAAATCAACCTTTTGCTGTTTCTAATATGCTCATAGTAAGTTGAAGAACACCGTTCTCATTTCCACTGACTCTAATTTCATCATCAGTTTCTAAAACTAAACGACCTGAAAGAGGACTCAATGCATCTCTTACAGGTATACCTGCATTTTTTATCAAGTCAAATTCCCCACCATCACCTCTATAATGAGAAAATGTAGTCAAATATGTTGTGGTTCCAGTTGATACATTGGCAATTTGTGCTGATACAACGATGCTTGCGGCACCAATTGGAGCAGTATAAATCCCAACAGTTGACGTTGTAAGTTCGTGCCTTATTGTCTTAAATGTATTAAGTGCTACTGCTGCCATTTTCTTATCCTAATGCGATAATTAGTGGATTTACTTTATTTATGATACTCTGATCGAACGATCTACCAGAAATAGTTCCTGTCAATTGATTTGCAACAAGACCATCACCAATTCTAAAGTTTCCTGCCTGATCAGTGCTCGTATAAACAACTTGACCACCACCCTCTTCAACAACTTCATTCTCTTGAATAACAACACCACCAAGTGCTGGTTTTGCAGGGTTGATTGTATTACCAGAACCCACCCACTCAAATGAATGTGAAGAGGTAATTTGTAAACTTACACGACTAAAGAATACTGTTGTGCCTATTCCTACACTATTACTTAATCTCTGATTTAAAACAATTGTAGAAATGCCAGAAACAGGTTTAGTAGCACTCTCAACAGAATAGTAAATAGGGAATAATACGACTTCTCCCGTCGCAGTCACTCCACCACCAACAGGACTATCAAACGTGACTTGTGGATTATCCGAAAGTCTATATTGACTTCCATCGGCAATGATATCAGTGGATGTTACTTCACCGGCAGCATTAATATTAGAAGATCCTTCGGCAACAATACCTTGTGGTCCAGTTGGAGAAGTTATAGTCAATCTTGGTGGTGAACTATATCCTGAACCAGGATTAGTAATCTTAATACCACTGACAAAGTTAAAGAGTTCACCAAAGAATATAACCTGACCGTCATATGGTCTTTGATTACCTATACCAGATATCACAATTGTATCACTATCGATCGCAGCATTTGTTTTTGCTTCACCAGTATATCTGTAAATTGATTTTGAGGTTTGATCACCAACACCTTTAGAGAATAATCCAAAATTACCAAACGATGCATTAGAGTTTGTTAAATCACACTGTCCACCAGACTCAGTAAAGATTGCAATCTCATCACAAATTGTAAAGATTGAAACTAACTGTGCATAGGCACCATTTGTAATTGAAACTCCAATACCACCCTGATTGAATTGAGTAAACGAATCAACACTCATCGATCCAGTAACACCGATGTCTTCTTTATCAGCTGGTTCTGCCTCAAAACCATCAATTCTCATTCCAACACTCTTTGGAATAAAATTGGTGCAGTTACGAATATATGGTCCTTGTGAAATTGGACCAACACCGGCAGAGAAAGGAGGTCTGACAATTCCACCGGATGTATATGTATGTGTTATAGTAGATGTTCCTACATTAACTGCAAATGTATCTCCCGAACCCGAAATTACTTTAAAATCATATCCAAGTGTTCCATCCGGGAATACAGTAGTTGTCAGTCCTGCATAAGAAGAATCACAAGAGAAGCTCAAATCTCTTAAAGTCACAAAATCATTCACTTCTATACCTGGATTAGGTGCTGTGAATGTCAAAATGCCACTTACATTATCATATGCCGCCGTTGTTATTCCAATTGATCTATCAACAATAAATCCACCAGAAACATAAGTATGTGGAAGAGTTGACATTCCGACATTTACAATGAATGATTTATTAGCATTTACTCTATCAACATAAAACTCATTTCCATATTTACCAGACGGGAAGAATTGATTTGTGGTTCCAATTCCTGCTCCAGAATCACAAGAGAATATTAAATCACGAATCTCAAATCTATCTCCTTTAACTGCAGAAATTCCTGGTGCCTCAAGATAAAGACTACCTGTTCTCTCATTATATAATGCACTTGTAATTCCAATTGTGCTTGTAAATCCTGCACCTGCATTGCCCGGATAATTTGTGGTTAATCCGGTTGTTGATGCATTACCATCGATACCATTTTGAATAATACTAGTTACAATTCCAACACAAGTGTAAATTGCTGATATGACATTTGCACAAGATGGAATAACGTTATTAAAACCGGTAAAAGGATCAGGTTGAATCGATAAATCTCTTAACTGAGTATGAACATTTTGATAATTTTGATGTTTCTCTACTGTTCCTGAAATACTATAAGTGTGATCAATGGTTGATATTCCAACATTAACTTCAAAGTTGTTATTATCGACCACATTTGTGACAGGGAAAATATAACCATACTTTCCATCAGGGAATGTCGTTGTTGTAATTCCAGATCCACCGGGACAATTAAATTCTAATCCCAATAACTTTACAGGATCATTCAGAGATAAACCATGAGATGTAGAAGTTACTGTAAGAATACCAGTAGTTTTTCCATATATGGCATTAATTACATTAGTTGTATTACCTGCACCGGTTCCTCCCCACACAGCATTATTAACAACTGCTCTTGCTATTTGTATTGAATAATTAAATGCATCAATGGTTGTTGCTCCGAATCCAACAATGTGATCTAAATTTCCATTAATATCAAAATATTTTTTACCAGCATCAATACACTTCGAATTTCCACCTCTTGTAATATCATGGCACACCGCACGATAAACATCCTTAATGTCATCGGCACAATTCGTAGAATCTATACTAACGGCAGGATTTTTATAGTCTGTACTAGTAATGTATCCTACGGTTTCTTTTGCAATATAATCTAAATTATTACGAATTAATCTAGCGGCATCAAAAAATCGATCAGATGTTACACCCACCAGTGGTTCAAATGCTATCACTGCAGCATTATCAGTCATGTCACGACCATCATCTAATCTGAAACTCACATCAGTGACATGAACACTATTATTCACATGGAATAAATCCCTATCAACATTTTTTGGAGTGACGATACAGTTACGAAGTTCTGTTCCCTCTAAAGAAACATTTTTATCAAGAACAATTGGATTGTCCTCTACATAAATTCCTGGATAAACTTTAATCGTATCACCAGTCAATGCAATAGATGCTGCACCTTTAACTGTTGCCTTAGAATCAATCTCATTTAATCCAGTATTATCATCATTACCATTTACAGTAACAAAAATAGTTTTTCCAAGAACAGAACCAGCACCAACTTCAATAACACGAGTGCTGATTCCAAGTTTTCCTTGATCTTGCTTTAAAAATACCTTTCCATCAAAAGTATTTAAACCCAACTCAGCAAATAATAAATCATTATTTGTTGGAGATTTTGCTGGAACTGCAGACCTCTTAATTCTAATGGGTGTTGCCATTTACTTTATTCCAGATTCTTTACATTTCTCTTCAAAGTATTTATAAAATAATCAAGAAGCATTGTTTCTTCTAGATCCGTAACGATAAAAGTTTACCACTGATTCTGGTTCCATCCACTTCTGAATTCTTTCATAACGATCAATATCAAAAAACTCCTGAGAAAGATACCAGTCTTCCACAGGAGTATAACTCTTACTTTGATTACAAGAATGGCAGGCACACAGACAATTTTTCGTAAAGTCTGCACCTCCCTTTGCTCTTGGAACAATGTGATCTATTGTGAGTTGATGCGTAGACCCACAATAAGCACATTCATAACCCCATTCTTCCTTTATCTTTTGCCTCCATAACCTTTTTGCTTCTGATGAATTTGCGGTGTGGAGATTGAAGACATAGGCTTGAAAGGTATTATAGAGAGGCATAAAAGATTGCGTCTTACCATTATTTAGATGAACTCACCCATATCATAGATATACATTCTTCCCATCATAATCCAATATGACGTGAACACATCCTCAAAGTGTTCTGCGAAAAATCTAAACTTCTCATCAATAAGTTGACGACCTAACACTTGGAAGTGTGCCTTTGATAATGCAAAGAATTCTTCGAGTGCTTCTTCATCTCCCTGCTTGAATCCACGAACATATAAATCCCTAGCAGTATTCATAATCTCATGGCATTCTTCTGGAAGAATAACCTTAGTCCTTCCATCAGGTAATGACAATACTTTATTCTTGATTGTTCCCATCGAAAGTTTCATACACTCTCGACTCTGCTCAACAGATAGTGCTCTCTCATCACCATCTCTAAATGCATGTTGCACACATCCATTCGTACATTCCACAACACGAATAAGTGCAGTCGCATCTAATACTTCTTGAGATTGAGAACTCCAAATGTCCTTCCAATACTTATAATACTGTTGATTAACTTCCATAATATTCACTCATTTGTTTCTAACGGTTCCAATGACCCATGATCTCATACCAAATGGAGTATCGGCAATCAAAGTTTGAGTGTGTTCTGCTACTTCTTTTGGCACCACTAAACAGAATCCAATACCAAGATTGAATACATTACGCATCTCATCCTCAGCAATATCACCTGCCTTCTGAATCTTGTTAAAGAGTTCTGGTCGTTCCCAAGAATCATAGTCAACATCAACTGTAAGACTCATTGGAAGGCATCGTGGGAGGTTCTCAGGCAGTCCTCCACCTGTAATGTGTGCCATGCCTAGGATAGGAACCTCATCTAACAGATGCTGAATGAGACGGGCATAGATGGTGGTCGGTCTCAGCAGTTCTGGCATCTCCTTGTAGTAAATATAATTTCTGTTAAGCAAATAGTTAACAAGAGTATATCCATTACTATGGAGTCCACTACTCTCAATACCAATGACTACATCACCTGCTCGGATATTACTACCATCAACAATATCATTCTTCTCTACAATACCAGTACAAAAACCGGCAAGGTCATAATCAGTTGCTCTAAAATGCTCTGCCGTTTCTCCACCTAAGAGTTCCATACCAGCCATTACACAACCAACATTGATACCATATACAATATCACTGACGTTAGCATCAAGTGATTTGGCAGAGACATAATCTAAAAAATATAATGGTTTAGCACCAGAACATATAACGTCATTGACGCACATAGCAACAAGGTCTTGTCCAATAGTGGTGTAATCAAAAGCAATCCTACAAATATTAATTTTAGTTCCAACACCATCAGCACCAGATATTAATACGGGTTTCTCATATCCTGATGGGATTTCCATCATTCCACTAAAACCACCAATTTTAGGTGCCAATACTTTTAGATACTCTACAAAGGAACGTCCTTTGATAATGTCAACACCAGAAGTTTTGTAATCCATTAGTGAATTTCTCCTTTCGCAATTTGTTCACGACGTTTTAGTTTCCATACTATGTAATCCATTGTCGGAATACACATAGGATTCCAACCTACAAATGTTGTGGATTCCTTACTTGGGATCTTCCAACAGGGAGCATCATCATTATCAAGGTCCAATGATTTACGATACTCATCCTCACCAAGTAAAACAACTGCCCTCTCAGCAGCATTCAAACTCTTGAAACAATCAAAGCAGTTCTTTCTAATCTCATCAGGAATGTGATGTTTCATTGGATTGCAAACCCAGCTGCTGAATAATAATAATCAAACATAGCATATCCTTTACACTTTGCAAGTGTCATATTATCAATGCGTTCTTCAAGAGTATGGTGTGATGGTGGATTACTATTAGGATCAGAAAAATATCTATAGAAAGAACTACCACTAGGAGGCACTTCTCTTTTCAATTTCTCCTTTAACTCCATCATTGCATAGGCATTTTTATAGTTTTCTAATGCTTGATCAAAGTTTTGCATAGTTATTGGATTGCAAGTGGTTGTAGTCGGTCAAGGATCTCACGATAGGCAGGAACAATATCACCTTCATCCTTTCTGAATAGATCCTTATCAAATCTTTCATCACTACCGATCTTCCAGAGTCTCATACTATCGGGACTGATCTCATCGGCAAGATACAAATCACCGTGAGCATCATATCCATACTCAACCTTAAAATCTACAAGGTCAATACCCATGATGTAGAACATCTGACGAAGGAAATCATTGATACGCAATGTCATCTCAATGAAAGGTTCAGGATCATATCCCATCAGACGCACACGATCAGGTGTCAGTAGAGGATCATGCTTACTATCATCCTTCAGAAAGAACTCTACAATAGGTTGTGGTAGTGGAGCACCTTCTACCAGAGTTGTTTCACGAACAATAGATCCAGCAGCACGATTTCTACAAATAACTTCCAGAGGAACGATCTCTACCTTCTTACAGACCATCTTGTTAGCACCAACCATATTAATATAATGAGTTGGGATATGTTCTTTGGAAAGTTTCTCAAAGATAATAGATGAGATGCTACAGCAAAGGGATCCTTTTCCTAAAGGATAATCTTCCATTTCACCATTTCCCGCAGTCACCTTATCATGATACTCAATGATAACCTGCTGTGCATCATCACCAGCATACACAGTTTTGACCTTGCCTTCTATAATTACTTCCATAAAAAAAGAGGGTTTCTAACCCCCTTAGTATATCATTCTTCGGGCTGCTTGTAAAGATCTTCTAGTTTTTCTCTACTGAGATCTACATACATCAACTCTTCACCTGCCTGTGGTGCTTCTGGATGCTTTGGTTTAGGAGGTTTACTCATCTCTATGTTAATAGATTGAATGTTACTCCACATCATTGCAAACGCAGCACCACCAATCAAGGAGAAGCATACAAAATAAAGAAAGACTTCAAAGTTATTCATGATCACTAAAGTGTTTTTGGATAACTTCAATACGCTCTTCTTCATGAGCAATGATATCTAATTGTTCCTGAATAGCACCGAGCACATCTGGGTGCTCACCAATACCAACAGGGTTGTGTAGATAAACTTCTACATTTGCTTTTGCTTTGGCAATGTTACCACCAGCATCAGCAAGTAGAGCATCCAACATTTTAACGCGAAGATTGCAAGACATAATAATTTAAGAGTTAGTTTGTAGTGATGTCATTGTATCATGAAGTTCTCCAATATCTCGGAGACCTTCAACGCTGAACCATGGGGCATTTGCCCAACTGAATCCTTCACCCATGGTGCTATCGGGTGCAGTGATGTACCAATGACATGCGGTGTCTGGTACATCTACTGAACACTTAGACCAATCGTCACTCCACTGTGGGACTTGTACCCACATCAGAGCAGCAAACATAATACTGAATAGTGATTTGATCATGTCTTATTAAAGGTTATGGGTCTAAGTTTTAATTAGAAGAATCGTTATTAAAGAGTCTCAGTTTTATGAGATGGTCTATTGAGAAATTACCCGGACCACTGAGGACGATACATGCTGCACCTCCCCAGTAAAGAACTAAAAGTTCTAACAAATAGATGTTGAATCCTGATGTAAATAGAGCATGATAAATTGCGAATGATATTGTGCCTAAGATTGCTAAGGCACCCAGACGAGTGCCAAGTCCAAAGATAACCAACCAACTCCCCACAACCTCAGAGAATGCTGCAAAGTATGAGGAGAAGATTGGGAATGGAAGATGCAATGGTCGTACAAATGCATCCGCAAAGTTTTCAATGTTTTCTAGTTTCTCATATCCATGATGGATAAGCATGGTGCCTAACGATATACGAAGTAGTAAGAATCCTAGAGACTGAATCACAATGCGTTACCACGAGGTAGAACTTCTTCTGGGAATACGAATGACTCATGAGGTTGATCGACCGGTGCCAACCATGCTCTCAGTCCTTCATTCAATAGAATATTCTTTGTGTAAAAAGTCTCAAACTCAGGGTCTTCTGCCGCACGAATCTCTTGACTCACGAAATCGTAAGCACGAAGATTGAGAGCAAGACCAATAATGCCAATAGAGGATGTCCATAGACCCATAACAGGCACAAAGAGCATGAAAAAATGAAGCCAACGCTTGTTAGAAAACGCAATACCGAAGATCTGCGACCAGAAGCGGTTTGCAGTGACCATAGAGTAAGTCTCCTCCTCTTGCGTTGAATCAAATGCCTTAAAGGTGTTTGCTTGTTCTCCATCTTCATACAATGTGTTTTCCACTGTTACACCATGAATAGCACTGAGTAGTGCTCCTCCCAGTATACCAGCAACTCCCATCATATGGAATGGGTTGAGCGTCCAGTTATGGAAGCCTTGTAGGAAGAGTAGGAACCTAAATATCGCTGCAACACCAAACGACGGTGCAAAGAACCAACTGGACTGTCCGAGAGGATAGATGAGAAACACACTGACAAAAACAGCGATAGGCCCAGAGAACGCAATAGCATTGTACGGACGAATTCCAATTAACCTAGCCAACTCGAATTGACGAAGCATGAAACCAATGAGAGCAAAGGCTCCGTGGAGTGCCACAAAATTCCAGAGTCCCCCAAGTTGACACCACCTGACGAAACTGCCTTGAGCTTCAGGACCCCAAAGTAGAAGAAGAGAATGACCCATAGCATCAGCAGGCGTTGACACAGCCGCTGTAAGGAAATTAGCACCTTCAAGATAGGAAGTTGCCAACCCGTGGGTATACCACGACGTAACGAAAGTTGTGCCAGTAAGCCAGCCACCAATTGACAAATAAGCAGTGGGAAGAAGTAGTAATCCAGACCAGCCCACAAAGACAAAACGATCGCGTTTAAGCCAGTCATCCAAGACATCGAACCATCCTCTTTGCAAAATTGGGGGTGAAAGTGATGAAGTAGTCATAACTCCGTAGTAAACTTATGCTATTTAGTTTACACTTCTTTACAATAAAAGTCAATGAGAGGTTATACCTACTTTTTGTTTTCGATAGAGTTGAGGCCAAGTATCACGAATAATCTCTGCCAACTTATCGGGTGTGGATGAACTAATCACAGACCCTTGACAGAGTTCCAGTCTTGCTGGAATTGTTCCAGACCCTGATCGGTCAATACATGATTATACATTCCCCAGAATACTTTAGGTGGAATTGTACAAATTTCTGCACCAGCACCAAAACATCTTCCTACTTGATGAACATCACGAACTGATGCAGCAATAATCTGAGTGGTACTGAAGTGTTGATTATAGAGACTGGCAATAGTCTGAACGAGTGCTACTCCAGAAAGAGAGTTATCGTTCATTCTCCCTACAAAAGGAGAAACATATGCAGCACCTGCACGACGTGCAAGGATTGCCTGACCGGCAGAAAAGATAAGAGTTACATTAACTTTTTTTCCAACAGCAGCAAGTGCAGTACATGCCTTTAATCCTTCTACAGTACAAGGAACTTTGATTGTGACATTCCATAGTCCTTCAAATTCCATTGCCTGGTCAATCATTTCTTCGGCAGTATCGGCAACAACTTCTGCCGATACAGATTCAAATTGATTACTCATAGAAGAAATCTCTTTGATAACTTCTACGGGATCACGACCACTTCTCTTAATCAGAGTGGGATTGGTTGTGATACCCTCAATCATTCCTGTTGTATTTGCCTTAGCGATTTCATCGATATCAGCAGTGTCTAAAAATATTTTCATTAGTTAACGTGAATAGTTCCTGTCATTCCTGCACCCTGATGAGGACCACAAAAGAAGGTATAATCTCCGGCATCGGCAAAAAGAATATCTTGCGATTCTCCGGGATTAAACATCAGTGATTCTCTTGAGAGGTCGGCACGTCCCTCAACAATAATATTGTGGGGTGGGAGCATATTATTCACAAAGTGAACTGTATCTCCAGCATTTATTGTAACATCGGATGGATCAAAAATCAAGTTTCCACCAGAACCCATTGTAACATCAATAGCCCATGCAGGTGCGGCAAGAAAGAGTGTAGCAAGAAGTGCAAAAAGAAATCTCATTAGGTATTTGTAATTACTCTATCTATCACATTCTTATGTCTGGGTATTTTGGATGTGTTATGAATCCCTGATTAGAAAATTCATTATCATTCCAATGTCTTACTGCATTTGAAACGATTGCAACATTGGTAATTAGATATGTAAGAAAAACAAATGTTCGGATGATGGCAACAACATCAGATTCTTTATCATTATCTGATGCTTTCTGTCCAAGTGCTTTACACCACAATCTCCAAAATGATTTACTCTTTTTCTTTTTACTCATATTCGACCATTAAAAAAGGACTCATCCAGAGTCCTTATTGTATTAATATTTAGTTAAGACCATACAATTTATTCCCTAAGAACCTCCCGACATATACGTTTGCATGATGACTGATTATCATCACACTCAATTAGACAATCATAATAATCGTTAATTAGATTTGACTCCTCCATACTCATGTCTAGGGTTTTACCGAAACTTTTAAGACTTTCTTTCCATCCTGCTAATTGATTATAAGATATAAGATTGTGCAAAATAACCTCCACGAATAAATTTGCTCATAATAAAAACCGACTTAGTTACACTTTTCTCAACTCCCCAATTCTACCATTATTTAGAGAGTTTGTGTGTAAATCAATACAATTCAGAAACAAAAATTTATGCCTACGAGTTTATACTTACACATAAAAAAAGAGACCCGAAGGTCTCTTTCTTGCTATTCAGTTTTTAGATTGTATCAACCAACTGCGGGTGCGGTAAGTGCAACAGGAGTGGACTCAGCAGCAGCAAGATCCAGTGGGAAATTGTGTGCGTTCCTCTCGTGCATCACCTCCATTCCAAGACCGGCACGGTTCAATACGTCTGCCCATGTGTTGAGCACACGACCCTGACCATCAAGGATGGACTGGTTGAAGTTGAAACCGTTCAGGTTGAATGCCATCGTGGATACACCAAGTGCGGTGAACCAGATGCCAACAACGGGCCATGCAGCAAGGAAGAAGTGCAAGGAACGTGAGTTGTTGAATGAAGCATATTGGAAGATCAAACGACCGAAGTAACCATGGGCTGCGACGATGTTATAGGTCTCTTCTTCTTGACCGAACTTGTAACCATAGTTCTGTGACTCAGTTTCAGTCGTCTCACGGACGAGTGAAGATGTAACCAGACTTCCGTGCATAGCAGAGAAAAGAGATCCACCGAATACCCCAGCAACACCGAGCATGTGGAACGGGTGCATAAGGATATTGTGTTCTGCCTGGAATACAAGCATGTAGTTAAAAGTACCAGAAATACCAAGAGGCATAGCATCGGAGAAAGAACCTTGACCGAAAGGATAGACGAGGAATACTGCACTCGCAGCAGCGACTGGTGCAGAGTATGCAACACAGATCCATGGACGCATACCTAAACGGTAAGAAAGTTCCCACTCACGTCCCATATAAGCATAGATGCCGATAAGGAAGTGGAAGACTACCAGTTGGAAAGGACCACCATTGTAAAGCCACTCATCCAAAGATGCTGCTTCCCAAATGGGGTAGAAGTGGAGACCGATTGCATTAGAAGAAGGAACGACAGCACCAGAGATGATGTTGTTTCCATACATAAGTGAACCAGCAACTGGTTCGCGGATGCCGTCGATGTCCACAGGAGGAGCAGCAACGAATGCAACGATGAAGCAAATTGTAGCAGCAAGCAGGGTTGGAATCATGAGGACTCCGAACCAACCGACATACAGACGGTTGTTAGTGCTTGTGACCCAATCGCAGAAATTATTCCATGCGGATTGAGATTGTTGTTGTTGTAGTGTAGCGTTAGCCATTGTTTTGAACTAAAAAGTAAGATCATCAGGGAAATGATGGTTTTACTATTCCTGTATCACCCTTAGACACAGGTATGAAAGACGTTTTTATACACCCTATAGGTCTTGGTTTGAGGGGTGTTACGACTTGTTAAGGAATGTGTTGGTTCCTTAACCTCTCGACTTATTTATAATACTACGGTTTCCCGTCCTTGTCAACTCCCGTGTTGAGAGTGTTTTGAGGTGGTGTCCCGAATACCTTAGTATTATAAGGCATAAAAAAAGACCCGTCAAGGGTCTTGTGCCAGTTATGTGATTGGATCGTTAATCATATGTATATCTTTCAAATTGCTTTGATATTGTCCACCTGTAATAATACCACTCACTTCTGATGGATATGTTGGCCAAGTTATAGGAAAATTATCTCCATTAGGCAAATCTCTAAGTTCTTGTCTCCAAGTTCTAAACTCTGTAGTAATAGCAACATTGCATTCAACTTGCTTAATCACATACATATCGGATATATTAAGAGCATCGTCTCTCATTTCTCTAACAAAAACATATCTCTTACTCTCCTGTTCAGTATCATAAGAACTGATAGTATTATTCCATTCTGTTGATGTTATAGATGATACACCAGAAGAAGAATGTTCCGAAACACTGAAATCATCAGTTGCAGTACATAAAAAATATGGAATACCATTATCGTAATTTAATCTATGAACAATATTAATTCCAGAAATACTAGATGGTTCCTGATATGAAGTTAATTGATCATAATATGTTGCATTATTTGTTGCACCAACACCAGTCGTTTTATGAATTAAGTGGGATTTGATATACATGATTATGCCAGTTGTGTAATTGCGAGTGTACTACTAGTTCCTTGAAGTGATACTGTTCCAGCTGCTGCCAATCTTGCTATGTAAATACTGACTTGATCATTAGCACTCAAACTTAGTGTAGTTGCCATATTTATAGATGATTCAGCATGACCACCAGAGTTTCTAATATAATTATTTGCCGCAATTTCAGTTTGTTGTGTATCATTAACGGCAAACTTTAATCCAATATTAGATCGAGAAACACCTGATGTTATATAAAAATTAACTTGAACTAAATATATTCCATTGTTAGGAACAACAACATGTTCTGATGTTGCAGACCAGGTTCCATTGGAGAATTGTGGTGTTGTGTTAATCCATGAAACTTCACCATAAGATGTGGATGAGTTTAAATCAGGTGTGCCGGTTCCGACATATTTCGCATAATTAGAAATACCTCCTCCACCACCAGATCCATTTGATGCTGATGTAATGCGACCCTGAGCATCAACAGTAATATCTGAGTTGGTATAAGAACCTGCAGAGACAGCTGTATTAGCAAGTTTGTCAGCAGTTACGGCGTCGTCGGCAATCTTACCGGTAGTGACTTGTAAGGCTCCAATGTTACCTTCTTGGACTGCTCCGGTGTTTAATTTAGAGGAAGTAACTGCATTAGTATCAATAGTCCAGGTATTCCCAGAATTAGAGACAGTAATGTCACCTTTATCTCCATTAGGAATTACAATACCAACTTCTGAAATACCAGTAATTCTACCATTGGAATCTACAACTATTTGAGAAACATGTTCTGAATCTCCATAAGTTGCAGCAGATGCACCAGTTAGTCCAGTTAATGCTGACCCAGAACCAGAGAATGATGTGGCAGTTATAATGCCAGTAACATTGATACCACCTGTTCCGGTTATAAACTTACTATTAAGATCTAAATTACCACCTAACTGAGGAGTAGTGTCTCCTAAAATTTCAGTAGTGATACCAGTAAGACTAGTGTAAGGATAGGCAGTAGCATCACTTAAGTCAAATGCTGGTGTTGCATCAGTATCACCTAAGTTAAGTGTTACACCACCGATAGCAATGCTAGAGTTTGCTAATTTAGCATTAGCAATAGAACCGGCAAGTTGAGTATTAGTTATAGTTCCAACTAAACTAGAAGTGGGGTAAGCAGTAGCATCAGAAAGATCAAATGCTGGTGTCGCATCTGAAGCACCAAGAGAAAGACTTATACCACCATAAGAGACACTAGAATTTGCTAATTTAGCATTTGCTATTGAACCTGCTAACTGAGTATTGGTAATGGTTCCTGATAAGGATGAAGTAGGATAGTTGGTGGCATCAGAAAGATCAAATGCTGGTGT
>VMHT01099032.1_pt1 | contig 17211 bp, 19 predicted proteins | sample 4693611 | NCBI WGS metagenome assembly VMHT01 (sample SAMN12280063, study PRJNA550983) | marine metagenome | isolation source: seawater sampled from same location over 5 years 0.02-0.2 micron viral filtrate | place: USA: collected off the coast of southern California halfway between the port... ...
ATTATTAATGGAAAATAGATTGTTGGTGAATGAAAACCTTTATCAAGAAGTGCTTTACCAACATCATAAGCTTTTATTTTATGTGATTTTTTTAGATTTTTTACTGTTGCAACAAATTCATGCATACACGGTTCGTTGTAAGCTAAAGGAATAACTTTTGAAACAATAGAACTGAGATACCTTGCATTTAGAACTGCATAAGAACCTAAAGAATCCAACCCTTCTTTCCCAAGAAGTTTCATATAAACTAGAGCTCTTAAAGCTACAAGAAAATTGCCATGGTATCCATGCATTCGGCCAATAGATAATTTAGGCATATACCATTCAAATTTATTATTTATTTTTTTAACAATTGGTCCAGGTAAATATTCTTTTAAAAAGCTTTTTACAGCTACTGGGCCAGAACCAGGACCGCCACCACCATGTGGTGTAGCAAATGTTTTATGTAAATTAGAATGAACAATGTCAAACCCCATGTCTCCTGGTCTACACACTCCTACAATTGCATTTAAATTTGCACCGTCATAATAAACCAGGCCACCATTTTCATGAATAATATTTGATATTTCAGTAATATTTTCTTCAAACAATCCACCTGTATTTGGATTAGTTAGCATCAATCCTGCAGTATTTTCATTTACTAATCCTTTTAGATCATCAATATTGACCATGCCTCTGATATCTGTTGATACTTCTACAACATTAAATCCGGCCATTTTGGCAGACGCAGGATTAGTCCCATGAGCAGAGTCAGGAACAATTATGTCTTTTTTATTACTAAGGTTATTTTCTTCTAAATATTTTTTTATTATCAATAAACCAGTCAACTCTCCTGAAGCACCAGCTGGAGGTTGAAAAGTAGCATTATCCATGCCTGTTATCTCAATCAAGAAACTTTCTAATTCATGTAAAACCTCTAAATTACCCTGCGTAAAAGAAGATGGTGTTGATGGATGTGAATTAGCAAATGTATTTAAACCAGCTACATAGTCTGCAAATCTTGGATTGTATTTCATAGTGCAAGATCCAAGCGGGTAAAATCCAACATCTACAGCAAAATTCCTATGTGCAAGTCTAGAATAATGCATTACTAAATCATGTTCAGATACTTCTGGAAGAGTAGGTTTATCATGACGAATTGCTGAATTATTAATTTCAGTTACTGGAACATCAAGTTTTGGAAACCTTGAAGCTCTTCTTCCAGGTTTAGATAGTTGATTTATTGTAGGTTCAGGACCACCTCCAACTAGAGGTAACGAACTTGCATTACCACCACTATGCATTGTCTACCTCCATTAATGATTGAACATAGTTATCTATTTGTTCCTTGGTTCTTTTTTCAGTTACTGCAACCAATATTTCATTCTCAGAATATTTAATACCAGCTAGGTAACCTTTATCACCCATTTCTAAAATAATATCTTCAGATAATCTTTTAGTTTGAATTAAAAATTCTCTTAACGACGTACTGTTGTTTAAAACATTAAATCCATTCTTAATTAAAGCTTGTTTCATGTAAGAAGCTTTCTGAATAGCTTGATATCCTATCTCATAAAGACCTTGTGGTCCCAACCAAGATAAATGAATTGTTGAACCAACAGCATTTAGAGTTTGATTTGTACAAATGTTAGATGATGCTTTTTCTCTTCTAATATCTTGCTCTCTTGCCCTTAGTGTCATTACATAAGTTTTAGTATTATTTGAATCTCTGGACTCACCAATAATCCTACCTGGAACTAATCTTGCTAATTCTTTTCTAGTAGCAAACCATCCAACTGTTGGACCTCCAAATGAAAGCGAGGAGCCCATAGATTGACCCTCTGATACAACAATGTCAAATCCCATAGATCCCGGAGATTTTAATATTCCAAGCATGGATGGATCTGCGTAACAAATTGTTATAACCCCAGCTGCTTTAGCATTCTGAACTATTGAAGTTAAATCTTGAGCTGATCCCTCATAATGTGGTAATGAAATTACAAATGCAGCATCATCTTGAGAAAATACATAATCTTCAGGAAATAAATAATCCACTAAGTCAACATAATTAATGTTAAATTTCTTGTTATCAATAAGAGTATTTACAACCTCTTTAGTATTTGGATTAAATCCACTAGAAATTACAACGTTATCTCTTTTAGTTTTATTAATTGCTACAGAAATTGCTTCTGCTACTGACGTAGCTCCATCATAAAGTGAGGCATTTGCAAGTTCCATATCAGTTAAATCGCAAATAAGTGATTGATATTCAAATAAAACTTGAAGCAGACCTTGAGATATTTCAGCTTGATAAGGTGTATAAGAAGTCATGAATTCAGGTCTCATTGTTAAAGATTTCACAGTTTGCGGTAAATAAACGTCATAATGTCCACCACCAGCGAAACAAATAAGATTTTGTGTGTTTTTTGACTCTAATAATTCAAAATCACTAATAGATTCAAGTTCAGATATAGAAGGAGGCACGTTCAAACCATCATTTAACTTTAAAGTTTCAGGAATATGTGTAAAAAGATCATCCAGAGAACTAATTGATAGCTCTTCAAACATCTTTTTTAAATCGATTTCAGAATGTGGTACAAACATTACTTTAAAAACCTCTTATATAACAAATTACCTTCTACCAAATTACCACGAATATCAAACTCTACTAAATCATCAGAAGGATTACTTTTAAATAAAACAAAGCCTATCGGGAAGCCTAAAACAGGTGATATGTTTCCTGAAGTAACTAAACCCTCTACACCATCAGAATTGCAAATAGTTCCTGTTCTAGCTATCTGTTTAGCTTGTAACTTAAATTTCTTTAAATGCTTATGTTGTTTTGAATTTATTTGCTCATCTATTGTTTCTTTACCTAAATAATTATCATTATTTGTAATAGTCCATTTTAGTCCAGCTTCAACGGGTGTAATATCATCAGTTAATTCAAATCCATAAAGAGGTAAGGAAGCTTCCAATCTTAATGTGTCTCTAGAACCTAAACCGCAGGGTTGTACCCCTCTTCTTTCTAAGTCACTAATGAAATCTGATGTATCATTATTATCAAGCATAACTTCGACACCGTCTTCACCTGTATATCCTGTTCTTGCGTATGTATATTTGCCTTCCTTACAAGTAGAAAATTTATTAGGAATTGTCATAATATCCTTTAATATGTTGATAGCATTTTTACCTTGAACAGCAATTAGATCAGTTGTTAACGTGAGGTCTTGGTAATCAATTGAATTAATATCTAAATGAGTTTTAATTTTATTTGTATTACTTGCATTACATATAAGTATTAAATCATCTTCAAATTTCCAGAATATAACATCATCAATAGCTGTACCAGAATCTGAAGTGAAAATTGAATACAATGCTTTTGTATTGTTAATATTTTTAAGATCAGAGCATATAAGATAATTTATATCCTCAATTTGGGTATATTTTAAACGGAGTCTGCCCATATGGGATACATCGAAATACCCAGCACCACCCCTTACATAGTTATGTTCTTTTAATGTTCCATCATAGGAGAAAGGCATAGACCAACCAGCAAAATCAATCATCTTAGCTTTTTTACTTAAATGAAAATCGTAAAGAGAAGTAGTTTTAAATTCAGACATTAAGAAATAAATAATTCGTATTGCTGGTAAGACATACCTGAATCATCCATTTCTTTAATTTCAGCTTTAACCATCCAACCTTCACCAACAGGATCGTTATTTATAAGTTCTGGCTCAGTCTCAAGAGTTGAGTTAACTTCAGTAATTACACAGTTCATTGGAGCATACGCTTCAGCAACAGTTTTTGTTGCTTCAACTTCTACGATTGCATCACCTTTATTAAACTCTTGTCCAACTTCAGGCAAAGTAACAAATACAATATCACCTAGTTCGCCTTGTGCGTAATCAGATATACCACTGGTAAAAGTTTCACCATCAACTATGTACCACTCATGAGTTTCAAGATATTTAGTTTCTGACATTACTCCCCCTTTTTATCTTGGTTTTACAGTTGATAAGCCTCCATCAACATGTATTGTTTGGCCAGTTACCCATTTTGCATCTGAGCTTAATAACCATTTAATAACAGGAAGTATATCATCAGAATCACCAATTTTCGAAATAGGATGCATGTTTTTGGACACTTCTCTTGCAGCTTCAGAAGAAAGTATCTTTTCAGACATATTCGAATCCATAATACTTGGAGCTATAACGTTCACTCGCAAATTGTCTTTTGCATAGGTAGCAGCAGCTGATCTTGCAAATCCTTCAACACCAGATTTAGCAGCTGAAATAGCTTCATGATTAGATAAACCTTTTGAACCAGCAACACTAGAAAAAAATATAGCAGATCCATTTTTCATTCTTCTAGCGAAGCTAGCTAATAAATAATAGGACGAAAAAAGATTAGTAGTAATTACATCGTTAAACTCTTCAATAGAAGTTCCATGAAGAGGTTTTATAAGAATGGAGCCTATACAGTTAACTAAACCTTTTATCTCGATGTTTGAATCTATAATTTTTCCAAACTCTCTAGGTTCTACTGTATTGTTAAGATCTATTACTTGGTAATTTGCATTAATTGCAGAAGCTTGTTCCATTAATTTGGCCTCATCTCTACCAATTAGAAACAACTCATTTTCTTTAGACAGAGCTTTTACAATTGCTGTTCCTAGAGTTCCAGTTGATCCTGCAATAATGTACATATCTATATATTAAGTTTCAACTTTTAATTTGATAAATTATTTGTTTTAGAAATATTGCCAAACCAATATGCGGATTTATGGGGTTTGCGAGAGTAATCATTTTTATCAACTTCGACTAATCCAAAATTCATTTTATATCCAAGATCCCATTCGAAATTATCTAGCAAAGACCAATATAAGTAACCAATAACATTTTTATGTTCATCTTGAAATTTATGTACATCTTTTAAAACTGTTGTTACAAATTCAATTCTTTCATCATCATTATCAGTTGCAATTCCATTTTCTGTTATAAAAACTTCTTTATTAGGAAATATCTTCTTCAATCTATTTAGATTATAAAGAACTGCTTCAGGTCTATATTCATACCCCATTTTAGTCGTTCTAGTTTCAGCTGTTATTGCGCCATTCCTACCTGCAAATATTTGAATAATTCGAGGTAAAATATATTTTCTTATAAGACCGACATTCAATAATAAAGAATTAAACAACTTCAATATAATGCTTTTGGGGTACCTTACGATTGTATAAGTTTGTAAGCCTATAAAGTCATCATCAACAGAAGCATCTAAAAATTTATCCTCAAGATGATATTTCAAATATTCTTTTAATTTATTATTATCATCATCTTCCCATTCCTGAAGAGCATGGGTCATGCCAACTTTTGCATTTTGATTATATTTTTTAATTGTCTTTAAAGCTTTTTTATGAGCAGACATAATATTTTCTGAAGCTTTTTTAAATTTTGGTTCGCTTGCTATGCCTGGAGGGAATTTGTTAGTTGAAAAATATCCAAAGAACGCAAATATTCCTGGCTCATTTATTGTATTGAAATATACAATCTCTTTAGGTAACAATTGCATTAATTTATCTACATATGAATTAAAGTGCGTATCAGCATTTGGATTAAGCCACGATCCCTTTTTGAATAACCATTCCGGTGTTGTGAAATGATGAAAAGTAATTATAGGAGTAATATCATTAGAAATTAGTTTTTGTGCTTTTTCAACATAATGATTTATGGCATCATCATCAAAGGATCCTTCATTTGGTTCAACCCTGCTCCATTCTATTGAAAATCTAAATGCTTTAATACCAAGATTTAAAAGAAGTTCAATATCTTGGTCTAACATCTCATAATGTTTACATGCTTCATTACATGGTTCTACACAAACAGAATTATTTTTATTTTCCCAAATTGTCCAATCATTATTATAAATACCGCCCTCAACCTGATATGAGGCAACAGCTGTGCCAAAAAGAAATTTGTTGGGAAATTTTAGTTCATTCATATAAATAAATAATATAGGCAATTCCAATATAAAAAAGTTGTAATAAAAATCTAAAAAAATGTTGTTGATTACTCCAGTAATTTCTTCCATATGGGAGATTGTTAACCCATACATATAGGTTTGCTCCATAAAGTATTACTAGAAGAATAATCATTAATATTGCTGCTTCTTTTCTATATCTTGTAAGAAATAACAGTGGAATTATAATTTCTAGTACTCCTGTAAATTGGTGAACAAATCTTGGATACGGAATAAAATTTGGAACTATTGCATCATAAAATTGAGGATTTAAAAAATGGTTAATACCTGCAACAACGAAGAAAGCAATATAAACGTAAATTAATAATTTTGTTATGTCCACTGTTTTGCTTTACTAATTGCTTTATACCATTTTGATATGTAATTATCCCTTTTGTGTTTATCTATATTTGGGTTCCATGTTTTAGATTGAGTAATAAAAGAAGACATATTTAACGGAAGGTCATTCACAAATAAATAACTAGCTGCACCAGCGCCTAATGCGGTAATTTCATTTGTATCTTGAGATAATATTTTTTTATCAAATATATCAGATTGGAATTGCATGAGTAAATTATTGTCAACCATTCCACCATCAACATTTACTGTATCAAAAGTTATTCCTATGTCTTTTTCCATTGACTCAAGCAATTCATAAGATTGGTAAGCTACAGATTCTAAAACGGCTCTGGCAATGTGAGATTTATTTGAAAACCTAGACAAACCAACAAGAACGCCTCTTGCCGTTTCATCCCAGTGCGGAGAAAATAATCCTGAAAATGCTGGAACAAAATATACATCACCGTTATCTTTAACACTCATTGCCAATGACTCAACCTCTGAACTATCTTTTATAATATTTAAATTATCTCTTAACCACTGAACAGCAGCACCAGCTATAGAAACTGAACCTTCAAGTGCATATTGAGGTTTACTTCCTTCTTGTTGGTAAGCTACTGTACTAAGTAATCCATTGTTAGAGTTAACAATTTCACTACCTGTATTAGTCAAAGCAAAACATCCTGTACCATATGTATTTTTCACATCACCAATAGATATACAGTTATGACCAAATAAAGATGCTTGTTGATCACCCAGAACTGCTGTTATAGGTACATTTTTAAGTATTTTTTTATTAGTTCCATATGAAAATAAAGATGGTTTTATTGCAGGTAAGGCATTTTTAGGAATATCTAACAATTTAATAACATTATCTAGCCAAGTTAAAGAATTGAGATCCATTAATAAAGTTCTACTTGCATTAGTAACATCTGTAACATGATTTCCTGTAAATTTATAAATAAGCCAACTATCTATAGTCCCAAAGCATAAATCATTATCTAATTTTGCTTGCTGGACATCATTTACATTCCTTAATAACCACAAAATTTTAGACAGTGAAAAATAAGTAGCAATCGGTAAGCCTGTTTTAGCTAAATCATCATCTAGTTGATTCATATTTTTTAATTCATCACAGATATCTTGAGTTCTTGTATCTTGCCATACTAAAGCATTATGCAGTACTTTCCCTGTTGACTTTCTCCAAGCTAAAGTAGTTTCTCTTTGATTTGTTATTCCAATACTGTCTAACTGATCAATTGAGAACACTTTATTAACTTTCTCAATACAGTTGACAACAGATTCCCATATTTCTTCAGGATCATGCTCTACAGAAAATTCATTAGGAAAATATTGTGTAAACTCATGCTGATGTTTTTCGATAACTTTACCATCTTGATTAAATACGATAAATTTTGTACTAGTTGTACCTTGGTCTAGTGAGCCGAAATATTTCATAACATTCATTTTAATATTTTGAATATTAGTTATGTGAAGTAAAAGTATTTAAATTCCGTTTTGAGAACCGAAAGGACCAATAATAGTTCCCATAATAAAACCATACATAAATCCATAAAAGAAACCGATTTTTAAATATTTTAATGTTTCATTTCTAAAACGTAACTTTCCATCTTCCTCAAACCTGAACTTATATCTATATTTTTCAGAGAATGTATGTCTTACTACAGGATAAAGATAGAACATGAATCCAATACCAATTCCAGATAATGTTCCTTCAATGAGTCTCGATACAGCTTCCTCTAACATATTTGTAATCTAATAAAGTTATTAAATTATCGAGATACAATAAAGTGACTAAATATGGATTATTTATACGAAGATACAACTGTTTATATTATTTTATTTGTTGTAGCTTTCTTTGCTTCATTAATTGATTCTATTGCTGGAGGTGGAGGATTATTAACAACACCATCTATGCTTTTAGTGGGTATTCCCCCGCTAAATGTCTTAGCAACAAATAAATTTCAATCCTGCTTTGGTACGTTCACATCTACATTTAATTATTACAAGAATGGACTGCTTGTAGAAAAAAAGAAAGCACTATATTTTGGATTATCATTTATTGGTTCAAGTGTTGGGACTTTGTTAGTAAGTAGAATATCAAATGATACTCTTGAATCAGTTATCCCAATACTGCTCATCGGAGCTGCAATTTTTTTTATAACCAATAAAGGTCCAAGTGGTGTTAAGAAAAATGAAAAACTACTTATAGTTTTTAATCTCATTGTTTTTGCAATTGGATTTTATGATGGTTTTTTTGGTCCAGGTACTGGTTCTTTTTTTGTCTTAGCATTCATAATTATCAAAGGTGCAAATATTATGGAATCTACAGCAATAACTAAACTACTTAATTTTGCATCTAATTTTGCTGCATTTATCATTTTTGCTATTCAGGGATACGTAATATGGTATTTAGGATTAATTATGGCTGTAGCTCAAATCGCTGGTGCGTATACTGGATCAAAATTTGCAATAAAAAATGGTGAAAAAGTAGTTCGACCAGTACTAGTTGTCGTCTCTGTTCTATTATCTCTTAGAATTCTTTTTGGATAAAAAAAAACCGGTAGACAAGCTACCGGTCGTAAAACAATTTTAACCTTTATCTATTTAAGATTCTCAGCTGATGTTTTTCCGTTATTTTCTACTAAGTCGTACTCTACTTCTTGACCTTCATCAAGATCTTGCATACCTGCACTTTTAACAGCTGAGATATGTACAAATACGTCATCGCCGCCTTCTCCGGCTTCGATAAATCCGTATCCTTTAGTGGAGTTAAACCATTTCACTTTGCCTTTCGGCATATTTCTCCTTAATTAGTCATGTCTTTTAAAAAGACATATTAACTATACAGATGTTGAGAAATAAAATAAATAAATATTATAAATTATTCTTCTTCTAATTCAATTCTTTTTAATGGATCAATATCAAAATCTTTCATAACGTTCTTATATGCAATCTGTGTTGGATTCTCAAACACAATAGTTTGTTCCTTATTAGACATTTGATTTAGGACTCTTAAAAAACCATTCATATCTGATGGTGTAACTTCATCATTTTTAATTTTTGTATGATAATTAGTAATAATTTCTCTACCTAATCCCAACATACCGGCAAATAAATTCTGGGCCATCTCATTCCTAAAGGAGTTAACTTTTGCTTGTACAGAATTTGTTTGAAGTCTTCTATATACACTTGATCTGTGTATACCAATTTTTTCACCAATCTCAGTTGTTGATAACCCTTGAATGAACCAATAAGCTATTAGCCAATCTCTATTATCTGATATCTTATCCATATATACTATTTTAACAGCTGAAAACGTCGTTAAAAAAGATGCTACTTAATTGACAGTTACCACATAGGTTTGTTGTTTTTTATCACATAAATAAAAAAACGAACACCAACATATGAAAATATAGCGGATAAAAATATCTGAGTAGTACTAAAATTTGGTCTGATTACTGGCCATGAGATTGCGGCTACGATAATAATTCCGATCAAAAATATAGGTTTATATTTCATATTCTCTTTCTAAATAATAATTATAAAGTTAATTATTTTATTTATCGATTTATGAAAATTACTTAAAAAACGTAAAATAACATCTATGAATTTAAACAAAATAATTATTGGGATAATTATGTCGATAATAATGTTATTTCTTATCTATATTTCTTTTGCTCTTATTTCTCTTCCATTTACTTTTCTATTGACATTTATGAATTAATATATTTATTTTGCTTTTTCTTTGAACATCATAAAGAGAATTATGATTTGAAAGGTCGAGGTTAACGTATTTGTGGCAATCAACGGAATATCTCCAAGATAAACACCATAACTAAACCAGGAGACGGATGCAGACAAAAGAAAAATATAAGTGATTAGAGATAGGCTTTGAACATCTTTAGTGCGGACTGTTTTTACTGCTTGAGGTAAAAAGGAAGTTGCTGAGAAAAAAGTTGCAATATAACCAAGAATTGAAAAATCCATTTTATGATCTTTATGGATTCTTTACATATAAAAACCCAAAATTATTTGGACCTTTAGATCCTTTAGAGTCTGTGTCAGAAAAAATAATGTATCCACCATCAGACGTTACATCAATAAATTCTCCAGCATCATTACCTACATCAAGACCACCACCAAAAACATTTATGGACGTCATATTGCCATCTTTATCAAACTCAGATAATAAAACTTTCCATTCATCAGATGTTCCATTTGGATGACCAGATCCAAAATAATCTGAATGGTCACCGGTACCACCGGTTACTACGAAACCGCCATCGAGAGTCTCTCTAACTCCATAACACTCATCAAGTATGAATTTAGGATCATAACCTCTAGGATTACCAAAAATATTTTTCCATACTTCATTACCTTGATCATCTATAAGCATCACAATACAATCCCAATTAGCGGTCTGAAACCCTGTTGTGTGTCCTGTAAACACAACATAGTCATTTTCAGTAATGTCCATATCAAATAACTGAACATTGTTGTTGCCACCATATAATTTTGTTGAGAGTGTATTTCCGTTTGAATCAAGATAATGCATTGCTGCATTTAAACCTTCATCTACCCATTCAACAGAACCTACTACGAATCCACCTTTAGATGTTTTCTTAATTTTTGTACCTTGCATAGCAGATAGGTTTTTATCCCAAATTACTTCTCCAGTTGTTGATAATTTTGTTATGAAACCTTTAGATCCATCTGAGATGAATAAGAATCCTTCTTCATCTCCTTCCTTGTAGCCAGTTACAACAATATCGTCATTGTTAAGAACCTCTATGCCTCTGATACCGCCAACACCAGAATGATTAAATATTTTCTGCCATATTATGTTTCCTTTAAAATCAAGTTTTATTATTGCACTTTTTTGAAAACCATCTTTGTGAAGACCTCCGCTGGCTACATAACCATCAGATAATTCATTTACTGCGTAACCTACATCGAACTTGTCAGCAGTTCCAATAATTGTCTGCCATAATTCATTACCGTTAGAATCTGTTTTCAATATGATCATGTCAGTAAATCCAGTTGGGTCTTCCTCTTTTTCCCAATGATGACCAACAGCTATATAACCTCCATCTGATGTCTGCATACCTTCATGGACGTGTTCTTCACGATCTGTTCCTTGACCCATATACCACCCAGAGCTTGTTGATGATGAGGTATCATAATATGTAGTGCCTTTATCCCACTCTCCATATTCATCATATAAAGATTCTCCATCATATTCATCATCTGAATCCTCTTCGTACTCTTCTTCGTCTGAATCCTCTTCGTACTCTTCTTCGTCTGAATCCTCTTCATACTCTTCTTCTAGATACTCTTCTTCGTCTGAATCCTCTTCGTACTCTTCTTCGTCTGAATCCTCTTCATACTCCTCTTCTAGATACTCTTCTTCGTCATTATTATTCGGATTAATATTTTCAGAAGAAGATTCTGAGCCACAAGCAAATAGAAAAATAAGTAATAAAATAAATTTAATTTTCATCCATTTATTATTCCATAAAAATGAATAATTAAGTCTTTTTAAAAATTTTCTTGAAGCTACAGGCGTTATAAATTTGAGTATCTTTACTTATTCATTATTTATTTTTAAAGTAAACGAAGTAAGAAAAACGAACTCCAAGATACACAAATGTAACAACAAGAATTGCTTGAACTGGAGTGTAGCTAGAGCGAATAGAGCCAAATACATTCCAAACTATACTTAAAAGAACTAATAAACCACCTAAGTCTTTTTTGTATTTCATAAATTCATAATAATTGAAAAATATGTTTTTTCAGAAAATGTAGGTTTCGTATGGGTTTGAACTTGGTTATTATCATTGTAAATTTTTAAAACAAAAATTACTAGTCAATAAGACCTGTAGCTGATTTTATCTTAAGTACCCAATTATATTCATTGGCTCCAAAATCTATAGTATCGCTACCAACAGTACTAAAATCAGTATTACCCGTAATTTGACCTGCTGTAATAACAAAATCATTCGAATCGATAACAATATCTTGTACCCTATTGTCAAATCCACCGACTCCACCAACTGTTTTTGACCATTGAAAGGTCCCAGAGGAATCATGCTTTACAATGTAAGCTTTCTCATTAGACCCAAGTGCTTGGGTACCTCCTCCTAAATCAAAAGTACCCGCAATTTCACCAACACTATAGACATTTCCATCTTCGTCAACAGTTACAGCTGTTCCAATAGCTGGACCAGCTTCTCCATTATCAACAGCAAATCTTTTAACCCATTGAAATGCTAAGGAGGAGTTAAGTTTAAGTAAATATATATCCTTATCAGAAGTGGTTATATTGCCACCTCCAAAATTTACTGTATTTTGAAATGTGCCAGTAGCGTAAATATTTCCGGAGGAATCAACAGATATTCCCTTTGCCTTTTGTGTAGTATCGATATTCGAGGTATAGGTGCTGTGAGTGTTGTTATAAGTGTCAATTTTATGAATAAATAAGTCATTGGAATTCGCTGCAGTATAAGTGTTATCTCCAAATGTAACAGTTCCTGAAAAGCTTCCAGTCAAGTATGTGACATTATTCGAGTCAATTGCCAAGGCTCTTGCGTCTGCACTTCCAGTATTCTCTGTTCTCCAAGTACTTTGCCAAATTCCAGACTTATTAAGTCTTATTAAGAAAACATCATAGTCATTCGATGTATAAATACTTGGAGCATATTGATCGAATGTAACAGTGCCACGAAAAGTACCGAGCATAAATACATTGTCATTGCTATCAACAACTAGATCTCTCCCAAGGTCGTTTCCAGTACTGCCGTATGAGTTAACCCATTCAATATTTCCAGATGAATTAAGTTTGAGAATAAAAGAATCAAAACTGCCATTTGATGTTGTATTTCCATTACCAAAATCAACTGTATTCTGATAGTATCCAACAACAAAAATACCACCTTCGGAATCAAGCGCTATTTTTCTACCCCTGTCACGACCCGTACCTCCAGCGGTATAAACCCATTGGACCACTCCAGAGGAATTAAGTTTTACAACAAAAATATCTTCCGTAGTGCCTGAAGTAACACTGGCCCCAAACACATTTGTACCTGAGGAAGTACCGGTTATATATATATTGTCAGAGGAGTCAACAGCAACTCCCGCAATATCAGTTTCAATTCCACTGCCACCGAACGTTACTAGAAAACCAGAACTGGAACCTCCTGATCTGCCTTGACCACCTCCACCTGAGCTACCGTTATCTTTACAGTGATCATTTTTTGGAATAGTAAATGTTGGACTTTGAGAAGAATTACCTGCAGCGTCCAAAGCTACTATATATATAAATTGACGTGCACAAGCCATATCATATTTTGGAGTTACAAATAATTGCGTATCAGAAATAGTAACGTACGTTGATAAAGCGCCATTGACATAAACCTCATACGAGATAATACCTACATTATCAGTGACTGAAGGTATATTGATTTTAAAACGTGTACCTATTTCTGAAGGATAGGGTGTGAAATCAACATCCCATACTGGCGCTTCTGTATCAAGAATTGATAGAGTAGTAGTTGGTGTAGGTGGAAGAGTTGTATTTGGAGTAGGTAGATATGCACTTTCTCCAAGTAAAAGCTTTGGAAATGTTTCGTTACCAGCCATTGCATCAACAACAAGTCCTGCTTTTTTCTGAAATGTTTTTATAGCTTCTTGAGTGCTTTTGTCATTAATTCCTGTTGCTATATCTAATAAACCCAAATCTATAAGTTTTTCTTGGATATACGTTGTATAGGGATCGACTTCATGAGGATGTGAGATATTATTTAATGGCAATATAGAAATAAGTAAAGTAATAAATATTTTTCCCATTAAAGAATATTACGTTAGAAATTGTTCTAATCCAAGTATATGGGATGTTTATGTGGGTTTAGTGTGGGGTTTTAAGTATTTTTAAAAGATAGATCCCCGAAAAACACTTGTGGGCGCTACAGGATTTGAACCTGTGACTTCTTCCTTGTAAGGGAAGCGCTCATAAAACATTATTATTAATATAAGATTTGTTATTAAAGGAGATTGAATGGAATTACATAAAGACAGCGGAGAACTAAGAGTTATCATCGATGTAAGTTATACATCAGCAGATGAGTTTATAGATTTTATTGAAAATGAACAATGTCAATTTATTGATAGTTTAGGTGTTGATGGTCTAAAGAAGTTTGAATGGTATGTTGATGAAAATACAAACACAGCAACATTAATTGAGGAATTTGATAATGCTGAAAGTTTTAAAGAAATTGCTACTAAAGCAATAGGTACTCCAGTCAATCTTAAATTTCGTGAGATAACTAAGTTTGATAATATGACTATTTTAGGTAACGTATCAGATGAAATGAAAGAAAATTTAGCTGCTATGGGACCAAAAATAAAAACATACAAAGCAGGTTTAAACTAAATTACTTTTATATGAATGGAAAAAAAATTTCTTTATCATTAATAATTAGAAGGTTTTTAGCCGTATTCATATTCTTTTCAATCGCCATTGGAATAATTAACGATTTTTTATCTGGAAATTTTACAGGTGAAAGTATAAGTGGAGCTTTAGTTGGTTTAGTGATTGTCATATTTTTATCCCGCTCTCCTAGAAGTATGCAGAGATCAAGTTATGAAGTAGATTCCAAAGAGACTTTAGAAAATGATGAAGATATTTATGATCAAGAAACTCTCGAAGAATTCGAAAAATTTGAATCTGATGAAATAGATACAAATACTGTTACAAATGTTAACAAGCAATATAACCCCGTTAGAGACGATGATAGTTTCTTTATAAGATTGTTTAAGAAAAGAACTGACCGTATTTAATAAATTATTTTATTATTCTATTGTCAATTTCGTCATAAAACTTATTTTCAACTTCTTCTAGTTTTGAGATTAATGAAGAGCTTCTTTTACCAGTTTCCTTCCATACTGGCACCATGCCGTTCCAGACTCCTTCGCCTTTAAATCTTGAGTAAAGAGACGCACCTACATGTATAGCTATTGTTACATAACTAAGAAATGCAGATAGTTCATGTACTGCAATAGCAACCCGCATACCTGGTATATCAGCAGCTAAAATTCCGGCTATCAGTAAGCCTGTTGTTGGAAGCATTATTAGACTAAAGTACACAAGTCTATGTGTTAATTTAGCTATAAATAAATGCCCTCTGTGCATTTCTTCATTTGCACTAAGAAGTGTCTTTACATCTTTCATGTAAAAAAATCTAAGTAAAACAATAATTAAAAATACAACTGCAAAGAATATTTCAAAATTAAGTAAAGATACATCATCTAACTCTTCAAGATCCTCAACTTGCTTAAATATTCCATAAGCATACAAGATAGTAAACGTCCAATGAATAAACTTTGCTAGAGGTGTATGAGTATTTTCCATTAAATAGATATTACATCATAAAAAATAATTAATAATTATATTATTAGAAAGATAAGAGGGTTCCCATCCTGGAGAAACCCCTTATCTAAATAGCTATTTAAATTCCTCAAAATAGATAGCCGTTTAAATCTTAATCTTGTGTGGTGTTTATGAAGAACAATAAAAAAAGAGGGATGACTTGACTATCCCTCTTTTACAAGATTCAAAATTCTGTCCGGAATTTAAAAGCTATAGCAATTCATTAGACATTTATTCGTAGTTTGTTTTGATTTTTTATTAAACATTTAATTATCCAGTATTGAGTGAACTTTCTAAAAAATATTGAGAAAAATGAAAAGGGAACCGGCGAGTCCCCTTTTCGTGACAAAGTACTAGTGATAGAAACTTTGTCTCTTGAAGTTTACTTAATAACCACTGTAAGATGATTAAATCTTATATTGCTTTTACATTTTGTAATATTTGATTTAGGGAGAGGGAGTTCTCTGTCTGAACTCCCTTTTTCGTTTATAAAATGCATGTCAATTAACAATTTTATAAATTAAATAATTAGATAATGTTTATTAACAAAATTTAATGTCTTATATTACGTAAAATTAATTTTTCGCAGAATAAATTATTTTTTCACAATGTATCTGAACTGTGTCAAAAACGGGTAAAGAAGAATTATCTTGATTTAAAAGTAATCCAACTTCAGTACAACCAAGAATTACTGAATCTGCTTCTATACTTTTTACAGAATCTACAATTTCTCTAAATAAATCTCTACTTGATTCATTGATATTGTTAAAACAAAGTTCATCATAAATTATCTTATGAAGTGTATCTCTTTGTTGCTCATTTGGAATTACAACATTTAGGCCTAACTTTTTTAATTTATCCTTATAAAAATCTTCTTCCATTGTGAATTTCGTTGCTAATAAAGCTGGCGATCTAAATTTTTCATCACTTATTTTTTCTGCAGTTGCTTCAGCTATATGAACAAATTCAAGTGATACTGAATCCATCATTTCATTTGAGAGTTTGTGCATTGTATTAGTACAAAGTGCAAGAATATCTACTCCTAACTGTTCAAGATACTTTGCTTCTTCATTAAGTATTGAGCCTAATTTACTCCACTCATTGTTATGTTGCAGCATTTCGATTTCTTTAAAATTTAAAGATGATAAATATATTTTTGGAGTTGTTAAATCATCGTATAAATTATTAGTAATACTGTTCAATTTTTCATAATAAGAAATTGTTGAAGAATATGACATTCCACCAATAAGACCTATAGTTTTCATATCCTTATTTTATAAAACGTATTCACTATGAACAAAGTGAATTAATCGATATTTGTTTTTAAAACAATTGAGATTAATGTATATAATCTAATTTTCACAAAATGAAAAATTTTCTAAATATATAACATAAAATCTATTAAAAAATAGCTTATAATCCTG
>VMHT01217620.1_pt1 | contig 17210 bp, 22 predicted proteins | sample 4693611 | NCBI WGS metagenome assembly VMHT01 (sample SAMN12280063, study PRJNA550983) | marine metagenome | isolation source: seawater sampled from same location over 5 years 0.02-0.2 micron viral filtrate | place: USA: collected off the coast of southern California halfway between the port... ...
CGCCAATAGTAAAAGCTTGGGCGTTAATCGGCGAGATTTATGTGGGCATTCGGCATATGCCATCCTTGGCAATGATCTTCGGGGTGTAGGGGTCGGTAGGGCCACCGGGGGGTACCGGATACTGTATGCAAACCCGCCATCAATTTGTTTGGATGGGGTTATCTATACATCAAAAAGTAGTGTGTAGGGGGTACCCGGCGATTCATCCCTGCATATGTATGTATCCCGGCGGGGGTACCCCGATTGTACTGTCGTATACCGGAATTGTCAAGCCCAAATTATTTTTTTCTTGACTTATATAGCACATATCCCCATAATAGGTGCGTAGGTCGGTTCGAAAATAGCACATCTCCCCGATTTCGAAGCATATTCTGTAAAAAGCGAGCTTGTGGCTACACGAACTCACGCCTACACCCATTCAAAAAAGAAAGATCGACCATGTTCACAGCGATGCTGCTGCTATGTTCTATGAATCAGCCTACTGAATGTATGCAAGCGATAGACAACAAGGGTCCGTACCTCACAGAGAAGGCGTGTGAGCAACGAATTGCCACTATGGTAGAAGATACGCGGCTACTCTTCCCGTATCTAATCCAAAAAGGCTATCGTTGTGAGTACAATAGCGGTGAAAGTACATAAACTATGAACCTGTTGCCCCAGCCACGCACCAAAAAGCGTGAGTTAACCGAAAAACAGAGCAAATTCCTAGACATTCTGTTCGAAAACGGTGGTCAGGTGACCAGAGCAGCCGTAGACGCAGGGTATTCGGAGGGATCTGCAGGTTGGTTACGCAAAAACCTAGCTGATGAGATAGTCGAACGCACAAAAGACGTACTTTCTATGAACGCCTTTAAGGCTGCTACACGCCTTGTAGACACAATAGACAACCCTGCCCCCGAACGAGGTGATGACTTACGCCTCAAGGCCGCTGAGAGCCTCCTTAATCGCGTAGGAGTACGTCAAGCAGAGACAATCAACCACAATGTGACGGCTATGCACGGCGTGGTCCTGTTACCACCGAAGAAAGAGGTCGTGATCGATGGATAAAGATACTTTAGAAACTATAGCAGAGTTTGGATACCCTGCTGCTGGTGCTGCAGGTATTGGAGGAGCAGCAGGAGCTTACGCAGCTAAAAAAATTGATGAAAAAAAACAGACAAAACCGAAAGGAAGCGCACGACAAAGACGAGCAGCCCAGCTAAAAGCCGGTATGGAATCCCAAGCAAAAGAAAAACTTCAAAGACTCCAGTCAATAAATCCAAAAGATTTAGAAACTAGGGACAAAAAGATTAGAACACAACTAATCAAAGAACAAAAAGAAGCCATTAAAGGCAACAAAATAAAGACCCCCACTTCCGTACTAAAGTCTTTGGGCTTACGTGCGCTTCCCGGAGTGGGAGCGTTTATTGCTATGTTTAGTTCTACCCCAGCGTACGGACAGGGTGGTAAGGTTTGTCGTGGTCGTTCCGCACAGAGAAGCGCGGAGAAGTCCTAGATGCCAACTAAGCACGGCGGTAAAAACACAGGCTTAAAAAACCAATACGGTAAACCGATCTATGAAAAGGACGGAGAAAGATTCTCTGAACGATCAACCACTCTAGAAATAGAGGGGCGGTATGTAAACGCTCCTACCATATACGGCCCTGTAAAACTCACACCCAAAGAAGTAGAGGATGGGATATACTCTGGCAACATACAACCCACCAGCACACACGCCACTGAACGACAAGCAGTCAGAGCAGCCGTGATGAGAAGCAAGAATATGAAGCATCGGGGAAGGCCAGCAAGTGAATCAACCGAAAAAAACGGGTAGACCCAAGAAAGACCCCAACGCCCCTAAAGCCACGTACCACATGTCCAAGCGGGAACGTGCCCGTCGTGCCGCCCAAAAGAAACTCACAGCAGCCAAGAAGAGTGCAGAAAAGGTAACCAAGAAAGCGGAGGGTAAGCGCAAGTATGCTAAGAAGATTGCAACTAGCATGGGCAAAGTTGAAGATGCCCTCAATGCCAAAGCCACCACAGTTATCGATCAGGGGGATCTTACCAGCCTCCCTCCTGCAGTTACGGATCTCGTTGAAGATGCCGAAATTGTTTTCAAGCCGAACGACGGTCCCCAAGAAGACTTCCTATCGGCGGGGGAACGAGACGTTCTTTATGGCGGTGCTGCGGGCGGAGGGAAGAGCTTCGCGCTTCTTGCGGACCCGCTACGTTATTGTCACAATCCTAATCATCGTGGTCTACTCCTGCGCCGCACTCTGGATGAACTGACAGAACTGATCGACAAGTCACGTCAACTGTACGTAAAAGCATTTCCCGGTGCGAAGTTTCGTGAGTCGAAGTCTACGTGGCATTTCCCATCCGGTGCAACCATCTGGTTTACCTACCTCGACAAAGACAAAGACGTAACCCGCTTTCAAGGACAAGCGTTCAACTGGATAGGCATCGATGAGATTACACAGTACCCCACACCTTACGTCTGGGATTACCTGCGTTCTCGCCTTCGTACTACTGATCCTGAACTCCAGCAACACCTGTACATGCGCTGCACTGCCAACCCCGGAGGAGTGGGTGGTTGGTGGGTCAAGAAAACCTACATCGAAGGAATCGAACCAAACAAGGCATTCCCTGCTTTTGACGTAGAGACTAAGCGTGAATTCCTGTGGCCTCCCGGTCACGAGAGAGAGGGTCAGCCCCTCTTCTTCCGCAAGTTCGTACCAGCACGTTTGACCGACAATCCCTACCTGATGGCAGACGGTCAGTACGAAGCGATGCTCAGATCACTGCCGGAAGTCGAACGCAAGAGACTCCTAGAGGGTGACTGGGATGTAGCAGAGGGAGCAGCCTTCCCAGAGTTTTCTCGTGAGAGGCACGTCGTAGAACCCTTCGAACTTCCGACGAACTGGCCCCGCCTACGCATGGCAGACTACGGATACGCTGCACCATCCTGTGTCCTCTGGGGCGCAATCGACTGGGACAATAACATCTGGATCTACAGAGAGTTATATCAAAAACACTTGACAGCGGAAGAGTTGGCTGATAGAATACTAGAAGCAGAACAACTAGATCCTCTACCACACTACACGGTCCTTGACTCGTCTTGCTGGAACAAGACAGGTTTTGGGCCTTCAATCGCAGAGGTGATGATGCGTAGTGGTGTGCGCTGGACTCCAGCAGACCGCAATCGCATACAGGGCAAGATGGAGATACATCGACGCCTAGCGAATGATTCGTACACAAACGAACCCCGCCTACGCTTCTTCTCTAGCTGCCAGAACATCGTCAAGCAAATTGCAGGTATACCCCTGTCCAAGACTAACAGCGAAGATGTAGACACGAAAGCAGAGGACCACGCATACGATGCCCTGCGCTACGGAATGATGACACGCATGACAGGCTACGCATCGATACACAAACAACTAGGTGCGATAAAAAGCCAAGTCCACCAAGTTCAAGATGAAGTATTTGGATACTAAATGAGCAAGACACTCGACAAACGTGTACAACAATTCTCCTTTATAAAAGAGAGTTTGTTTCCTGACGGAAACATTACATCTGTGTCTGAAATACAAGAACGCATAGCAGCGGGAACTCACACTGTTCGTGACGGTTTGATTGCACGGTTCTACGCAAAAGGTATTGCGATTGATCCCGGACTTTTGAAGCGCGACGAAACAAAAGAGTTTGCACAGGCTATGCAAAAAGCATTTCCTGTAAGACCAAAATCTCCTACCAAAAATGTAGAGGGATTTGCTAAACTAATAGAAAGATTACCAAAAAATAACATATCGTTAGACTCTTCGTTTGCTGATCTAGATGTTGCTGCAAGAAATGTTGATTTTAAAGCAAGTATACGGACAACTGTAGTTGATCCTATACGGAATGATGTTAAAGCAGTTTCAGAGGGAAGATTAGTAAAGCCATCAACCACAGTTGGTAAAAAGAAACTTGCAAGGGGAGCGATACCCATAGGGGTGCTTGAGGGTGTCCTAAAAGGCGTAGGTGAAATACCCGATCCTATAATGAGAGATGCTGTTGTTGCCAGTATGCTTGGTCTTCGTGGGACAGATGTTTCTGGTATAGCTACCACTGCAGAACTAGCTGAAGAAACTTACCCTGCTCGACCTTTTTATGATCCAAAGTCAGGAATATTATATTCTCCTGATCCTGATTTACCGGGACAGGGTAGAAAAGGAAAAGGTCCAGACAGACCTATTGGTCCTGTAATACAACAAGTGTTAAATCGTAGATATGCCAACGCTGTGGATGGAGAACTATTTCCGAATATAGATACAGACAAAATTGCAGCAGCCTTCAATAAATACGTCTATCCAAAAATAGATAAAGAAACATTAGCTTTACTAAAAGAAGACCCAAAAGGATACACAGCTATTCGTCGTATCACCGCCTCCGCTATCGCTAATGGTTTAGGTGACCCTAAAGCAGCAGGAGAAATTCTTGGTCACGTAGGGGAGGGTGGACCTGATAAAATTGATCGTGTAATGCTTGGATTTTACACAGACGTAGAAAACCTCGACTCACTTGAAGCACGTCGCTCTGCACTTATTGGCTTCGAAGCGTTGATGGCAGACGCTACCAATTCTCCTAACGCCAAGTCTCTTGGTCAATACTTAAAACTAGAACTTCCTGAAACTTTTAATGCTGAATACCCGAAGATAGAAATTAAAGGATCGAAGGTTGGATCTGCTGTAAAAATAACAGAAGCCACGCCAGAACAAATTCAAGCAGGTAGAGAACTAGAACTTGCACAGTCAGGGCAACGAACCCAAGAAGCTAGACTAGCTGAACAAACTGCTGGAGAAGCTGCTGACATAAAAACAATAGAGCGAGGAAAAATTGCTCCTGAAGTCGCTGCTGCTGAACAAGAACTTACAGATGCTGGCAAAACTCAAAAGTATCAATCAGCCGTAAATAAAGGCGGTAGTTATATAGATCAACTTAAAGGTTTGGTCCCTAAAATAGATCCTAGTAAACTTGAAGCTCCCCTTATTTCGGCACTAGGTAGCGCATACGGCGTAATGAAGGGTATGCCCGGAGGTCTACTAGACATTGTGGAGGTAGGAACAGAAGCACTCTTCAGAAAAGAGGGAGAGTCTGATCGCTTCGATGTTGCCCAACAAAAAGGCGGAAGATTTGCAGAAACACTAGGGCTTCCCAAGCAAGTAGGTGAGGGAGCGGGAGTGGCTGCTGAATTAACAACGGGGGCAGTTGCTGATCCACAGGGAGCCATGACTATAGGGCAACAAGCTGCCAGTCTTTTTGGACCGATGCGAGTCCAACCACAAATGAATATAACCGTACCCGATCCTGTTCCTACAGAACAAGGAAACCTAGAAGCAGAAGGCTTCAAAGAAGACGTAAACACGGCTCGTTCTAAAGCCATGAAGAACGAACCAACTCCGATGGGAGAACTTATGGCTAGAGGCGGTAAGATTCCATCATTTTTATACGGCGGAATCGTCCGCTAATTACCACTCCACGGGAGGAAACAATGGCTAACAAAACTACTGGCGACTACAACTTTGGTGAGGCATACATTATGAATGCCGACAAAGTTAGTGTTGACACTGATGAGGGTAGCGCAAAGCTCTACCGTGAAGGCTTAGAGTTTAATACTCGTGCCCAAACAGGTGTGTTAACCGAAGATATGCCAAAGAAGCAAACCAAGCCTACGGTAGAAGCTTCATTTAATACGATGGCTGAAGACAGAAACTACTTCAGCTAATAAAGGAATATCATGTCCGATAACTTTTTGGAACCTGCAGACGACACTGCTGTACCCCTAGTCGAGCCTGAAGAGCAGATGCCGGGGATAGCTGCGTACGTCAAGGCACGATTCGACGACGCAGAGAACGGACGTTTTTCGTACGAGCAGCGATGGTTGAAGGCGTACAAGAACTTTCGTGGTATCTATGACTCGACCACACAATACCGTGACAGTGAAAAGTCACGGGTATTCATCAAGATTACCAAGACAAAGGTTCTTGCTGCGTACGGTCAAATTGTAGACATCTTGTTTGCAAACAAAAAGTTTCCGCTGGTTATAGAGCCTACACCTGTACCAGAAGGCATAGCAGAGTTTGCTCACCTGACTACACCCCTAGATGAAATTGTACAACAAGAAGATCCGTACGGTTTTGCAGGGGATGGACGTGAGTTACCTCAAGGGGCAACAGAAGCAACTCCTTCTATGGATTTCTTGGGAGGTATGGCAGGACGTTACGGTAATGCGCCTATAAGTGAGGGGCCAGCCCTCGCAGGTGAGCCACAGATAAATCCTGCACAACGAGCCGCCTTAAATATGGAAAAGTTGGTTCACGATCAACTCTTAGACACTAGAGCAGTGAATGTTCTTCGTAGCTCTATTTTTGAGTCGGCCCTGTTAGGCACAGGTGTAGTAAAGGGACCGTTCAATCACTACAAGCGTGTACATCGATGGGAACGTGGCCCCGAAGGGCGCATGTACAACCCATACGAGCGAGTGGTGCCGCGTATAGAGTACGTATCTGCTTGGGACTTTCACCCAGACCCATCCGCTACAAGCATCGAAGACTGTGAGTATGTAATACAACGGCATCGTATGAACCGTCAACAGCTTCGCAGCCTGATAGCACAGCCATATTTCTACGCAGATGTGATAGAAGAATGTTTAGCTAAAGGTCCGAACTACGAGGACAAATACTACGAAGATACAATACGTGAAGAAGAAACAGAACCATACGTAGGCGACAGTCGTTACGAAGTCCTAGAATACTGGGGCGTCCTAGATGCCAAGATGGCTAAAGAAGCTGGCCTAGACATACCCAAAGAAACAGGGGAACTAGAGCAAATACAGGTGAACATCTGGGTATGTGGCACGATGGTGTTACGCTGTGTCCTGAACCCATTCACTCCTGCACGTATTCCGTACCAAGTATTTCCATACGAAATCAACCCGTATCAGATCTGGGGCGTAGGTGTAGCGGAGAACATGGAGGATGCACAGTTGCTAATGAACGGACACGTTCGTATGGCAATCGACAACCTCGCGTTAGCCGGTAATTTGGTGTTCGACGTAGACGAGGCTAGTCTTGTTCCCGGACAGAACATGGACATTTTTCCCGGAAAGATATTCCGTCGTCAGTCAGGTGTGACTGGCACAGCAATCAACGGACTCAAGTTCCCGAACACAGCACCTGAGAACATTCAAATGTATCAGATATCGCGGCAACTTGCTGACGAAGAAACAGGTTTACCGTCCATCATGCACGGGCAAACTGGCGTGACAGGCACAGGGCGAACAGCATCAGGCTTGTCTATGCTGTTAGGTGGAGCGAGTCTGTCCCTAAAGACAGTCATAAAGAACATAGACGATCACTTATTGAAACCACTGGGTGAATCTTACTTTCAGTGGAACATGCAATTCAACGAAACATCTCCCGACATCGAAGGCGACTTAGAGATCAAACCTCGTGGTGTGGCTGCAGTGATGCAAAAAGAAGTACGCAGCCAACGCCTCACTACCCTACTACAGACGGTATCTAATCCTATGTTAGCACCGTTTATCAAGATACCTAACCTCATGCGCGAGCTTGCTATCGCACAAGATATCGACCCTGACAGTCTTGTAAACGATGTAAACGAGGCGCAGATCTTCGCAGAGATGTTGAAAGGATTAGCAAATGCTCAACAAGAAGCAAGCCAGCAAACTCAGCCCCCTGCTGGGGAACAGGGAGGCATGGGAGAGCCTAGAGGAACACCTCCGGGAGCAGATCCAAATGACGCTTCGGGCGTTGGTGGCGGCACAATCGGAACTGGAAGTGTTCCGGCTGCAGGGGAAGATAACTTCACTGGAACAGATCAAGGGATTGAAGGCTGATTATGAAGCGGCTGCAAAGTTAAAAGATGCTCAATAACCAAGTGCAAAATTTTGTAGGTCAATTTCTAGCTAAAGAACAAGCTGGTTTACGTCCTTCTGTATCTGCTCCTACCGCTCCAAATCCGTTTATGGATGATTCATCACGGGATATAGGATTTGAAAAGTTTTTAACAGGATTTACTACTGCACCAAATATGGCAACAGGTGTGTCATCAGGAATTGCTATAGGCGGGTCAGACAGACCTGAATTTTTTTCTGGAAATCTTCGTGTAGGCTCTGTTGATGATCTTGTTGAGGATGTGTTTGTTTCTAGCCCTTATACAACCAACCCATTCATGGCTATTGGACAAGCCGCATCTAAAAGGAATTTACAAAAAATACAAGAAAACGTGATGGCAGGAGAAGAGGGATACGGTTTAGGTATTTTTCAGGGACGACTTGTGGGAGTAACTCCCGGTGGGCAGTTATCAGGAGTTTTACCGGGGGGTATGACTCGTGAACAGCAGCAGGAGTTAGCATCTAATATATTAGCCTCTCCCCAGCGTAGGTATAAAGATGAAAAAATAAATGTAACTGGAGGGGTGCTTGATTACCACCCAGATACAGGGGGAGTAGGTGGATCTGTATATGATAGCGATGTTGTGCAACGTGAAACTCAAAGTACACAATCAGCTTACGAGGAAGCGTCTGGGGTAGCATCTGCTGATTATTCAGACAGAGGAGTGGAACGGGGGCGCACCAGTGACCCTAGACGTTTTGCAGAGGGGGGTACCACCCAAAAAGATCCAATCCAGCGTACGGGCTTCGTAGAGGGGCCACCGCAAGAATACGCAAAAGGCACCACTGTAGCCGACACAGAAAACCTGCGAGTCAGGGAGGGGTCATTCGTAATCAACGCACCGATAACTGAGAAGCTACAAAAGGCTGGGGTTTTGCCGAAGGGCAATCAAAAGCGGAAGGCATCCAAAGGCGGCAAGATGATGGAAGTGGCCCTGTCGAAAGGTGAGTACGTTGTCGAGCCGAAGGATGTGCCTAAGTTTGGTGGCTACGGTTTCCTAGAGACTGTGAACGATATGGGGAAGCCTGAAGTTGAGCGGAGACAGGCTATGCAAGAGGGGGGGTTTATTACTCCGCCTGAACGCAGTCCCGCTAGAATGGCATATGTAGGAAAAAACATACCCCGTCCAGAAATACCTCTAACAGATAATATGATAACTGCTTTTAAAACTTATAATACAAGTAAAAAACAGAGGCCAGATGTAAACAATTTAATTGATTCTTTAAATGATAGGGAAAATTTAGCGTTGTTAGCACTAGCTGAAACTACTGCTGAAAAAGCTACAATGGAAGCTATGATGGGAGTTCAACAAACTTCGCTAAACAGAATTAAATCTACGGGAGTAAAAGTTAAAGGAAGTCCGATTGTACGACGAGACTTTACAAAAGCCACTGATTTAAAATCCACGTTAAAACAAAGAACACCGGGCAGAGGTTCTGGAAGTTATATGTTTCAATATGATGGTCTTGAACCCAAATTTTTAACGCCAAAAATAGCTTCTATTCTTAAAGGAGCAGTTACAAAAGATGCAATTACAAAAATCATGGCATCATCTCAAAACATTTTAGATCCTGAAACAGAAATGGGCGGACCATTATTTCCAGATGACGTTACTTTTTACACGAGGGAAGATGCTCCTTTAGCAAAAGATATGGAAATGAATCCACAGTTACGATACGCAACTACAATAGGCGGACATGATTTTTATGCTTATGAAGCATCACCTGAGTCAGAGGATGAGGTACGGCTTTATAAAAAATATCTTGAAGAAAAAAGAAAGAATTCGTCGGCTACCCGTTAACAACGGCCCCGACACAACCGGAGCGGCTACCCACAGCCAAGTGGCCCCGCGAGTGAGGTAACAAAATGGCAAAACAAGTACGTGGCGCAAGAGCCAACAAACCAAACGACTCTTTCGGAACTATCAATAGCGAGACTCTCTACAAAGGCAACTATCGTGAAGAAGTCTACAAAGACGACGAAGACGATACCCCAGAGGTAGAAGCAAGCGAAGATACCGAACAACCCGAATCAAACAGCTTCGTAGAAACGAAAGAAGAGAAGCCGGATCACGATTACAAGAAGCGATACGACGACTTGAAACGTCACTACGACAAGAAGCTAACAGAGTTTGAAGAGGAGAAACGGCAACTAGCAACGGCAACGCAACAAGCAAATGTTCCTATGCCGAAGACAGTTGAAGAGTTGGAGGAATTCAAGACACAGTACCCTGATGTGTATGGGGTGGTCGAAACGGTAGCAGCGATGCAAGCCAACGAACGCACCAGCGAACTTCAAAAGGAACTAGAAGTTATCAAGGAACGTGAAAAGGAGACTGTGGTACAGGCGGCTTACCGCGAACTTACGAACAATCATCCTGACTTCGACGATATCAAGACGGATGAGAAGTTCTTAGAATGGCTACAAGAGCAACCCGAATCTATTTCGGACGGTATCTACAATAACAATACCGACGCTCGTTGGGCTTCACGAGTCCTAGATCTGTACAAAGCAGATGCAGGTATCTCAAAAAGGAAGACTAGCAAGGCGAAGGCCGACGCTGCGACTTCAGTACGTGCCCCTAGAGCTAGGGAAATCACATCTGAACAAGGCGGAGACAAACGCATTTGGAAGGCTTCCGAAATCCGTAGTCTCAAGCCGTGGGAGTTTGAAAAGCTGGAAGGCGAACTAGACTCCGCACGTCAAGAGGGACGGATCGACCCTAACAACTAACCTCATAGAAGAAGAGGAAAGAACCAATGGCATTTGGTACTGCTGCAGGTTATGGTAACCTGCCCTCCGGTAATTTTGCACCGGAGATTTTTAGCCAAAAAGTCCTTAAGTTCTTCCGTCGTGCTTCGGTTGTAGAAGATATTACTAACACCGACTACGCGGGTGAAATTGAGAATTTTGGCGACACGGTTCGCATAATCAAGGAACCAACAGTCACAGTCAGTTCGTATACACGGGGTTCCGTCGTAAACGCTCAAGACTTGGCTGACGATCAAATCACGATGGTTGTCGATAACGCAAACGCTTTCGCGTTTAAGATCGACGATATCGAAGAGCGGCATTCGCACGTAAACTTCGAAGCTCTTGCTACCTCATCAGGTGCATTTGCGTTGAAGCGTAAGTACGATGCAAACGTCCTGCAAGCTATCTCTGATGGCGCAGGTCTTGCTGGTGCAGATGATGCGTCACTGTCAGGTGGTCTTACCACTACGAACAGTGCGCTGGGTACTGCATCCGCTCCTATCAACGTAGAAACCGACGATGCTGGCATCAACCTGATGCTGCTGATGGCACGTACACTTGACGATCAGTCTGTGCCGGAAGAGAATCGCTGGTTTGTAGCACCACCGATCTTCTACGAGAAGATGTTCCAAGCTGGCAACAAGATTGCCGAAGTGCAGGTAACTGGTGATGCTTCATCCCCACTGCGTAACGGTCTTGCTATTCCGGGCACCCTCGCTGGTTTCCGCTGTTACAAGTCTACTGCGCTTAACTCAACAGCAGGTACCGATCAGGTAACTCTGTCTGGTGTGGCAACTGACGCCTCTGAGAATGTAATTCTCGCTGGTCATATGTCGTCCACCTCTACTGCTTCGCATATCGCTAAAACCGAAGTGGTTCGTTCAACTGAGTCGTTCTCTGATGTCATTCGTGGCTTGCACGTTTTTGGTCGTAAAGTATTGCGTCCAGAGGCTGTAGTTCGCGGCATCATCGACTTCGCGTAAGGGAGGGCTAGGTAAATGGCTACTATTGATCGTACCCCTAATGGCGGAACTGCTGGACATCCGGCAAATGTCGCACGTCCCTACGTAGTAACTTCACAAGTACACGATACTGCAGATGGTGGTACTGGTGGTGATGTCGTTCAACTGATCGACGTTCCTGCCGATAGCATGATTGTATCGGGTGTTCTTGAAGTTCTTGAAGCACGTGGTAACGGACAGATTACTCTAGACGTTGGTTTCACTGGTGGTGACGTAGACTGTTTTGTTGACGGTTCTGTTTGCGCTGCTGGTTTCACTCCGTTCCTAGAGGCTGCAGTAGGTGCATCCGGTGCTAATGCCCGTATGCTGACTTCTGCAGACACTATCGATGCCCTCATCCTTGATGGCGGCTCTACTGGTGAATCTGCACTACGCTTCCGTGTTCACGTAGTTCTTGCTGACGTTTCTAAGAACCCTGCAGAATCTGCTACGGTTTCTACTGGAACATAACAACACTCAAGGGGGCAGGGCAACTTGCCTCCTTGACAACTCTGTGGTTGCGTGGTAGGTTCGGCTAAACCAGCCGGGAGATACACCATGTTACTACAGCTTCTACACGAAAAAGAAGTAGATTACTGCCTCGACAACTGGGGCAAAAACGAAGACGGGGCAAAGACACAGCCTAGATCAGATGGAGAGAAACTAAAGGACAACAAAGAATGTCCTGACATGTTACCAGAAGTACGGCAACTTGTTTCTACACGACTATACAACAATCCATACCTAGAGTCTGTTATCTGTCCAAACAAAGTATCAGTTAATTTTTACAATGAGTACAAAGAAGGTGGATACTACCACAAGCACATAGATACTTTTCGTGCTGCACCTAAAGGTAACAACGTATACTTTGACTACGGATTCTCACTGGGACTTACAGACGACTACGAAGGTGGAGAGTTTGTACTAGAGAATGAGATTGGTGAGATAAGCTACACTGTAGGTAAGGGACAGTTACTTGTATTCCCCATAATCTACGCACACGGTGTAAAACCCATAACAAAGGGAACACGTAAAGCAATCATAGGATGGATGTCGAGTAACGTATCATACGAACAAAGTTACATCCTTAAAAACTTATATGAAGTAAATGCAGACTTTATAAGACACAACAAAGAAGACATGGCTTTAAAATCTACCCTCGTTCAAAACTACTTGGCAAAGCATTGGGGTAGATAGCATGAACTACATCACAAGTAATATTCCGTACTTTAAAGCGTGGGTGCGTAGAGAATACACAACAAACCACGACAGATACCACGGTGAGTTTTTACACGCTATGGTTATCGCAGTCACCACCCTACCCATGCGTACCATGTCTTTTCAAGTGTTGTTCACAGGATGCGAAGACGAAGAAGAAAACGTACACGGTGGTGCTATGTGGGCACGTATGCCCCTGACTGCACTGGTAGGTGATACACCCTTCGATGAGTGGCCTACGCCTATGCCAACACACTTGGCCCAGCCGTGGGATTGCCAGTCACACCATCATTCTGTGTTTGTGTTAAACAGGGCTACACCCTGCCCGTGGTTGGCTAAGATAGACGGGGAATTTTTCCCTGCCAAGTATTACTTCACTGTAGACTACACAGACAGCGAAGTTGCAGATGATCCTGCACAACACAAACAAAGCCACATCTTAGAACTTATGGATGCTGGTGAGTGGACAGGCAACATAGTTGCACTTCCTAACAACAGAGTACGGGTAACCAACCCTGCTTGGTTTGTAACGGGCGATGGCCCGCCGGACTTCGCTCCTAGTCAGTGGGTCCATCATTCTAAACAAGACCCGAACTACGTAGAAGATACAGGACGGGTATTCAACAACCTCTATGCGGAGAGTGATTATGAAGAAGATGATGAAGAGTAAAGGCATGGCTAAAGGCGGCAAGCGTGGCGGGGCCAAGAAAAAAATGGCTAAAGGCGGTATGCGCGGTGGTGCCAAGAAGATGATGCGTAATGGTGGTAAAGCCATGAAGTCTAAAGGCATGGCAAAGGGTGGCAAGCGCGGTGGCGCAATGACCCTAGCAGCTATTCGTTCTGCGGCTAAGAAAAAAGGTTACAAGCTGGTAAAGGCGTAGTCAGATGGCACGTCGTGGACTATATGCCAACATAGCAGCCAAAAAGCGTCGTATCAAAGCTGGTAGCGGAGAGAAGATGCGTAAAGCCGGAAGCAAGGGTGCGCCTAGCAAATCCAACTTCCGTCGTGCTGCACAGACTGCAAGGAAAAAGTAACATGGCAAAGAAAGCACCACCCAAGCCCAAGAAGAAGTCGAAGGGCGCAACACCAAAAAACAAAGCCTTGTACTCTCGTGTGAAGGCAGAGGCCAAACGTAAGTTCGATGTCTACCCGTCAGCATACGCAAATGCTTGGCTTGTTAGGACGTACAAGAAACGTGGCGGGACGTATGCCTGATGGCTAAACCAAAGGGCGGCTTAACAAAGTGGTTCAAGGAAGACTGGCGGGATGTAAAGACCGGCAAGAAGTGTGGTCGTTCGGGTTCTGAAAAAAAGAAGCGTCCCTATCCTGCGTGTAGACCAGCCAAAGTTGCAAAACGCATTACAAAAAAAGAAGCAGCAAAGAAGACCGGACCCGGCAAGGTCAAATGGTCAGTGACGGCTTCAGGTAGAAAAAGGAAGAAGGCCAGTGGCAAGAAAGCCTGACAAAATGCCAGCCCGTAACAAGAAAAACTTTCGTCCTACCAAGAAGGGCGCGGGTATGACAGAGGCGGGCGTGAAAGCGTATCGTCGCAAGAACCCCGGCAGCAAGCTCAAGACTGCAGTTACAGGCAAGGTGAAGCCCGGAAGTAAAGCAGCCAAACGTCGTAAATCATTTTGTGCCCGTTCTGCAGGACAGATGAAGAAGTTTCCCAAAGCTGCAAAAGATCCGAATAGCCGTCTGCGCCAAGCACGAAAGAGGTGGAAATGTTAAACCTACTTATCGGACCAATCACACAACTAGCAGGTACGTGGCTTGAAGGAACGGTTGAAACAAAAAAAGCTAAAACTTTGGCGAAAGTCGCAACGGCCAAAGCTGAAGCGACTATTATGGAAAAGAAGGCGACGGGGGAGATTGACTGGGACTTAGAAGCAATTAAGGGTGCCCAAAACTCGTGGAAAGACGAGTGGTTGGTAATCTTGTTTTCTGTGCCTTTAATACTAGCGTTCATTCCGGGGATGGAAGATGTCGTATCACATGGATTTCAACAACTGGAGCAAATGCCTGAATGGTACCAGTACAGCTTGGGCGTTATTGTTGCTGCAAGCTTTGGAGTTAGAAGTGCGACGAAGTTCTTTGGAAAGAAGTAAGCATGGCAGAAGTAACGATGGAGCGGTTCCTCAAGTGGAAAATACTACCCCGCTTGATGATGATTATGATGTCAATATCCGCTTGGCGGGTAGTGGAGTGGTTCATGCTCCTGCCAGATCCGACAAACGCACAGGCGGGTCTAGTGAGTGTAGTCACGGGGGCCATGACAGGTGCATTTGCGGTTTGGCTGAGTCACGAAAAAGCATAGTGTGATGGAAGTCGTTTGGTCCCTGATGTTGACAGTCTGTTCCCTAGACACTTGTGCTACACAAACAATACAGTGGTTCGAAGAAAAGCCCATGTGTGTTGAGATGCGGGCACTTCACGAGGAGCTACCCATAGACGGCGATTGGAAATCAGTAACTTACAAATGCACAGTAGTAGGAGCAAAAGAAGTATAGATGTCTATGTTCAAGATGGAAAACACGGAGGGTCACCCGTGGGAGAAAAGCCCAATGAATGCACACACATACAGTAAAGAGATGAAGTACGACAGAAACACATTCCTGTACAAACTGATTGAACACGAGGGTATGGTCCTCACTGTGTACGAAGACAGTTTGGGCATAGAAACTATAGGCATAGGCCGTAACCTTAAAGATCGTGGCATCACTCCTGTTGAACTTGAGTACATGGACATACCCAACATGGCTATCGTGTACACGAACGGCATAAGCGAAGCAGACGCCAAGTATCTAGCCACAAACGACATAAAGATCGTAGAAGAAGAACTGTGCAAAGCGCACCCGTGTGTATACAAACTGGATGCTGCACGGCAACTTATCCTGATGGACATGGCCTTTAACATGGGTGTGCCGCGTCTGTGTAAATTTAAGAACATGTGGGCAGCAGTAGAGGCAGGGGATTTCGACACCGCATCAGTCGAGATGCTAGACTCGCGTTGGGCACGTCAAGTAAAATCACGGGCCACCAAGTTGGCAGAGGCTATGAAGACGGGAGAGTTCTAGGTTGTCATGCTACACGTCTTTCTCCTGTTTGTTTTCGTGGGCGTAGGGGATGACAAAAAGCTGGTCAGTAACGACATGCACTTTAAGGATCTCAACGAATGCGTCTGGTACGCACAAACCCTACACAAGCAAGGAAATCTCCTGACGGCATACTGTGTGCCGAAGTTTATAACGGAAGGTAACGTAAAGGTATACTGATGGACCCGATTAGCGCGATGGCTACCGCATCCGCCGCATTTGGAGCTATAAAGAAGGGGTTCCAAGTAGGCCGTGACATTGAGTCGATGGCGTCTGACTTGTCTCGTTGGATGGGTGCCATGTCTGACTTGGACATGCTGGAGAAGGAAGCCAAGAACCCGCCTATATTTAAGAAGTTGTTTGCGGGTAAGTCTGTAGAACAAGAAGCAATAGAAACATTTGCTGCCAAACAAAAAGCCCAGCAGCAACGCTATGAATTACAACAGTGGATTGGCCTGACGCTTGGAAGATCCAAGTGGGATGAGTTGGTCAAGATGGAAGGGTCCATTCGCAAGCAACGCCAAGAAACCCTGTACAAACAAAGACAACGCCGCCGTAAGTTTGTAGAGATAGTAGCGTGGATAATGATGGGACTGTTCGCTGCAGGAATACTTTACGGGTTTATAGCATTTCTTAGAGGCACACTAGCCAATGCAGAAACGTGGCCTGAGTATGTAACGTGTAGACTGAAGGGATGTAGCAACATAGACGGGGAAAGGCTTTGTATATATCATGGTCCTAACAATACGGTGGATAGTGTTTGGAATGACATGGGAGAATACTTCCCACGAGAGATACAGTGCAAGTACGATCCCAAACACGAAAAACCAGCTACGTTACGTGAAACATTCAAAGCGATAGAAAAGTCAAGAAAATAATTCTTGCCAATAACAGTATAAAGGTGTATAATGCTATACGAGGATAACACTATGAAACGTCTTGCTTATGAAGCACTTAAACATAAATACGAAGCTCAAAAGAAAGATGCGTTGTTTGTATACACTAATTACACAAAAAACCCGGCGGCTATCGGTGAACACCCGGATTTGCTGGAGGAGATGGACAAGGCAGTCGCTAGTTGGGCGGAAGCTCAAGACAAGCTTGAAGCACTTGAAGATTTGGATAGCGAAAGCTAACGGGTACTGATATGGCAAGCTCCTACCTCACTCTGATAAATAATGTGCTTCGTGACTTCAACGAGGTAGAG
>VMHT01114857.1_pt1 | contig 17209 bp, 26 predicted proteins | sample 4693611 | NCBI WGS metagenome assembly VMHT01 (sample SAMN12280063, study PRJNA550983) | marine metagenome | isolation source: seawater sampled from same location over 5 years 0.02-0.2 micron viral filtrate | place: USA: collected off the coast of southern California halfway between the port... ...
TGAGTACACGACGGACGATGGCCCGCCGATCTCGACGCGATTAGCGTAGTAATTATTTCTGGATGTTTTGACAGTGATTGCCGGGTCATTCGTGCCATTCTTTTTGTTGGCGCGGATGACGTGCTGATTTATGTGTATTCGTTTTTTCATGTCGTTGTGTCCTTTTCGTCGTGTCCTAATCGTTAAAAAAAACCTTACGGACGATAGCCGCCCCGGTCAATAGGTATTATTTGTCTTCTCTTTTCTTGAAGCCAACAGGACGGACAGCGTAACTGTCCCGAATCATTTGTCATGGCTGGCTCACCACACACATCGCACGGGTAATCAGGCGACAATGTTGTGCGCTTCTTGTTGACAATATTTAGGCTGACAATATTTAGGCTGACAATATTTTTGGCTGACATTATTTAGTCAATATCTTGCGGGTGAGTAAAGCCGTCACCCGGATCAGCATAGTCTATCTGCCATTGCAGTTGCAATTCATCGTAATATTCAGCCACTGTCTCACCGTGCTTGTCGATAAATTCTTGCCTTGTCATGTACGAGGCGTCCTCTTCCATCTCAATTACCCAGTCTTTTACCTTACCCATCGCGTGTCCCTACCTTTGTCTCGTAGTGTTCAACATCAGCAACCACTTGATCGATCTTTGTGTATATCTGATCAAGGTCGCTGTCCATCAGGTCTATATCTTCTAAGGCGTGTTTTGCTTGTGTCAAGAAGGCACGGATCACCGTTGTCTGTGTGACCTTTGCACGTAACAGTTCACCGCCACCGTCGCAGTCGTGACAGTGATCGTATTCCTCGACAAGGTCACCGCCTCGTATAGGGTCTGGCACGGCCTCCTCACCCTCGACTTTGCCATAACCACCGCATTGCCAGCAGTGACAAGATTCGACGTGGTTTTCCATCAGCAGTAAATCCTTTCCATGATGCCATTGACTGCGTGCCACATGATCCACGCGATGCAAGCCATACAAGCAAGGCGTATCACGTTGTCCATGAACGGGTCTTTCGCTGGGTCAGTCTCCATCCAGCATGTGAGGATTGTCTTAATCATGAGTTGGCCTTCTCAATCTCCAACACAAATTGGTCTACGGTATCGTTTTTGTGCCATTCTACTTTGGCAGGTAGATATTCACCGTTTATGTACACAGTAATCGTGTCCCTTTGTGCGGCTATATCATCCCATAACAATTCCATTAGTTGTATATAACTGTTATTCATGCTCACCTCCATTGCCTCTGCCTAGCCCACCAAAGTACTGCGGCTTACGTTTTGCTGTTTCGAATACAGCCAGCGTGATAAAGATGCCAGCTAACAGGATTGCGTGGACAAGCGCACTGATGCCGAACACGACAATCGATCCCATCCAGAACGAAAACACAATGCACCACATCCACGCAAGGACTTGCATGATCATGTGGCGGGTGTTTGTGTCGGGAATATTTGACAGCGGGTTCTTTGCGCTGTCCATCACAAGTTGATACCATCTCGTCACTCTCCGACCTCCTGTCTCTTGAGTTGCGATACATAAGCCATATCGATAACGAACACGCCTGTCAAACAAAAAAGAACAGGGCCAGCCCGAAGACCAGCCCTGCTCACAGTTTTACCAACAACACAAATTACGAGAACTACCGAACCTCGTACGGTATACACATCTTTAGCACCACCCTTTGATACTTGTCAAGCCATCTTTTGCACTCCCCATGACTGCGACCGACAAAAAGTGCTATCCACTTCGGATAGTCAACACAAGCCTTTGACCTGACAAAATCCTTGCGTGTCTCTCCGATACGAACAGAGGACACGGGAGCGACAACTTCGTGTCTGCCGTCTTTTGACAAAACGTAGGGCATCAATTCATTGCCCTTACGATCTTTGAACAGTTTAATTTTCCTCACCGACATTGCCCTCATATTCCTCATCTTCTAATGCTTCAATATAAACATCTATTGCTTCACGAATCAGGTCAGCAACTGAAACTTGCTCCAAGCCCCGCTCTGTCATTCTACGAGAATGTACTGACAAAATATCGTACTGCTCGACTGCCATTAAAAGACTGTAAGTCTTTGTATCCTCAAGTATTTTGTGAGGTCTTGCCATCTTGGATTTCCTTTTTGTGTTCCTTATCCTGCTGCTTTTTACGCTTGTCTTGTATGACTCTTTTTCTATACAGACTATCCCGTAAAGATTTAGCTATCGGATTTATTTTTTCTATTTTGTTTTTCATAGGTGTCTCCCAAAGGGGGTATAAAGATAGTGGCTGACAAAATTTTGCTTGTCAATAGATATCGATATGATTTACGCTGACAAAAATCGAGGGAGGATACAACAGTGACAATATCTCCATCGTGGCTCATGAGTTACGTCGAATCGCTTGACATACAGCCGCTGACAAATTTCCGATCCGACTGCCCTGTGTGTGGCGGGTCAAACACGTTCAGCGTGACAGATGACGGAGTTCAGCGTCTGTGGTATTGCTTTCACGCTGACTGCAACGTGAAGGGGTGTACGGATGTAAAGTTAACAAAAGAGTTCGCTAGTCAAGCGTTAACAAGAGATCGACAAAGATTTCCGAACGTCGCTTATCCTCACGGAGCATCTTTTGAAGAACCATCTACATTTGTGAGTCTGTCACGCAACATAGATGCAGAGCTTTATGTTAAAAAGGTCAGTGCTTATGACTCATATCTGTCAGGTCGTTCCGACATTCGCTACGATTTTAAGCGTCATCGCGTTGTGTATATGGTGCGGGATGGTCGCAAAGTTGTGGACGCCGTGGGCAGAGCGTTGCGTGACGTCAGACCTAAGTGGTATCGGTACGGTAAGTCACAGGTGCCATTTGTCTGTGGCGCATCAGATATTGTCTTTGTTGTAGAAGATTGCGCGAGTGCCTGTGCTGTGAGCAATAAAGTTACGGGCATGGCTCTATTAGGCACAAATTTGCTTAACGAGCATGTCAAACGTCTGTCTGAGTATCGTCATGTGTTCATTGCAATGGACAAGGATGCGACTGACAAGGCACTTGACATGGTTCGGCGTTTGCACTTTCTTGTGCCGACATCTTTGGCAGTGCTGCCATATGACTTGAAAAACATGAGGGACGACGAAAGGGACGAGTTCATTGACGAACGTATCGCTTGACACACAGATACTTGGCTTCTGCCTCAACGCAGAATTCTTTTCACAAGTAAAGAACACGCTTGATCGTGACATGTTCACGCGGGAAATGCGTGACATTTTTGACACGTTGACTTACAGCCACACAAAGTATGGCAACACGATGAAATCATCGGAGTTGTCTGCGCTGTTCGATGACCGTAACCCTGCCATGCCTAACAGTGCGCGGGAAAAGGTACACGAGATCATTGTCACGCTTGAAGCTGGCAACCCAGAGAACACAGACATGCACATCGACATGGTGCGTAACTTCTGGCTGCGGGATCGCGCCCGACAAATTGGTGAGAAGGCTATCGAAATCTTCACGGGTGAAAGTGAAGAGTTCGGGGAGTTGCAGCGCCTTATAGACGCTGTTGAAGACGGGCGCATGTCTGACAAGACAACTTACACAGAAGTGGATAACGACTTGGATGAATTACTCGACGCCGTGACAGGAGACCCTGACTTTCCCTTTGATTTCAATCTGTTGCAAGACGAAGTTCCCGGACTAGACAGAGGAAATCTAGGCATCCTGTTTGCTCGACCGGAAGTTGGCAAGACAACTTTTTGTTGCTTCCTTGCTGCGTCGTACATTCGGCAGGGACTCAAGGTTGTGTACTGGGCTAATGAGGAACCGGCTGACCGCATCAAGCTGCGGATCATTCAGTCGTACTTTGAGTTGACCCAGCAGGAGATGCGGCAGAGTCGTGCAACTCTGGCGGCTAAGTATTGTGACGAAATTGCACCCTACCTGACGGTTATGGATTCGGTAGGTACGTCTGTCGAAGAGGCTGATGAATACGCCAAGCTCAACAAGCCAGATGTCATGTTTATGGATCAGCTAGACAAGTTTCGTATCAAGGGTGACTTCAATCGTGGTGACGAACGTCTCAAGGAGACTTACGTTTACGCACGAGAGATTGCCAAGCGCAACAAGCTACTGGTTTGGGCAGTTAGTCAGGCAAACTTTGACGCACACGACCGTCAATTTATTGACTACTCTATGCTGGACAACTCGCGTACCGGTAAGGCTGGCGAGGCCGACATCATCATCGGCATCGGCAAGACCGGATCAAGCGAGGTAGAGAACACAGTGCGTCACATCTGTGTATCAAAAAACAAGTTGAACGGTTGGCATGGTATGATCAACGCACAGATCGACGTAGAGAAGGGGGTGTATTACTAATGAGCAGCGAGTATCGTTACGTTAGAACAAATTCCAAAGGCAAGCGTATTTACCGGCGCGACACAAAAGAGAGCCTAGCCTTTGTTCAAGAATTTCTCAAAGAGAAGGGGATACCGTGGGAAGAGCGTTTGGGTGCCCATCTTCTGTATCTGTTTAACTCTGAGGGTGAGATGTACACCTACTACTGGACTACAGGCAGGTGGTGCAAAGGCCCAGCAATATCCCACAAGCACTACAGCAGCATGGGTATAGAAGACTTTGTAAGCAGGTTCTTCAACAACCCCAAGGAAGAGACAGATGAACGTACTGACGTTTGATGTGGAGACAACTCACACAGAGAAGCGTGGCGGTGGCTACTCACCCCTGCCGTACTTTGGCAACCGGCTGGTCTCCATCGGGTACAAGTGGCTAGTCAGCAGTGTAGACTACGACTGCTACTATCACTCAACACAACCGCCGACTCCAGATGCGTTCACAAAATTTCAAGCTGCCTTGAATCACGCTGACGTTCTCATTGGTCACAACATCAAGTTTGACCTGACATGGATGCGCGAGTGCGGCTTCACATATGAAGGGCATATTTATGATACGATGGTTGCGGAATATATACTATCCAAGGCGAGGCGTTGGCCTCTTGGACTTGCTGCTCTTGCAAAAAAGTATGACGTTACCCAGAAGGAGACGGACCTTGTGGAGCCGTATATCAAGGAGGGCAAGACGTTCTACGACATACCGTGGGAGATCATAAAAGAGTACGGCTGTGCAGACGTACGCGCTACAGAAGAAATTGCACTGAAACAACTAGACGCCTTTGGCGTAACATTTGAGGAGTTATTTCATGAGCCTTGTGCCGACACTGAAGCTGTCACTGGAGATGACGAACGCGCTTACGCAGATTGAGCGTAACGGACTGCGTATAAATTTGGATACACTCGCAGACATCCGCAAAGAATACGAACAGGAGATGATGGAGCTAGAGGTGCGACTGATGCAACTCGCACGGGAGGCAGTGGGTGATACGCCCATCAATTTGTCCAGCCCTGATGATCGCAGCATGTTGCTTTACTCACGCAAAGTGCGCGACAAAAGGGAGTGGGCACGGGTGTTCAATCTTGGTCACGAGATGCGCGGGTCAACTATGAAACCCAAACAACGTGTCCGCATGTCACGCAACGAGTTCAACGGTACAGTGCGCCGCATGACAGAGGTCGTATATAAGACTAGAGGGCGACAATGCCCTTACTGTTCCGGAGAAGGTCGTACACAGGCTGTACGTAAAGATGGTACTCCCGGCAAGGCAATACGCATATGTAAGTCCTGCGGTGGCTCTGGCGTTCTTTACGAGCCTACAAGGGAAGTAGCGGGGTTCAAGATAGTTCCGCGCACACCCTTTGACACAGCATCTGCTGGCTTTCGTACGGACAAGGTTACGCTTGAAGAAAGACTTGACGAGTTGCAGGGAGATACCCGTGAATTTGTTTCGGCATACACACGATACAACGCCCTCAAGACGTACATTAATACGTTTGTTGAGGGCATGGAAAATAACGTGGATGATTACGGTTTCATCCATCCCGAATTCAGGCAGTGTGTTACGACGACGGGTCGCCTTTCGTCTCGTAACCCGAACTTTCAAAATATGCCACGAGGTAATACCTTCGCAATACGCAAGGTGGTCGAGAGTCGCTTCGAGGATGGTTTCATCATGGAAGGCGACTACTCGCAACTAGAATTTCGTGTAGCCGGATTTCTTGCCAAGGACGTACAGGTATATACTGATGTAAAGGCTGGTACAGATGTTCACAACTACACAGCAAGCGTCATAGGCTGCACGCGACAGGAAGCTAAGGCTCATACCTTCAAGCCTCTGTACGGTGGCACAACTGGCACAGATGATCAGAGGCGGTACTACCGTGCGTTCAAGGAAAAATACGAGGACATAACTACGTGGCATGATGAATTACAACGCAACGCTGTTAAGTACAAGAAGGTAAAATTGCCGTCTGGTCGTGAGTACATGTTTCCCGGATGTAAGTGGACAGAGTGGGGTACGGCAACTAATCGCACTGCCATCTGCAACTATCCGGTGCAGGGCTTTGCTACCGCAGACCTGTTACCCATTGCGCTTGTGTCTTTGCACAAAGTAATGCAAGACTCAAAATTACAGAGCGTAATCTGTAACACCGTCCACGATTCGATTGTTATGGACGTTCATCCGGATGAAAAAGATATTTGTATCGATCTAATGAAACATGCCATGCTCTCCTTACCGTTTGAAACGATGAGAAGATACGGCATCACTTACGACATGCCCGTGGGCATAGAAGTAAAAATCGGAAAAAACTGGCTTGACTTGGAAGAAGTAATTCTGTAATATCGTTCTACAACCCCTAAACTTACGAGGTGAAAACATGTTAGGGACAGACGTAATGGCACATAACGATGTGGATAAACTCGTTGCAGCATTTGAAGCTGGAGACGATAAAGCGTTGATGGAGGCCACCGGTCAGTCAACCGGCGGTAATCGTCAGGTGGGACTGCCTCGCCTGAACATCAATTACGATGCAGAGAATGATGAGGGTATGTCTCTTACTCGTGGCTCGTGGAAGATGTATGTGGATGGCAAGTTCATTTACGCAAACTCGGTGATGCTACAGGTCTTGATGCGTACTTACGAGTACAGTGTGTGGGATCAGGAATCGAACTCCTTCTCGCAGAAGTCGGTCCAGAAGACTGTGCTGTCGGGTGAGTTTCCCGATAACACCGGCACGAACAAGTGCGGACGACTGACCCGTGACGAAGAGGACAAGATGTCGAAGGATGACCCTCGTTACTTGCATTCTCGTGCGGTTGTGTGCAATCAGGTGATCTATGGTAAGGTTAGCGGTCACTTCAAGGATGCGGAGGGTAACGATATTAAGCTGGATGATCAGCCGGTTATCGCTTACTTCAAGCGTTCGGGCTTCAGACCTGTTGCAGACTTTATCGACGGACTGTCTCGCCAGAAGAAGGTGATGCAGAAGGTCGTTGCACGACTAGAGACTTCGAAGAACAAGAAGGGCAGCGTTACGTTCTGGACGCCGGTCATGTCTTACTCTTCAGAGGTATCGATTACGGACAAGGACAAGGAACTGATGAGGATGTTTGGGGAAACTGTGAAGGCTCACAATGAGACCATCGCCAATCAGTATCGCGAGTCTGTTAAGCTCATGTCGAGTGAAGACGAATCCGATCTAGCGTCGGATTTCGTTGATGTTGACGCAGCTTAAAGTTCAAGACTTCTTACAAAACGCAGTTCGAGGGGATGTATCTGTCTCCTCGGACAGCATTTCACAGTTTACATCAGACTGTAACGAGGCCATCACAAAGCAGATGAGCCGTGGGGATGATGGGTATCGCATCCGCATGTCCGGACTCGGACGTCCCCTCTGTCAACAACTTCTCGAACGTGAAGGCATGAAGGAAGATATGGAGTACAACTCCCTCTTCCGTTTTTTGTTTGGCGACTTGACTGAGGCTGTGATGATGTTGGCACTGCGCGAGGCGGGTGTCGAGATCGTAGACTTCCAGCGACAAGTCGAGCTAGAGATTGCAGGGCACAAGATCAAAGGCACCCTTGACGTAATTCTGCGTGACGAGCTTGGCGTAGAAAAGGTGTGGGACATCAAGTCCGCAAGTGAGTGGGCCTTCAAGTACAAATACACTGGATCAGGTGGTTACGAGGCCATCAGGAACGATGATCCATTCGGCTATGCTATGCAGGGATTCCTGTATGCAGAAGCCACAGGACTGCCCTTTGGCGGCTGGATTGTGGTTAATAAGTCCAGTGGTGAGATAGCTGTTGTGGACGTGCCTGACTGGTGTCAAGACGACAAGAAAGAGTATCTCAAGGATGCTGCACGGCGTGTCAAAATCTTGACAGACCCAAGTGTCAAACCTCGGGTGGACTTCAAAGACGAATTCGAGACGTTTCGCAAGGACGGCGAGAATGTCCGCACGGGAAACAAGATTCTTGCAAAACAGTGTGGCATGTGCGGCTTCAAGCATCACTGCTGGCCTAACGCTGTTTATCACGACAGGGTAACATCTCGCGCCAAGAACAAGCCGAAAGTCTGGTATAGTCGTCTCAAGAAAAAAGAGGTGTAAGTTGATGCCTTACATTTTTGTGCGAGATTACGACATCGATTTGATGGAAATGAATAAAGAGTTGTATCATGTGTTTGTAGACTCTGTGTTTCGATCAGGTGGGGAACGAAAGGTCGTATATATCCGGCAACATGAGCGCGGATTGCCGTTGACTCTGCGTGAAAACTACTCAGACATGGGTATGTTCACGGCAGAGACTGAGACACGAGACATACGAAAAATAGAGTTACAGCTACAACATATCAGTCGTATATCATTCAACGGAGCAAATGTGTGTGTGCCGATATTGCCCCTCTCAAAAGAACTGGACAATACACAAAGACTATCCCCAAAACTGGGCGGTTACCTAAAAAAAAGAATGGACTCTATAGGGATGGTACTATGAGGGGCATGGGAGGATATCGATCTCACTTCGAGTTGAACATAGCCAGAACTTTGCGTGAACGGGGGGTTACCTTTGAGTATGAGAAGCGCAAGGTTACGTTTGTACCTAAGCCTCGTACTTACACACCTGACTTCTACTTTCCGTCAACAGAGATATTTGTTGAGGCAAAGGGCAAGTTTGATAAGAATGATCGTGTAAAGATGTTGCTGGTCAAGGAGCAGAATCCTGATCTCGACATTCGAATTCTTTTTCAGAATGCGCGAAATAAAATTTACAAAGGTTCAAAGACCACCTACGGTGCTTGGGCTGACCGTCACGGCTTCGAGTGGGCCGAGGGAACTATGCCGGAGGAGTGGTATAAAGATGGACGAAAATGAAATTGCAAGCACGCTTGAACGCGCCAGCCTGTTGAAGGACAGATGGTATATGATACTCAAGCAGGGTGATGACGATGAGCATATATCGATGACTGCATACGACACAACAGAAGAAGATGAAGACGATGAGTACATCCCTGCCGGAACAGTTATTTTGTCAGGACTCGTTGAGTTGATGGAGTCAGACTTTGACAGGGTTATGCAGGCAGGACTTGCCCGTCTTGCCTTTGAAGCAACGCAAGAGACAATGATAGAACAGACGGGCAACAGTGCGGATGTAACTTCGCTTCACGATACAAACATCATCAAAGTGGATTTCGGAAAAAAGCAATGATTAAGGACAACTGGAATTTGAACAACTATCAGATGCAGGCACGCAAGTTTGCTATCTATCCCGAACGCATGAAGATTACGTATCCCGCTCTCGGTCTTGCTGGTGAGGCAGGTGAGGTTGCTGACAAGGTAAAAAAGATTTTTCGTGATAATCGGGACGATGCTAGCTTTAAGGGTGAAATAGCAAAAGAGATAGGTGATGTCCTGTGGTACTGTGCTGCCCTCGCTGATGACTTAGGATTTTCTCTTCAACAGATTGCCGAGATGAACATCTACAAATTGAAGTGCCGCATGAATAAGGGTACGATTGTCGGTGATGGTGACGACAGATGAGACATGAGGAGTACATGAAGAAGATGGCAGAGCAAGAAAGTATGGCAAGTATGCAGAGTGCTGCTAACTTAGCGTGGGCTAACGGACAGACAGACATGGTGCATTCACCGCCGCACTACAATCAAGCAGGGATTGAGTGCATCGACGCTATCCGCGCTGCTACAGACGACGGATACGAATATTACCTGCAGGGAAACATAATTAAGTACCTGTGGCGCTATCGATACAAAAATGGTGTCGAAGACCTAGAGAAAGCGCAGTGGTACTTACAAAAACTTATTGAGGAAATACAAGATGAATAATATGCTGCCTACACCATATCAACAATTTATACATAAGTCGCGTTACGCACGTTGGCTTGATGACGAACAGCGTCGCGAAGACTGGAGCGAGACTGTAGAACGCTATCTGCAGTTCATGGTCGATCACGTCAAAGAGAAGCACGACTTCGATGTGGAAGTGATGTGCCCCGGCGACATTGGCCGACTACGTCAAGCTATTCTCAGTCAAGACATTATGCCGTCGATGCGTGCCATGATGACTGCTGGTCCTGCTCTCGCACGAGATAACATTTGCGGCTACAACTGCAGCTATATTCCCGTAGATAGTCCACGTTCGTTCGATGAGTGCATGTACATCCTGATGTGTGGCACAGGCGTGGGCTTTTCTGTTGAGCGCGAGAACGTGGACAAGCTGCCGGTAATCAGTGACGGTATGCAACCCACAGACACGGTGATCAAAGTTGGTGATTCTAAACCCGGATGGGCCAAGGCGCTGCGTGAATTGATTGCGCTGCTGTATGCAGGATACATTCCGAAGTGGGACTTGTCTGCCATACGTCCGTCTGGTGCGCGTCTGAAAACGATGGGTGGTCGTGCTTCTGGCCCGGGTCCGCTCGAAGATTTGTTTAACTTTGTTACACAACTATTTGTAAAAGCACAAGGTCGTCGTCTGTTTCCTATCGAATGTCACGATCTAATGTGCAAGGTGGGTGAGGTCGTTGTGGTAGGCGGCGTACGTCGCTCTGCTCTGATCAGCCTGTCGAACCTCAATGACGATCAGATGGCACACGCCAAGTCTGGTGCGTGGTGGGAGAACGAGGGACAGCGTGCGTTGGCTAACAACTCTGTTGCTTACAAGGGCAAGCCCGAGATGGGCACGTTCATGCGTGAGTGGCTGTCTCTGTACGACTCCAAGTCGGGGGAGCGTGGCATCTTCAATCGTGACGCTGCCGACAAGCAGGTTGCTCGTAACGAACGTCGCGAGACAGGACACATGTGGGGCACCAATCCCTGCAGCGAGATCATCCTGCGTCCCTACCAGTTTTGCAACCTGTCAGAGGTGGTTGTCCGTGACTACGACACGCTGGAAGACCTGAAAGAAAAGGTCCATCTTGCGACTATCTTGGGCACGCTGCAGTCCACTCTCACTGACTTCAAGTATCTGAGGAAGATATGGAAGACCAACACAGAAGAAGAACGATTGTTGGGCGTATCCTTGACTGGTATCATGGATCATCACGTCTTATCAAAGACCGTCGATTCCGTTCGTTGGCTCGAAGAGATGAAGCGCGTGGCCGTAGACACAAACTGGGACTTGGCAACGAACGGGCTTGGTATTCCACAATCGGCTGCTATCACCTGTGTAAAACCGTCGGGTACTGTATCGCAACTGGTGGACGCTGCAAGCGGCATTCACGCTAGACACAACGAATTTTATATTCGCACCGTTCGAGGCGACAACAAAGACCCGCTTACTCAGTTCCTAAAGGAACAGGGCGTATACAATGAGCCGTGTGTAATGAAGCCAGAATCGACGACTGTCTTCTCCTTTGCGATGGAGTCGCCTATCGGTGCGGTGACTCGCAACGACATGACAGCCATACAGCAACTAGAGTTGTGGAAAACGTACGCTGTGAACTGGTGTGAACACAAGCCGTCTGTGACCATCACGGTCAAGGAAGATGAGTGGATGGATGTGGGTGCGTGGGTTTACGAAAATTTTGATGTGGCGTCTGGTGTGTCGTTTCTTCCGCATAGTGATCATACCTATCAGCAGGCACCCTATCAAGATATCGAACGTGAAGAATACTTGGAGTGGCAGCAAGTCTATGGTCGCCTCGACATTGACTGGGATGCACTATCAGAATACGAGCAAGAGGATAACACGTCAGGCTCTCGTGAACTTGCGTGTACCGCTGGAGTGTGTGAAGTAGTGGATTTGAATGTGGCATGACTGACGGGGGAGACATGCCGACGTGGTGGCAGTGGTGGCTCATTGGGGCTATCACTGTCAACACTGCTATTAACTTAGTTGTTTTCTTTAAGCATAGGTTTAGAAATGATAGAAGTACAGATAAGTGATGAAATGCTCCTTGCTGGACGTAGGAAGGCCACTGAGATGGGTCTACTTCACAATTCGATACTGAGGGGCGGGGGAAGCGTAGCGGGCTTCCTCGGGGAGCAAATCGTCTTGTCTGTGATGGGGGGAAAGTGGGACAACTCTTACGACTACGACATCGTGTTAGATGACGGACGTAAGGTAGAAGTGAAGACAAAGCAAACCTCTGCCACCCCGTTGCCTCACTACTCGTGTAGCATTAGCAATTTTAACACGCGACAGGATTGTGACATCTACGCCTTCACTCGTGTACTCAAAGATTTCTCGAAGGGCTGGTTTCTCGGCTTCCTTCCTAAACAGGAATACTTCGACAAATCAAAATTTATGAAGAAGGGGGATTTCGATCCGGACAACGGGTACGAAGTCAGGGCAGACTGCTACAACCTTTACATAGAGGACTTGAACGATGTTTAAAGCACTTGTCACAGTATGCTCTGTATATCTTCCGGAGGGGCCGTGTTACAATTTTGAAGACACTACGGGATTGAAGCCGACAATAGAGGCGTGCAGAGATCGTCAACAAGAAATGGTAGCCGGTATAATGACTATACCTATGCAGCTTCCCCCGCCATATACAATAGGATTTCAATGCGCACTTGGGGAAGAAACATGAAGGCCACACTCTTTTCATTTAATGTATACCTACGACAAGACGGCAAGGTGGAGCTTGCAAAGGACATGATCAGGCCGGAAGAGTTCCAAAGAGAAATGGACGCCGGTATGCCCGATTATGATGGGGCACACTCCATAGCGTCCATGTTGCGTTACTTTAGTTCAGTAACAGATGAGATGATGGATAAGTCAGGCGGGTATATCTAAGATTTTTCGCCCATAAACTTGTGCATAAAATTTTTTGTTGTGATACCTCTTTCCTCAAGGTATTTGCGTATCATTTTTATGTCTTGATCAGAGGGCATTTTACCGCTATCACGTTCTGATTCCGCCATCATCTGACGATCTGATTTAGTTCGACCGCCCTCTTGGAATCCCGGGACTCCACGTCCCTTCAAGATATCTTTTTTATCAACCTTGCCGTCGCCCGTGAGATCGGGAAAGGCTTTGCCCCCGCCTTTCATGCCCATCATCGGCATCTTTGGCTTCTGCATCATCGTGTTTTGCATTTGATTCTGTTGACCCTGTGTAGAGGTCATCATGCCCCCCGCTTGAGCTTTCTTGCGGGGCTTTTTCTTTTTGGTTGCCATGCCGCCGTACATCATCGGCTTACGCTTGGACATGCCACCATACATCATGGCCTTACGTGGGCCGTTGTTGTACATTTTCATAGCTTACTCCATTATGGTGCTGTGTTTAATACGTCTAGAGAAGGTATGTATAGAGACTCTTCTCCTCTAGCTTGTTCGGGGGTATCAAATCCGAATCTTTTTCTTTCCTGAGGTGTCGCCTTCACAGTGAATCTTCGTCCTGCCGCATCCACCACTGTCTTATCCTCTGTCCCGTGCATTTGACTTTGAATAGCATATGTTTGCAACAGAAGTTCTTCAAACCTAGCGTTTCTCTTAGGGGTCAAAGGTTTTCCGATACGGATCATTTCTAGAACCATTTCTCCGAGTTCAGGATCAGTCACAACAGCAGTGAGAAATTCGTAGTTACTGAACCGAAGGCTTTGCAGCAGAGCTTCTGTTCCCACATACTGAGGACGAACAACTCCTCTGTTAATGGCGTATAGCCTGCTTATGTAACTTTCTATGGACAGTGCCCTAGGCACACCCTGCATAATGATGTTAGAGTTTGCCATAGGGTTGTTTTGCATCTGGGATAAAAATCCTACCGTTGCTTCCCAGACTTTGTAGCGTTCCTCTCCTAGTATTGTTTTCACTACCTCTTGTTGTGCGCTGCCTTCTGCACCTAACATGACCCGTATAGCTTGCGGATTTTCAGATAATTCTGGGACTTTTCTGATTTTAGTTTTGCCCGTTGCGTCCTTAAAGGATTGAGCTATTTCTCTGCCAGTCCCTCTGAACATTATCGAACGAAGATTCAGTGTGTACAAGTTGGCGATAATCTCATCAACTTCTTCTTCAGTGTACTTCAGACCAGCAGCGCCCCCCGGTGGGCCAATGACGGCGTCTTCTTTCAAGTCTGGTGACTGTTTTCTTACGTTAAGAAGGGCAGTTTTAAGTTTTTGATAGTTTGTCCCTCCGCCTTCGATCAAAAACGAGCCTACTTGTGTTTTGTCTGCGTTTATGCCGGTTACCGCTGAAAATATTTCTACAGCTTCGTCCAGATTAGCCTTCATGTCTTTGGCTGGTTGAGCCGCATTAGATAGTGCAACTTTTATGTTTCTTGCTACTTCTTTGTCAACTGCCTCTGCTACTTCTTTGCTTACAAAGCCTTTGTAGTTTCCGATAGTATCGTCAACTACTTTGAAGACATTGAGCATCGGAACTTTAGTTCCGTCAGGTGTCATCATCTGGATGTTGGCTTCGATATCCTTTGCTAGTTGTGTCAGAGTTTGAGCGTCAAGTCTGTCATTCTTCAGTGCATCGGCTACGTACTCACCTACATATGCTCGTAGGTACGCTTGAGCCGTTACCGTATCACTGGCTCCCTCTAGCAACACGTAACCTGTGTCACCCACCTGCTGACCCAAAGCGCGACCCAGAGACAGCATAAATCTGTTAGCCTTCTTGGGATCAGTAAGATTTTCTATGGCGATGAATTCATCCACAGGCACGTTATATCTTATGCCCCCGGGATTTTGAGCCGTAACCTTTTCTCTATTTCGTCTTCCCCACGACATAAGCCGAGGTATAATTGCACCTTCATTCATGTCATACCAGTTTGACTTGAACTGCTTCCATCCTTCCCCAGCTTCATCAAGGTAAGATTTCAAGTCTTGCAACTCACCGGCCTCGTTCATGACTTCTATTCTATCCACAGGCTCACCGGCTATTGTCAAAGTGTCAAACTTTGTTTGCAACAGGTCATTCGCTGATGACAACTTCTCCATAGTGCCACCCTCGTCCCTGTGCCTAAATATCAGGGATGTGAGAGTCATATCCAGTTCTCTCAGTTGTCCGGGAGACATTTCGAAGAGGGGAAGGTCAAGTCCTTCAGCCGCAGCATCTTCGACCAGATAGTTTGCTATGATAGCTTGTTGATTTCTTCCCGCAGGAAATTCCACGCCTGCTTCTTCCGCTTGTGCCCGAAGATTTTTTAGCAACTCCTTTTTTGACTGCCCTGTTTTGTCAGCAATCACGGTAAAGTATCCGTCAGTCAGCGCCGCTATTGTTTTATCAAGTGTGGCTACGTCTGCGGGACGTATGTCCTGTTTCCGAATATTCCTGAGAGGACCGACGCCCGGAACTTCTACATCAAACAGGGCTTGAAAAACATCACGGGTGTCAGCCATAGGTACATCGGATACGTCAACAGGATTTCCGTTAACGTAGTATTTAGCATCGCCCGTGCCCTTGTCTGCTTCGTCAAGATAAACGTAAGGGCGACTCGCTGCGGCTTTGTCAGCGGAGTGTTTTGCTTCTAGGTGTAGGGACGCCAAACCTCCGGGTGAGGCATCAACCTGTACATCCAAGCTGCCCTCGGTGTTTATTGCTCTCTTGGCTGCGTCTCTGTTTCCGATTCGTGCTGTCATTTGATTTGCAGCCAGAGTTACTTCCCTGTTTACTTCTTCTTTGCCCGCGTTTACAAGTCCTCTAAATTGATCATCGGGCAATTCATTAGAGTTAATTAAATGTTGACGATTCAGACTATCGTTAGCCTCTGAAAAGGACATAAATTCTTCTGTCCCTTCCATTGCGACTGGAGATGTTGAAGATAGAATAGATGTTCTGTTTCCGTTTGCCAGTCCGGTGAAATGTCCTACACCTTCGTTAGTGAATGATTGAATAGTCTTGTCCAGCCTGCCCCGTAGGTTGCCGCTTTCCTGTCGCATGTAGTCTATCATCTGGTAGAACTGCTGTTCAGCCTCGTTTTTAGGCTCGAATTTTGCAAGCACCCTGTTCAATTCGCCGTTTAGTCTTTGATTGAGACTGTATGCTTCTTGAATGGCTGCTGCTTGATCACTGTTAAAAACACCTTTTGTGGAAACTGCCTGATTAAGAGTGTTCTCAAAATGTCGCAGAGTTACTAAGCCTGTTATACTCGGAAGGCTTAACTTCATTACTGCGGGGTCTACGCCTGATGCAATCAATTCATCTGCGTATTGCGCCATCATAGAGCCGTGCGTTTCCATGAATATTTGCAATTCGGGTGCTGCAGAGGTCATTTGCTCGTAAGCAAAGTCTAGCTTCTGTTGATCACTACGGGCTAATGATCTCCTGATAAATGCAAAAGCATCTGATCTTTTTCCGGCTGTCACATTCAGAGTTATACCCACTCCAATACCAATAAGTGAGCCGAAATCCCTGTTAATTCCTGCGAATTGAGTCTCGTCAAAAAAATGTCCGAGAGTTGCTCCGCCGACGGTCAGATACAAGTCCTGTATATTTTGATTACGGACAAAAACAGGTATGCTTGATCTGCGTTCAATTTTTTGTAGTCTTAGATGTGAATCAGCTATCCTATCTTCAGCTTCAAGTATTTCTTTTTTCAAGACGGCCAAGTCTGTACCGACAGGTTCATCGTCTGCACCTCCTCGTCTTACCCTCCTCTGTTCATATAGGGCGTCTCGTCTGGATAGCAGTGAAGCGTGATATTGTTTAGCTCTATCAACTTCGACTCGTTTAGCTTTAGGCAGGTTTGCATCTTGAAATTGAAACGCTGTGGTGAGACGATTTTCGTAGCCTTTTTGTCTGCGAGTTTCGGAAAAGGGTAGTCTTAAAAATCTATTGTTGGTGGTGCGAAACTTAGTGTAGGCGTCAACAAGCTCATCGTATGACGCATCTGCATTCGATCTGCGATAGTCC
>VMHT01008646.1_pt1 | contig 17204 bp, 29 predicted proteins | sample 4693611 | NCBI WGS metagenome assembly VMHT01 (sample SAMN12280063, study PRJNA550983) | marine metagenome | isolation source: seawater sampled from same location over 5 years 0.02-0.2 micron viral filtrate | place: USA: collected off the coast of southern California halfway between the port... ...
GTTATCTTGAGTGGCAGCAATAGTACCAGGAGACATTATTCCACTAGTAATTGCACCAGTAGAAATTCTGTTAACTGTGGTTCCGTCAGTAGTATCTACACCACTACCAGAAACAGAGTATGTACTTCCTAGTCTTGTGACATTGGTAGCAGCAGCATCAACGGTTAACTGAACACTAGAAGATAATTTATGAGTAAGGGCACCCGCATTCGCTGCTGGTGCTGTCATCAGTAACATAATGAAGGGTAAAAACCTTTTCATATGATTTACCAAAGAGGTATGTATTCTTATTTAGCATAAGGTTTTGTCAAATACTAAAACGGTATCATACCAAACAATCTACTAATGTTCCGTGTGCTCTACGAATCTCACGAAGTGCTTCTAGGTTCATATCTTTAGTGCCGCCATCATATGCATGAGCATATCCTTCTGCAATCATTTGTTCGTTGACTGACAGTTCAGCATCTCCGATGTAAAGCCATCCAAGTAATCTGCCGTATTTGCCCATTCCACCAACAAGCTCAGTTCTGATAACAAGATCTTCTTCTCCAGCAATTGCTGAGTTAAGACGTTCTTTAATCCAATTTGTTGCGTCAATTCCAAGTGCTTTCTCCTCTAAATTTCTCGTCCTTTTCTCCGGCGTATCAATGCCTGCAACTCTAACTCTTTCTTTCTTGTATAAATCAAACCCGAGGTCAATAGTGACATCGATAGTATCGCCGTCAACAACACGATTAACCTTTATCACTCGGAAGTTGTAGCAGCTCTTCCTGCTCGGTGGCGTCATTGCTCCCATCTTTTAACTCTGCAAATGCTATTCCTAGTATATAGTAGATACAATAGAATGCCCCTGCTACAGCAAGGAACACCATAAAGATCACTGACCACACAGGGTCGTTAGGATTATCTAAAGGACGTAATAGTAAATTCATTTCTTAACTGGTAAAGTAAGTTCCATTCCTATTGTAAGTAATAGCACAAAAGCAAATACAAATATTCCACTCATCATAATCTATTACCACTATCTGCTGAAGGGATTAATTGATAAGCCATCTTATCTCTTAATTGATTGATACGTTCGTCATCATACTGCTTGAAGTTCCCTCGCTTATCAACCTTTTTATAGTAGTGTAATGCATTGAGGATGATTGCATAGTCATCTATAGTAAGTTCAAATTTCATAGTTGGTGGAATTGGTAATCTAATATCATTCGGTATAAAGAATCTCTCATGAACCATAAGTGTTCTTGTTCTTCAGCAGGTCGAGCAGGGAAACCTTCCCAACGTTCAATTCTTTTTATTACACAGTGATGTAGAAGACGTACATCTTCTATAGTTAAATTTACTGTATAGTCTGGTTCGTTATTCATGGGTTGCGTGGGTCTATACCTAGTGTTTTAAGATAGTTAACCCACCAATCGGCATCCTTTACATACCTCCAATTTGGGACAGGTTTTCCTTGTTCTACAACATAATGTTGATAGAGAGCATCATCGATAGTCTGTGCGATCTGTAAATTCCTCTTCCTCTTCATCAACGTCTGCATATGGATTGTCCAAGAATGGTCCTCGTTTTCGTAAAGGTTCTTTTCCGACATAAGAGTTTTCTGTATTAACTGCAGATACCCACACAGCTAGTTTCATTACTATAAAAATTAAAACCAGCGGCGTAAAACAACCGATTAAAATTACTGGATTCATTTATGCTTCCTCGTAAAAGGTTCCCAGTGTTGCCAATTATATTTATGAATAGCCCACATACCTATGACAGGAACAAACACCAAGATAGTTGAGAGGAATCCTAATCCATATGGGTTGTTTAATACAGTTCCACAAAATCTAGCAAACTGTAGCATCATTGCACGTCTTCCCAATCTTTTTGAAATTGATCTAATCCTTCACGGGTAAGTACATGATCGTACATTGCCCAAAATACTTTAGGTGGCATTGTAATAACGCTAGCACCGTAAGCAAAGCACCGTGATACATGATGAACATCTCTCAATGATGCTGCAAGAATTTGAGTTTTTACACCCTGAGAACAATAGGTTCCACTGATAGCACGAACAAGTTCTACACCACTGAATGAGTTATCATTACAGCGCCCTACGAAAGGTGAGATATAAGTAGCACCTGACTTTGCCGCCATGATTGCTTGTGCTACAGAGAACACTAAGGTCACATTGGTTTTAACACCAAGCACAGAGAGTGCTTTACATGCAATTAAACCTTCCACAGTGCATGGTAGTTTGATAGTGATCGCTTTACCTCCCAACTGAATAAACTGTTGAGCTTGTTTAATCATTTCTTCAGCAGTCTCAGCGACTACTTCACATGACACACTTTCAAACTGTGGATACCTATCAATTAATTCCTTAGCGACATCAGGAAGCGTTCTGCCGCTTCTTTTAATTAGTGTGGGGTTAGTAGTGACGCCATCAACTAAACCAGTTCTCGCTGCCTTCTTGATTTCATCTAGGTCAGCTGTGTCTAAAAAGATTTTCATGAGTAAAAAGTTGTTTGTGTTATGTATGCGCTATCAAGAGCACATATAATTGATATTAATACTGTAGCGAATAGTAGTGATGCTGTTAAATATACATTCATTAGTCTGAAAATAATGACAGTATGAATAAGAAAATACCGAAAGAAGAAAATAATATTATTATTGCAATTTCGATTTCCATAATTCCAAGAAGTAACGATCCACTTTATATAAATCACCAACTGGTGGTTGTTCTTCAATCTTAGACCATTCATTACAGAATGCTCTCATCTCTGGTGTTATGCCATGAGGTAAAAACATTCTACCAAATGATGACATTGCAAAAGCAAATCTCATTCTAATGCGCTGTTCCATTTCCTGAGTAGGCGTCGGTTTCATAATAGTTATTTTCACCTTTTCGTAGCCCGAAATAGATGGTGGCACATACAAAGGGTAGTGATCCGAAAAGTAGGACATGGGATAAAGTCATCTTACGTTGTGTCCTCCGAACATATACCTCATGCCATTGAGGACTTTATTGGCAAAGGTTCCTAATCTTCTAGAGTTGAACCGCTCAAATAATGCAGTGCTAAGGACAGGAGCAGGAACCCCAAGGTCCACAGCAGCATGAACAGTCCAACGTCCCTCACCACTATCACTAACCCCACCATCAAACTTGCTAAGTTTGTTGTCATCTCGTAGTACCTCGGCAGTAAGGTCCAGTAACCAACTACCAACAACGCTACCACGACGCCAACACTCAGCCACCCTAGCAACGTCAATCTCATAGCAATAGGACTCAGGGTCTGCCATAGGCGCAACCTCAGCGTCTCCTTCTTTGACATATTGTGAACCTGCATTTGCTTCATTGATGATATTAAATCCTTCGGCATATGCCTGCATGATTCCATACTCAATACCATTATGAACCATTTTTACAAAGTGTCCTGCACCAGGATCACCACAATACATCCAACCATGTTCTTCTGGATACATTACATACTCACCATTCCCGGTGCGTTCGGCAGCACCGATACCCGGAGAGAGTGCATCGAAGATAGGGCGGCATACATCGACTGCGTGGCTTCTGCCACCAACCATAAGACAGTATCCACGGTCCAAACCATAAACACCACCAGAAGTACCACAGTCAATATACTGGACACCCAGTTTCTCAAGGCGGAGTGCTCTCCTCCTTGAATCCTTAAAATTGGAATTGCCATGATCAATAATAATATCTCCATCACTAAGTAATGGTAATAACTCATCGATAGTTTCCTCTACTAGTTCTGCTGGGATAACAAGTTGGAAGATACCAGGAATTTTACCAGCACTAGTAAATTGCTTACGGTCAGATTTAATTGCCTGGACCAGACTTTCTAATGAAGTAGTAACACCACTGATATATCCTGCTTCATATTGTTCACATGCTTTCTCGTAGTTATTTCTGTAACCCCAAACTTCATGTCCTTCTTTAATCATGCGGCGAGACATACCCTCACCCATTCTACCTAGACCAATAATACCAACTTTCATTTCATTTACAGAGTTAAATTTAAATTCGGAAATAATGGAGGGATCACTCCGACAAGTCGAAGTAAACCCTCAGCAAAAAGTGCGAGAACAACCCAACCAACACACATAGAGATAATTCCAGCGTTACGATTATGTTTTCGTATGGCATCATCAATCATCTCCTGAACTTCTTCTTTAGTTATAGACATTTACTCCACATGAACTACACCAGTCATACCCGCACCTTGATGAGGACCACAGAAAAAGTTGTAATCACCTGCATCAGCAAACACAACATCTTGTGATTCTCCAGGAGCAAACAGTAGTGCTTCTCTAGAGAGATCAGGACGTGCCTCAACAATAATATTGTGAGGAGGTAGTGATTCATTGATAAAGTGAACGGTGTCACCAGCAGAGATTGTGATCTCATTCGGTGAAAATGCTAGGTTACCATTAGCACCCATTGAGACATCTACTGCCCATGCGGGAAGAGCAAAAAAGAGTGTAATAAAAAATGTAATTAAGACTTTCACAAACTTGTGTGCAACTACATTATCTAGGTATTTAATTTGGTTGAGATATTCTTTTTGTTTGGACTTCCACACTCAATCACTAGTGATTGAACAGTATCCTTGTTCGCATAATCTTTCTAATTTTTCTACAAGTTCAGTATACTCATCCCACATATATTCAGAACCAGTTTTCTCTTTGTAAATGTTGCAAGCAGTAATCAGACGTGCCACGTCTACTTCGTTTAATCTCATGGTAAGACCTTAGTACCTCTGTAGTATAGGTATTTATTGGCGCTTGACAACCCCCTACATAGATGGTAAACTACAGATTGTTGTAATGAAACGAATGATCTCAACATCAATTATTGCTGCTGGTCTGACCTTCCTTCTTCCATCTGCTAACATCCCTCCTTTGGTGGAAGATCTTCAGCAGGAAATTCCTGTGATACACTATGAACCTACTTGGAAGTGTGAAGACTGCAGTCCGGCAGAGCAGTATATTCTCTCACAACTTCAAGAGACGACAAACATTACTGATGTCAATGCTCTTGCCACATTGATGGGAAATATCAAGCAGGAGAGTAAGTTCATCTCTAACATCTGTGAGGGTGGTGCTCGCGTCTCCTACACTGAATGTAAGTCTGGTGGATATGGTTTGATTCAGTGGACTAGTATTGGACGCTACAAGGGTCTTGGAAACTTCTGTGCTAAATATGGATGCGATCCTAGCAGTCTTGAAGGTCAAACTCGTTACATGATTAACGAACCAATCTTCCAACGCTATCTCCCTGAGTTTGAAGGACATGGAAATTCTATTTCACAGTACATGGTTCCTGCATACTACTGGTTAGGATGGGGCATTAAAGGTAATCGCGAAGTTTATGCTTATGATTATAAAAATAAAATGGTCCTAGTATGACATACCCTGCACCAAAATATCTTAAAGACGACCCTTGGTTTGGTCCCGCTACATTTTCTCTTCATCAAATAGACTATAAACTTGCTTATGAGCAATCTGTCATTGAAAACTTACTTCTTGATGAACCAATCTATTCAGAAGTAAAAAATATACATCAAGTGATGTATGATATTGCTACTGCTCATGGTAAAACTACTTTACACCTTGGAGGATCAGAAAATTTTCATGAATGATGATTGGCGCTATAGTGATGATCGTATGGAGTTGAGACAGAAAGTTTATAGTCTTCTCCTCGCTCGTTTTGGATCTGCTCTTGACGAGAATGGAGAACCAGTGTATAGTATGAACAGCATCACCCAGTGTTCTCATGATTGGGTATCACAGGGTAATGTTCGTTCTGATGGTATTGTTAAATACTTTCAAGCATACTATACATGAGTAAGTATGATTTTGGGGGTCTTGACAGACACCCCGCTAATGTGTTAAGGTTAATCAGTGAGTTAGAAGGGTCTTATCAACTTTGTAAGTGGATGGGATTTGAAGAGGACATGAAAGTCCTTGATGAAATGAAGAAACCTTATTACAAACTTTATTTCAAACTCAAACGAGAGCAAGGGTAGGTGTCCGAGTGGTTAATGGAGGTGGACTGTAAATCCACTGGCTCTGCCTACGGGGGTTCAAATCCCTCCCTGCCCACTCTGGTTCAGTAGCTCAGATGGATAGAGCAACTGCCTTCTAAGCAGTCGGTCGTTGGTTCAAGTCCAACCTGAATCGTTGCCTCCGTAGCTCAGTGGTAGAGCAGGGCTTTTGTAAAGCTCAGGTCGCAAGTTCAAATCTTGTCAGAGGCTTTGGAACTTATAGTTCCATCATTCCCAAGTAGCTCAGTGGCAGAGCCGCCGACTGTTAATCGGCTGGTCGCTGGTTCAAATCCAGCCTTGGGAGTTCGCTCGAATAGCTCAGCGGTAGAGCACCTCCTTTACACGGAGATTGTCGGGGGTTCGATCCCCTCTTCGAGCATGGTTCATTACCTCATACTAAATAAATGAAATCAGAAAAAATCAAAGAAGAGCTCAACGATATTAAAATTGAACTTGCTTACATGAGAGGTATGTTAGAAAATGTTAGTTATCAGATGCAAGAGTTGCGGGAAGCAGCTGGAATCACATCCAACGAAAACACGAGCTTGCCAGTGCGAGAATTGTACGAGCATCCGTGGTATAAGTATAAGCGCGAGCAACTTGTCGCTAGTAGAAATTGTCAGCAATCCAAAGGAGACAATCTCTCCGACATTTAGTGCTGAAGATTTAGAGTATCAAGAAACACGTCGTCAAAGAAAGGTACGCAAACTTAACTTTGAAGTAAAATAAATGTGTTATAATTAGTAATGTATTTTTCATATAGAAATGAACCACCAAAATATTCTTCGTAAATTTCCTGAAGAAATTGCACTTCTTAGTGATGCTGTTGATGGAGTTGTAAATCTTGAGGATGATTATCCATATCTTTACAAAAGACTTTATGAGTTTTATGATGTTAATGGTCTGCAACTTTTTGGTGACCCTGATGATGACTATCAGGTGGTTCTGACCCAACTCGAACGAGACCTTGACAGCATCGTCTAACCCTGCTATCATTACAGAGTAAATCAAAGGCGTCATCAATGAATGATCTTGATCCAAAGTCTGTCGCATCGACCAAGACGCTTGTTATTCATGAGCGTTTTCCTTACCGCTATGTACAAAAGGGTTACATTCAACTTAATGGTAAACCCGATTTGCGCCTCCAGAAGGCAGATGAGTATACTAAAAAATACTCTGACATTTATCTTTTTGATAATGCTGATCAGTGTTTTCTTGCTATAGAAGACTTTGAGTATTCCAAGTGGTTAGATCCTGCTGACGTTCCCTGCTATGTAAAAGATGTCATTAAACAACACTAATTTAAAATTCAATAACCAAACACAATTCGTTCCTGCTGAACCTACTAAATTTACAAATACTATGACTACTCATGACCATCTCGCTGCTGCTGAGAAAGAACTTCGTCTTGCTCTCGCATCAGTAGTCGAAACAGCATCACCTGTTCGTCTCACTAGACTTATCCATGTCCTTGATACTGTCAATGATATCAAGCAAGGTTTTGTTTCCGGTGAAACTACTACTGTTGCCCCTGCCCCAAACTTTGTAATCAATACTCCAGATACTGTTGATTATGGTTACGGTGCTGCTGGTCCTGTAGATTTTCCTAGTCCCTTCGGAGAAGATGTAATTACATTTTCGTAATTATTCGTCACGGATGGACGTTAACAGCACTGGTGCGGGTGAAGATATCGCCGCCTGGTTTCCAATTTCCAGTAAAGAATTGGTGGCGTGCATGTGCTCCGGGGTGTGACAACCCCAACTGCGGGATTAGTTTAGAGGCAAAACTAAAGGTTTCCAACCTTTCGTCATCGGTTCGATTCCGATATTCCGCTTCTTGTTTTTAGTAGTATGAATACATATATTGAAATCTATGATGATGTTCTTTCATCAGAAGAATGTGCTAAAATTATACAGTATATTAATCAATCACCTAATATACAGAGAGGTCTTATAGGTGAGGGAGTTGATGTCAAAGCAAAAGATAGTTGGGATATACACAGTAGATTTCAAAATCAAACTGAAGTAGATACCATGATACATGGTGCTTTATCTGAATGCCTTGCTGATTATAAAGTTAGAAATTCTGAATTAAATAGTATAGGGTATTGGTCTTTAGAAAATAATTATAACCTTCAGAAATATCTTCCTGGTGGTGGATACTTTACCTCACACTGTGAAGCAAACTTTAGAACTACTTGTCAACGTGTTGTAGTATGGATGATTTATTTAAACACTGTCACTGATGGTGGCGGAACTAAATTTCCTCAGTATGATTTGGTGACTGATGCTGTTGAGGGAAGAGTGGTTCTTTGGCCTGCTTCATGGACACACTTTCATCATGGTGTGGTTAGTCCAAGTCAATTCAAGTATATAACTACGGGATGGTATTCTTTCGTTCCACAGTAAGTTTATAAATACTTTGAAGGAAAGTATAACGTACATGTAATGTCAAGAATATTAGTTGACGAACTAGTAAATTTAGCAGGAACAGATAAGGTAACCTTTGCTGAAGGTCTGAAAGTTACTGCGGGAGAAGCACTTGATCTTAATGGTGCGAAAATTAACATTGATACAGGTGTAGGTCTTGATAATCAACTGTTAGCATCAACTGGATCTGGTCTTAAGTGGGTCACTATTGGTGATACGAATAGCACGTATGCATTTTCATCAGTTGCTGCTGCTTCTAATGATGTTAAATTAAAATTAATTGGATCTGGTGATGCTGCTGGATATACGGATCAAGTAACAATTACTGGTACTGGAACTGTAACTGTTGTTGAAAATGCTGGTGTTATTACGATCAATGGAAGCGATCAGAATACTACTTATGATTTAGTAGCATCCACAGTAACTGATGGGGCACAACTTACATTAACAGGAACTGATTCAAGTAATGATATATTTTCAATCTTAGGTGGATCTAATATCACAGTTGCCCGAAGTGGAACTGATATTACAATCTCCTCAGCATTATCAGGAACAGTTGGAGCACCGTCAACAACTACCGATGGTGCGGTTGCTTTGTTTGATGGTACTGATGGAACTCTATTAAAGAATTCTACATTAGTTATTGATAGTAGTAATAATCTAAGTGGATTAAATGATGTTACTGCAAACAGTTTTACTTCTGCTGCAGATACAGGAAATTTAATTACCTTCTGGTATGACCAGCAGGCAAGTTTCCCTAATGCTAATACTTATCAAGGTGCTTTCGCATTCTCTGATAACAACAATACCATGCATTATGCTGCTGGTAATTCTTGGTATCAGGTAGCAAAGATTGGTGATATTATTCCCAACACTGACACCACATATTCTATTGCCTTAACAGGAACGAATGGCGGTACATTAAGTCTCAATGATTCCAACGGAATTGCTGATTCAGTAACTTTCCTACCGAGTAGTTATGGCGGTGTTGGGATGTTCACGTCTGGCGAAAATTTATATATCGACAGTAGAGTTTTTGATATCTCAGCACAGGTTGGTCCTGGATCAGGAACTACTCTTAGATTGAGAGGAACTAATCATGATGCTACAGGTAATGAAGTTAATATCGTCAACGATGACATTCTACTTACTGGTGCTGATGGTTTAACCGTTGAGTTAACTGATGCCAATACAATTACCTTTAGACAGAGTGGAGGTGGGGCTGCTGCTTATACTGATGATGATGCTAAAGATGCTGCAGCACAGGCACTTCTCAATGGAACATCATTAGGTATCACTTTTACTTATGATCAAGGTAATAAAACTATTAGTGCTCAGGTAGGAACAACTCCTACTACATTTAATTTTACTACTGGATCAGAGACTGGCAATTATCTGGTTACAGGATCTGATCGCGGTAATACTTATTCAAGTTCCCCTGATCCTAGCATTACAATATACGAAGGTGATACAATTACCTTTGATAATACTGCTACTAGGGTTAGTCACCCCATGTATATCAGAGTAAGTGATGGTGGTTCTAGTGTTTCTAGTCCTGCTGCTTCTGGTGAAGGTACTGCAACAACTTCATGGACTCCTACTTCTGCTGGTACATATTACTATCAGTGTGGTAATCATCTATTAATGATTGGAACTATTACCGTCCTTTCTACTGGTGGCGGCGGTGGTGGTGGATCATCAGTTCTGTATGATCTTTATGGAACTAACACCACATCAAATAATGTTTTCCTGAACCTTGATCCTTCAATAGGAACAACAGATCAGATTGAATTCGCTGGTGGTGGTGATACTAGCGTCTCGTGGGATGCTGTTAATAAAAGAGTATCACTTTCCAGTACTGCTCCAGTTCAATCAGATTGGGATGCTACTTCTGGATTAGCACAGATCCTTAACAAACCATCTATTCCTGCTGCTTATACATTACCAGCAGCATCAGCATCATCACTTGGTGGTGTAATTCCTGATGGTACTACTATTACTGTAGATGTTAATGGTAATATTGCTGCTGTTCCTGGTGCATATACGTTACCAATTGCTGGTGCTAGCACTTTAGGTGGTATCAAAATTGGTTCTGGATTATCGATTGACGCTGGTGGAGTTGTCACTGTTGCTTCTGGTGGATCTGTAGGTCTTCAGGCACGTCAAGACTTCAGTGGAACTACAACACCACTTGCTGATAACGCTGCAGGAAACCTAAATATAACAGCATATAAAGCATATACATTGCTTAAGGTTGAAACCGATGCTGATGCTTGGGTGAGAGTTTATACTGATGATGCTTCTAGAACAGCTGATGCTAACAGAAGTGAGGGCAGTGATCCTGCCGCAGGTTCTGGAGTTATCGCTGAGACAAGAGGATCAAGTTCAGTTCTCATCTCTCCTGGTGCCATCGGATTTAATAATGATTCTCCAAGTGCTACTGATACAATATATACATCAGTCACAAACCGTAGTGGAAACACTCAGACAATTACTGTAACCCTTACCGCAATCAGACTAGAGGCATAAATGGCAATTCTAAAGAACACAGTTCAAGTTAATAGTGGCAATACTGGATGGACTAGATCCAATGTTCTAGATGCCTTAGAAGAAACAATCGCTGACCTTGGATGGAACAGTGGTTCGCAAGTAAATGGTGTTGTTACTTCACTAGCTCATCCAGAAAATTCTGAAAGTGTTTGGGGTGGTGATGATTTTAGGACTGGACTTTCTACTAACTGGAACCATTGCGGCGGTCCTGGTATTACGATCAGGGCGAGTAAATATTATCGTTATGCTGTTGATGTTGATGCAGGTGCATATGTATTTCGACAATGGTATCTGCCAACTTATTATACCTACGCCACGGTTGATATTGGTGTAAATAATTTTTCTGTAGGAGATCCCTTAGTATGGAGACCATCTTCGAGCAACACCACTGCTCTTGGTTCTGCACTTCCTGGAGATACAGTTTATATCGCTCAATATTCCACAGAGAATATTCAAACCGGACTGGTCAAATTTGCTCCAACTGAGGCTGATGCTATTGCCGGAACTAATATATTAGTGCACAATTCCAGTGCCGTGAACAGCACCTGGAGATTTTACAATCCCGCTCATACTGATAACACTCAACTGATCGACGGCATTCAGCAAAATGATCAAATATTATTCTATAATAATGATGATTATCTAGACGCGAGGAAGCAAACTTCTAATTTTAAATTTACTACCAATTCTGGAGACGGTAGTGATTATAATATTTCAGGAACAGATCGAAGCACCACTCATACTAGTGCATCAGATCCTGGTATCACAGTTTATGAGGGTGACGCAATCACCTTTGATAACTCTGCTTTAAGTGGATCTCACCCAATGTACATTAGGGTATCTGATGGAGGCGCTAGTGTAACAAGTCCTGCTGCTACTGGAGAAGGCACTGATACGGTTTCGTGGACTCCTACTACTGCTGGTACATATTACTATCAGTGTAGTGTTGCTGGTCATGAAGGGATGCTCGGAACTATTACAGTTACTGCTAATCCTTCGACAGCTGTTGCTCTCACTTCAGCACATCCTTTATGGTTCCAGGATACTGCAGGTGCTTATGATGCTGATAGAGTAATTAATACTGTTAATTATGTGGACATTAACAGTACTTATAAATTTTTCCCCGGTCCAGACTCAGTTTATAATCCAGAAACTGGAACTGGATATATTGGCGGAACAGATGCAAACTGGCTCATCAGAATGTGGAAACAAGGAACTTATTATATTGTATGTGAAAATCATCCCTCTATGACTGTATCATTTACAGTAAATCCTGGTCCTGGTAGAGTTTATATGTGGGATAACAGAGTAGAATATCCTTACTATGACTACACAGTTCCTCAGGATGGTTCCAGATCAGCTTTAAATCTTCGTATTTATAGAGAGGATGATACTGTACCATCAAAGATTGCTGGTATAAGAGTAATGGATTTGAATAGTACTGGATGGTCTGAGACTGATACCTTTACAATTCCAGGAACAGCAGTGGGTGGTACTTCTCCTGAAAATGATATTCTGGTAGGTGCTAGCACTGATGAAACATCTGATGGTGCTTCTGATGGAACTGCTTCTTTGCATGTATGTAACTTTGGTGCTGGGGTAAATGCTGTATTTAAAAATCCTTCTACTAATAGATTGATGATCAGACTTGAAAATGATGCTATTAAAACTTATGGTACAACACATTATCTAATGGAATTGACGGATGATCATACGATCGAGTTTAGATCTGGTATCAGTCCAAAATTTTTAGGTTTTGATCCAAACAATTCTATTACTGACAGAATGGGGCGATGGGGAGGTAAAGATGGATTTGACTATTTCAGCAATAATTCGAGTTTTGAAATCAACGGGCAAGGTGGTGTAAATTCTTTTGATTTTGCTACATCATCAACACCAACAGCATATCCTTTGAAGATTGTTTCATATAAAGCACAATCGCCACAAGATGCTGATTTTAGTATCATTCAATTCATTCAAACTATTAACGGTAATGATATTTCATATGCTACATGGTTCTTCCATAAAGGAAATAATTATGGAACTGATATCTGGGATATGGATCATGTATGGCAAGGAGGGTTGACACGTATTTACACTCAAGCTGATGCTAATTACTCTGTAGGTTTTACTACATCAGGATGTAATGGGCAAAGGCAGCAGGAGTTCTCGGATACTAATACTAGTACTGCACGAATGATGAGAGAAGCATTGTATGGATACTTTAGAGGCCCTACCACCGGTAATAGTTATTCTTATTGTCAACAAGTTTTCAGCCCCAACATGGCTGTAGATAATTATCTGGGTCAGTCCGGGTACGTGGTCAAAACCAATGTTCCATATTTCAGACATAATGAATATGATGATTTAGAGCGTCCCATCACTTGGGATCCAACAGGTTTTTCGAAGGTTCCGTTTGATGTTTATGCTGGTAACAAAAATGATTATACAGAAGAATTTCAATCTATGCCTACTGAAGCAAACTATTATAGACCAATGAAAACATTGCCAATTGCAACTGAACTTTCTCCCTGTCCTTATTATCTACCAGATGATTTTGTTATGATTCAATTTGATATTAGTCCTGGTCTCGCTAGTATTAGACCTGGCGATACCGTAACTATTAGTGCAAGTGAAGTGTATGAAGTTGTTCGTGCTTCATATGAAAATAATGATGAAACTTATGATGACATTACTGACAATAGAACTAGAGGAATTATCTTTGCTGCGAGGACAACTTAATGGCAGACTTTAATTTAGAGACCGGATACGAGGTGCCAATCGGCACCCCTGCTCAACAGATTTCAACTACAGCAATGAGCCCAACAACTCTCACTAATATGGCGGTTAATGATAATACTATCTTTAATCAGGTTATATCCAGAATTAATTCTGCATATACTCCAGTTACTTGGAGTTTACAATTGACTTCGAGATCATCTACTGAAACATTCCCGCCTAAAAGTCGTCCTCATGAAGGGCAGTTATACCCTAGGTTCAATAAATAATTAAAAACTATGTCAAGAATTAAAGTAGACGAAATTTGCAACTTCGCAGAGAATGGTGCTGTTGAAGCGATCGAAGGTATCACAGTAGCATCTGGCAAAAAGTTAACTCTTCTGGGTGCTAGAACTATTGCCACTGCCGCTGATACAGGAACTGCTGGTGAAGTTTGTTGGGATGCTGATTATCTTTATGTCTGTGTAGGAGTTGATACATGGAAAAGAACTGCCCTCACTACGTGGTAAATAAATGTCAAGACTAAGAGCAGACGAAGTATTAAACAAAGCCGCAACAGGACCATTCTTGGCAACAGAAGGAATTAATGTTCCTACTGGAAAAAATATTACCTTTAATGATCTGAGTGAGACCACAGTTCTTGATGGAACATCATTAATTACTACTGATATTACTACGACAACACTAACTGTCGATCAAGTAAATCTTGGTGATAATGATGAATTAAAGTTTGGTGACGATGAAGATCTAAAATTATATCATAATGGTACTGATGGGTACATTGATAATTATTCTACTGGCGATTTACGCATTAGATCTCTTGTTGATGATATATTTATTGAGTCTGGTGATGATATTTTTCTAAATCCTAATGGCGTTGATAATGGAATAAAAGTACACGGACAAGGATCAGTAGAACTTTATCATGACGATCAACCGAAATTTGAAACTACTGCTAATGGAGTAGCAGTAACAGGACGCATATCATCTACTACTGGATGGGCGGGAACTACTTCATCAGCAAACATGCTTGGTGGTCTTTCTATGCCCTTCTCATGTGGTTTAAATGGTAGGGTTGCTTTGCCATCAACTAATGCTACGATGATCTTTGGTGGGTCAGAGTATTCTGGTGGTACAGATAACACAGAAGGTGCTACAATGCCTCATGACGGTACTGTAGTTGCTGCTACACTTCATGCCGAACAGGCAGTTGGTAATTTAAACCTTCATCTTATTGTCAATGGTACGCAAGATTCTAACTACGAATTAGCATTTACTAGTCCGACAATATCTAATCCATCAGTTATTCAAACTTTTTATTCTAACCCAAAGAGTTTCTCGGCAGGAGATAGAATTAATTTTGCTGTTAACACTAGCACACTTTCCCAGATGCAGGTATTGACAGTTACATTCTTTGTAAAATTTGACTGACATGGGGGCTTGACAGGATTTAATATTTACTATATACTGTGTAAAGAAACATTACGGAGTGTAACATGACTGTAACAACTGAAGACGGTGGACGTACAAACATGTATGCCACAGAACCCACCATGTATATGACAAAGGAATCACTTGACAGATACGGCATTGAGACCTATGCTGAACGTGCCGAGAAGTTGAACGGTCGTGTTGCTATGCTAGGATTTGTCTCAGCAGTAGTTTCATATGCTCTTAGTGGCAGTGTTTTCTTCTTCGGCGCATTTGGATTCTGATTAAGGAGACCCCTGACTATTAATGACTAACCCCAATCAACTCTATGAAGACATGGAGCGGTTGAATGCCATCTATGAAGAACTCTGCTGGGGGCATGATGATGAATTAGTATTCACTCATGATAATGGCAGAGTTATTGTATACAACAAAACTATCGAGAAAAAACAATGAACGAAAACGCAGAACGTATCAACGGTTGGGCAGCAATGATTGGAGTCATTGCAGCAATGGGTGCTTACGCATCTACAGGACAAATCATTCCAGGAGTATGGTAAATGTTAGTATTCGCATCGAGTCTGGTAATGCTTTTTGTTATTAATGCAATCTTATCTGATATTGATGTTGATGACGACAACGACGGACCAGGTGGTGGTATGATGGTTCCTGCCACGCAGGGCATTTAATATCATATCAACATATACTTATAAAATCATATAAATTCTACCTAAATACCCTATATGGGTATTTTTTTATGAGATCAATTAATGTCTGGATCTTAAAAGATGATGGTTCCACATGCTGGCATACCATACCCTGGGGGAAAAAGTATCTTGATGATATACGACAATTAGGTCGTATAATTTTTTCTTCTGTTTAACCTATACGAAATTAAAACTATGACCAACGACAAGGAACTGTCAGATCTCAAACTTGAGAGAAAAGAATGTCCTAAATGTGGTGCTACTTGGATCAATGGAAATCATATCTGGCGAGGAACTGCTAATGAAGGTAGCGAATTAGACCTGGCGGGATTGGTATGTAATAAGTATGCCAATAGTGAATGCATCAACCCCTCTAGGGGTCTTGAAGGTGGAGACTCATGGGCATATCGCTCTGGTTATATTGATGGAGCAATGACCGAGAAGAAAAAATCTATGGAACAACTCAGAGATCTGGGCAAGGACTTAGACTTCTAAAGATAAGTAGATATACTTATCAGTAGGGGGTTGACGGATCCAGGGTTTGCTGGTATTATATATACATCAGCAAGTTAAGAGACCAACACATTTCTTAACTGTTCGTAACACCCCTCAAACCAAGACCTCTAGGGTGTATAAAAACGTCTTTAATATCTCTGCCTAGGGCGCAGAGAAATAGTAACTCCACCATTCCCTGATGGTCTTACTTTTTTTTCAAAACAATGGCTTCAACTCTTTCAAGGCAACAATCTGCCTCTTCGTGGGAATCTTTCTGCGAGTGGGTAACCTCAACAAACAATCGTCTTTATGTCGGTTGGTTTGGTGTACTGATGATCCCAACACTGTTGGCGGCAACCATCTGTTTCATCGTCGCATTTGTAGCGGCACCTCCTGTCGATATCGACGGCATCCGCGAACCAGTTGCTGGTTCACTCATGTATGGTAACAACATCATCTCTGGTGCAGTTGTTCCTTCTTCTAACGCAATCGGTCTTCACTTCTACCCCATCTGGGAAGCAGCATCTTTGGATGAATGGCTTTACAATGGCGGTCCTTTCCAATTGGTAGTCTTCCACTTCCTTATCGGCATCTATGCATATATGGGACGTGAATGGGAACTGTCATACCGTTTAGGTATGCGTCCATGGATCTGTGTAGCATATTCTGCTCCAGTCGCTGCCGCGAGTGCAGTATTCCTCGTCTATCCTTTCGGTCAAGGTTCTTTCTCCGATGCTATGCCTCTTGGTATCTCTGGTACTTTTAACTACATGCTTGTATTCCA
>VMHT01191401.1_pt1 | contig 17204 bp, 12 predicted proteins | sample 4693611 | NCBI WGS metagenome assembly VMHT01 (sample SAMN12280063, study PRJNA550983) | marine metagenome | isolation source: seawater sampled from same location over 5 years 0.02-0.2 micron viral filtrate | place: USA: collected off the coast of southern California halfway between the port... ...
GCTTGATGATGTTGTGTTGGCACACGAAACACCCGCAAAGGAGGTATTTAAAACTTTTAAGGAGATTAATCAACTAGAATTAGTTAATCAAGCTGGACTGAGACAGCAATATGTAGATCAGTCGGTAAGTTTGAACTTAGCTTTTCCTAGTGTAGCAACACCAAAGTGGATTAACAAAGTTCATTTTGAAGCATGGAAAAAAGGTGTTAAAACCTTATATTATACGCGGACAGAATCTGTCTTGCGTGGAGATATTGCACAGCAAGCGATGAGTGAAGATTGTCTTGCGTGTGATGGTTAGTTAGTTAGTTAGTTGGAAAGAGGGTGCTGGAAACGGCGCCCTTTTTTTAATCTTTTACTTTACCGTCAGGAGCAATTTTTTTATAAAACTTATCAAAATATTTTTTACTAAATTTTCTAGAGAATATAGAAGAAAGTGATCCAGCTAAATTATTAGTTGCATCTTCTATTGATTCTCTAACAGGTCTACCTTCTCTTATATTTTGAGCTTCATGAATTAATCCACCTACATTAGAACCTATTATACCAGCTACTCTTTTTGTAATAGGTCCAAGATACTTAAGTTTATTTTGTATTGCTCTAGATGTTTCATCACCAGCGTTATAGTGTCGTCTAGCATCTCCATCTGGAAAAGAATTTTGTGCCTCAATTAAGCCGGTTACTGGATCTGGCTTTATGCCTAATTCTTCATCAGTTCTCTCTCTAGCTTTTTCTTGTGGAAAATCTAAAAACTCCTCACTTTTATGTTCTACATCTGATAATATAGTGGATTGATTTCTTTGCTTAATAGGGCTTTTGCTTACAAATTTTTTAGAAAAACTACTCACGTGTTTCATTTCTTAACACAATTATTAACAGTTACCCCTGGTTTACTAGGAGATGGTTTTGTGCCTTGTTTCTTATAACCTTTCCAGCAATCAGAGTTTTTAGAGTTTGCTCCTTTAAATTTAATAGGTGAACCTAACCCTTGAGGTCCACAACCTTTTCTTTTTCCGTGTGCCATGTTTTCTAGTAATTATATTTTTTTCTTCTTTTAGATTCTTTCTCTTCAATTTTAATTCCTCTATTTTCAAGCCTAGCTGCTTTTTTATATAACCTATTGGCTTTTCTATCTCTGCCTTCGTCAACAGCTATTGCGGCTTTGTGAGCCTTTGCATCGGCCTTGTCTTGTATTTTTTCTGCTTTTATATAAAGTTTATCTGTAAATCCCGGAGTTTTTAGTTGCTTAACTGGTGAGCCTAATTCTTGTGGGCCGCATCCTTTTCTGTACAATGGTGTTTTCATGTTATGTCTTTTGAACTTATTAATGTATAAGTAAAATTGTTACTCCACTTTTCTCTAGCTATTTGGCATATGTCTAAGAACTCGTGCCAATCATCGTTGCTAGCTATTACTTGACAACCAGCAGACCATTTGTCTATTCTTGAAGATGTTTTGCCTGATCTACCTGTTGCTCTATGTATATTAATACCAAACAAACCTGTTTGAGTATTATCATCATTTAAATCATACTTATCATCTCTATTATTATCTCTATAAACAGTTACAGGATTTTGTTGTCCTAAAGCTAGATATTTACCAGCATGTAATCTAAGTTTGTGAGAGCTTTTATATTGACCAGGTTTCAAAACAGCAACCCCTTCTTTTTTCATTATGTTTTCAACCCAGTGAGTACCTGGATCTGTAGTACATTTATAACAGTGAAACTGCCATTCGTCTCCTATTTTATAAGACACCGTCATACAGTCATCAAACTTATTTGTTACTTCTGCACCAGTGCTTGAGTTTCTTACGCCAACAATGTTAACATTATATTCTCCTGATTCGAACCAATTGTAACCTAAGTTTAATACAGCTTTTTTTATTTGATCACGCGTGTAGCAATTATCCATTCTTCTTTCTACCTTTCCTAGCTTTACCCTTCACCGCATCATCTATATCTCCTAATTGATTACCAACCTCTTTAATAGCTTTAGCAACATCCGCTAGCTCTCCAGCCGTAAGTTTATATCTTTTTTTAATTTCTTTCACTGTGGCTATAGCTTTTTCATCTATACTTGTTTTGCTCCATAATAAAGCCCACACGTCTTTCCAATACTGTTTTGTTAATTTCCACATAATTAATTGTTTTTTTCTCTTTCTATTGCTTTTAATATATCATCTTTCTTTAACACTAATCTAAAACTTATATCTGCTGACCACTGCATTATAGGTCTACCATCTTTGTACAGTATAACTAAAGGAACTGATTTTACCTTTTTCTTAAAACTAGCTGTTTGTTCCTCTAGATAAGCTATTTGGTGTGGTATGTTTTTTACTTTGTCTATTTTTGCTTGGTTTGACCAATTCCATTCTGAATTTATTTCTAGTAATACGTATTCTTGAGAATACATAGTGCAGCATAATAGAAGCGTTAATAGTGTTATTGTTTTTTTCATGATTTATTTTTTTATAATTTGATATAGCTTTTCATCTATCTTGTCAAGCTTATCACTATTTTCCTCTACTTTTTCCTGAGTGTTCATTATAGTTTCTCTAATCAACTGATCCTTTAGATCATATTCAGTTCTAGTAACTTGTGGTTCAGGTAGCTCTTTTGCTAACTGTATATCTGTCTGTATAGCGAACCACATGCCCACAACCGTAACGACGAAGCTTACTATGATTATTAACGTCTTTAAATCTAATGTTAATTCAGTGTTTTCTGATAATTTGTTAGCCATTGCTTGTTTTCTTTTTTTTGTTTATTTTTTGTTTATTGGTCTTTATTTTTTTTTCTGTTTTCGCTTAGTCGTTTTTGTAAATTAACTATAGCTATAGAGTCTTTTATTCTTTTGTTTCTTTTTCTAGTTTCAGCACCTTTTTTAGCAGACTCAGATCTTTTTCTTTTTTTCTCAGCCTCATATTCAGCTCTCTCTATAGGGTCCATGTTTGCTAAACGTTGAGCTTCTTTTATTTTGTTTTGCTCTCTAGTTTCTTTAGCTTTTATCTTACCAGCTTCTTTTCTTCTAGCTTTAGCGTCTGATTTTATTTGCTCATGTGTTTCGTTAGGCTCAGCTTTTAAATCCCATGTATTCCATCCAAATGCAAAGAAAGCTCTTTTCCATATAGCGTTCCTCTCGTCCAGCGCTGCATTTATGTTGTTAAACTTCTTAACAAGCCTGTCTAAAGGAACATTTGTACCGCCACTTACTAGATTACCTATCACAGACCAAGAAGGACTATCTAAATTTAATCCTCTTTCTTTTATAACATCTTTCTCAAATCTATAGGTTTGTATAGCGCTATATACTTTTCTTAGTTTAGAACCTAAAGGTGGGGATAAGTTAGCCAATTCTAATATAGTGTATGTGTGATCTGCTGTAAATCCTTTATTTTCCTGTTTTCTAAATTGTCTTATAGCATTTTTAAGCGTTGCTCCTACAGCACCATAAAGTCCACTACCTCTAAGAATACTGTCTGCCATACTATTACCAACATCTACTTTCCACTCTTTATTTTGACACGCCTCAAGTTTCTTACCTTCTAAACCTTCACATCGTTCTTCTTCATCTTCAAACAACATGCTAAATAAAGCTTTCTGCATAGCGGAGAATATAAAGTTTTGTATTGCTCCATAGTAAGCTATCTTAGAAACATTAGTTTTCCAGTCTCCTCTACCATTTATTAAATCTCTACCAGCTTTCTTAATAAGCCTATTGTACTGCATAGGTGTATTTTGGAAAGCTAAAACAAACCTACCTAAAGGACCAGCTTGTTGTGCGGATATTAAAGACGGATCAGATGACTGTTGAGTTTCTTCTGCTAACATAGAGAAATCTTCCCAAGCTTTATCTTCAGCTTGTTTTTGATCCATGCCTTGTTTTAAATATGTTTTTATTCTATTTCTGTACATTGTAGCACCACCTGAAGCTATAGCAAAACTATCCGCTATTTGAGTAGGTGTAAAACCTATTTTTAATAAGTATTGAAAAGCAGCTTGTGCTTTGTTCTTGCTACCAGCCATTGCATTAGCTAGTTCAGCCTCATTTACATCTGTCTTTAAACCTTTACGTCTTTGTTTTAATTTATCTGAATTAAATATAGTTGCAAAGTCTCTCCAGTATTGAGGTTGGTTTGCAAACGCCAACGCGGCTTTAGCAGGGTTATTATCTGTCCAGTTAACAAAGTTTACAGTTGACAGAGTTTGTAGTAAAGCAGATCTCATGTTAAAAAACATTATAGCCCCAACAGAGTTGTTTAACCAGTTACTCCATTTGTTTACAAGCTTGTTTTTACCAAAAGTCCTATTAGTACCATTCTCCATTCTGTAGAGTATGTCTTCTAGTGATTCTCTAAAGTTTTGACCATAAGCAGCCTCAATCTTGTTTAAATTTTCTTCACTAAATATTTCTTTTGAATTATCTATAAACTCTTTTATAAACTCTTTTCTACCTACTTTTTGTGTTATATCATTTAAGTCACTAGCTATACTACCTGTTAACCAATATTCTCCTGGGGCAGTGTAACCTTCTTTTTGATTGGATATTAAACCAACACTGTCTGCAAATAGTTTAACTCTTTGATCTCCGTTTACTATAGTTAATAAATCTTTTAGATCACTTTTAGATAATCCAGGTATTTTATGCCCTGCTTTAGTGTACAAGTATACTCTAATAGCTTGATCGTAAGTAAAACCTAAGTCTGGTATTTGCTTGCCTAGTTTTTTTCTTACATCTTTAAATTCTGATCTTAAAGCGTTGTAAGAAGTTTGTATTGCTTGCTTAGCTCTTTCTATATTGGCAATACCTCTTGAGTAAGGCTTCATCAAGTTATCTTCTATCCACTTTTTATCTGCATCACCTTTTTTACCTTTACCTAAGAAGTTATACATTAAACCCATGAAGTCTTCTGCTGATGGAGGTAGAAAATATCTAAATCTACCTTTACCTCTACCTAACATTTCTCCTTTTGCTTTAGAGAAAGTTTTTACGGCATCAATACCAGTTCTAGCTTCTAGCATCTCGTTAAACTCTTGGCTTCTACCTTTGTTTGATTTTACTATAGCTTGTTGCACATCACCTTTAACATCTAAAACACTAAGTGCTTCTTTAACTGCTTTGACATTTTTAATAGCATCATCAGCAAAATAAAAGTCATTGTAACCATCAGCCGCTTTACCTACTATCCAATCTGCCTTAGCTTGAGCCGTGCCGTCTGCTAAACCTGTTATATTAGCTATTTTAAGATCTAAACCTATTTCTTTTAAAAACTTTTGAATAGCAATATCAGAGGCTTGAGGTCTTGCGGTTAAAACAAAAATATCACCACTACCAAACTTGCCTTGACGTTTTAGAGCTAAGTCAGCTAAAGGACCTTTTTTACCGTCTATTACTTGGCTAAACTCGCTAAAATCAAAAACAGCTCCCTGAGCCTCTAAGTCAGCCGATTGAGCTGCGAACTGTGTAGCATCTATTTTTCCTTTAGTGCCGTCAGGCATTGTGTATAGCACATTAGACTTGGTCTGAGCCAATGTATCATCAAAATCAAAAACAGAAATACCTTTTACCTTCTTATTAGGGTCAAGGGCATTGTTTAACGCGTCAGTCCTATTTTGATTATTTATATAATTATCTACATTTACTCTACTTATTATTTTATTTATAAAATCTATAGATAAGTTTTCTCTTTTTATATACTCTACAGCCTGTATGCCTTCCGATGTTAAGAATGTGTTGTAGGAATTAGGGTCAACTGTTAGTCCTCTAAAGTCACCAAGCTTAGACGTTGTACCTAGTGAGTTATCTTGAATAGCTGAAAACAACTCTGAACCAAGTGTTTGACTATAAGTACGTAGTATTTTATCCATCTCCAACCCAGCAAAAGTATTTATAGCACGTAATTGCTTAGGCTTGTTGAGTAAACCCATTTGATGTATCTTAGCTGCTGTTTTTAATGCAACTTTAGCTAAGTCAAGCATGACGTTTGCAGCTGGATCAACATGCTCACCTTTGAACTTTAAATGTTTTTCTGGTGGATGTTTCTCTAATCTTTCATCTATAAACTGCTGTAGTGTTACTTCTTTTTTAGTTTTAGCTGGTAGCTTATCATACATTGCTGTAGATCTTTCAATAGCAAACTTCTTAGCTTGATCATAGTAGACATGAGTTTCATTTGCTTCCATTGATCCATCAACATATTGTATTAATGGTAACCTTGTTAAACCTCTTTGAGCTTTTACATTGTTTGTTGAAGTTTCCATCCATCTCATAAAACCAGGAGCTAGCGAAGGATCTTTAGCTATAAGCTCAGTAGCTTTGTCCATTATGTACTTTAAAGCTTCTATGTTTGCTATTTCAGCTTTAGCTATTATGTCTCCAAACTTCTCTTCAACCATAGCCTGCTTTTCAGCTGCTGTTATGTCTTTTTTAAGTATAGTTGTTATTTGCTTCATAACTCCACTAGCAGAGTTGAATATTCTTATATCTGAAGGATTAAAAGTTAGCTCTATATCAGATTCTTGATCTGCTTTTGCTTTTCTTTTTTTAGCTAAATAATTATACTTACCTGGCTTACCATCAGATTTTTTCTCTGCACCATCTAGGTATGCGTACACTATAGCAAACATATCATTACCAACAGCATCAACTAAATCTGGAGGTAATATATCTATCAAACCGTTTGAAAAATCAGCCAATTGCTTCATTGACTCATCTTTAGTTTTATTTGTTATGGTTCTCTTATACGTTTCTGCTGCAGGCTTAAATAGTAGTGGCATATCAGACCACTCTAGTAAAGGTTTTTTATAACCAGTTTTACCTTCATCAAAATAAGTACCTAAGCCAATCTCTTCAGCGTAAGCCTGTATATCTTTAGGTTGTTCTGATTTATAAAGTAAATAAGAATCTGAATTACCGCCATTTAATATAGCTTCATTCATTAAATTGAACAAGGCTTCTTGTACCACTTCTGGAGACTTGTTTGACTTAGCGTTACCTCTCTCTATATCTCTACCTATATCAAGTATGTCTATAGAAGCTGATACTACACCTAGTCTCTCTTGATTACTGGTTAATTCATTAAATACTTCAGAGTCGTTTGCTATAAGTTCTAAACCAGTTTCTTCAGCCATAGCTTTAGCTAAGGACTCTTTTCTACCTCTAGTTAAAGATTTTAATGTAGGTTTACCATCTTTAACTACAACTTCACCAAAGTAAGATAAAAACTTTTCATCAGATATATCAGTATCTCTTTTTACCATTTCTAACCCAGAAGTTCTACCTGTCTCTGCACTAGACTCAAAGTCTACTTTTTTACCTTTCCAGTCTGGTGTCCATCTACCATCAACCTTCTTTTGTACAGCTGCTGGTATTGCTCCACCTAACCAAGTGGTTGTCATATTTTCTAATATAACCTTTTTGTTTTTTAATAAGTATTTAGAGAATTTATCATTAGCTAAACCACCCATTATTTTTTTAAAAACTATATCGTTCTGTTTACCTACTTCTTTTTTAAACTCTCTTATCCAAGGAGCTATTGTTACGTTTTTAGAAGTTGCTTTGAATACAGATGTTTTTAAAACTCTAACAACTTTAATAACACTTTCCTTTAATTGTCTTTTAGCAAAACTAGGTACAGCGTTTGTCTTTAATATATTAGTATATTTACCTTTGTTTATACTTGGACCTTTAGCACTTTTTGTACTAAACTCTTGAGCTTCTTTACCTAAGTTGTAGCTTTCTACTATACCTTGTATTTTGTTATCTAACTGACCATTGATCCATCTGTTAAGCTCTATAGCTCCACTGTATCTTTCAACTATACCAACAATACCTTGTACTTTTACTTCTTTACCGCTTTTACCTTGTTTTGTAGTACCATAAGTTATATCAGCTAAAATGCTTTCTTCAACAGCTTTGAATCCTGGTATCTTACTAAATTTTCTTAATCTCTTCTTTACTTCATTAGTATACTCGTAACCCACTAATTGTCCTAGTCTAGTTTTCTTAGACTCAGACATATTACTCATGTGTTCTATTCTGTCGTCTTCTGTCATAGACTCGTCAAGTCCCATGATCATTTCAGTGCTACTATATAAATCTTTAGAACTTTTAGTGTTTTCACTAGTACCAGTAGGTCCAAATAATCTACCTATCTTATCTGTAAGAGATACAGGATCAGAGTTATTGTGGTTTTTAACTATATCAAGTATTTTAGCTTGAACTTCCCTAACTTGACCAACCAAAGCTTTGTTACCGTAGAGACTCTTGTTGCTACCGAATACTGCTTTCTTTATATAAGGAGTGTAAAAGTTTACTATTTCAGCACCATACCCTTTAGCTTTAGTATCAAAAGATTTGTTTACTTTTCTTTCTAATGCTGTTTGAGATCCTATACCGTTAACTAAACTACCCTTAGCACCTTTTTTAGCTACATCTAATATAGAACCTTTAATACCTTTACCACTAGCCATTGACTTATTATAGTCTTTTAGAAAGTTATAAACATCTCTACCTGTATTAAACTCTATACCTTTTATACCTAAATTTTGAAAGGTTTGTCTTAAAACATCTTTTATTTTAGTAAACGTGTTTTCTTCAAAACCTATGAAACCTTGAGCCATACCATCTGAAAAGAAAGTAAGTAATTCCTCTGCTTGAACATCAGCTGAGTTATTCTTGTAAGCTTGTAGTTTAGCTGACAAGTATGAACTAGGATCATAACCTTTAGCTATCATGCTGTCCACTTGCTCTTTTAAAACACCAGCCATAGCTTGAGCTGCTTTAGGGTTTTTCATTAATGTTTCATTTAAAACACTATGTAAAACCTCGTGTTGAGCAACTGTTGTTTCACTATTTTTTTCTGACTTAGTTTTGTTTATTATTATTTCTTGAGTACCATCTTTATATTGTACTACAAAACCATTATCGCCTACTCTTTTTACGTTTACTTTTTGATCCTGTTCATCTTTGCTTTTACCTTTGTTTCTTTCAGGTAATCCAGCGTTTATTTCGTTTATTCTATCTTTAACTTTTTGATCAGCTGTTTTACCACCTTCAACAGAAGCATCGTCATCTTCAAAGGTGTTCATATCAATACCTAGCTTTTTAGCTGTTTTCTCAGAAGCTTCAGTTGTTTTCTTTGATATCTCTTCTTTGTTCTGCGTTACTTTTCCACCAGCTATTTCACCATCTATTTCTGATATCTTATCGTTGATACCTTGTAAATCTCCAGTAAAAGTAGTAGCAACGCCATCAATCATCATCTCTACAGTTGCTGTAGCTTTAGCACCTAGATTTTTTTTAGCATCAATTAGTTTTTGCTTTTGTATATATAAATCTATTTCTTTATCAGTAACAAACTCTCCACCTAGGTTTATAGCGTTTTTGATATCATTACCATGTTGTAAAGCGGCATTAGCCTGATCGAGATCTAGCTTAGCTCTATCCATCAAATCTTGCTTACCAGCAGCTTTAGCTCTGTCATACAGGTTTTGATTGTACTCTTTATTAGCTTTCAACGTTTCCATAACGCCGGTAATATTTGCTCTTGCTTCTAAGTATACTTGTTTTTTAACATTGCTGTAACCACCACCTACAGTAGATGTTGCTACAGATGTTGAGCCTGAGAGTATAATTGTACCCATCAAAGTTTCAAACTGAGTCTGAGCGTCTAAAAAACCAGTTTGATTAGACAATCCAACTGTTAGCTTAGCCATGTCTGTAAGAAGTAGTTCCATTTCTTCTTCACCAATTTCTCCAATAAGATTGTTAACAAATTGCTTACTTACTTCTTTTATAGCCTTATTGCTAGCTGCTTTACTCAAATCGCCTTTAAAAGCGTTTAATAATCCTTTACCAGCCGCTGTGTTAAAGAAATTAGCATCTGGCATTATACCTTGAACAACAGATGTTGCAAAAGATGCCATATTACTGTACGCTAAAGCTTGACCTTCATCTAAGCCCATGTCTATAGCTTCGTTGTAATTGTCTCTTATGGTTCCCATGTAAGCGACTTGGCCCATCCTAATAGTGTTCATGTTTATACCACCAATAGTTTTTCTACCACCTTCTAATAAGGTTTTACCACCTATTTTTATTTTAGGAACGTTTAAACCAATGTTACCATACTTTAATCCAGATTTGTTTTTACCAAACAGCTTATATACATCTTTAAGTTTACGTAAGTCTCCTTTTTTAACTGAAGCTGCTAAAGCTAAAGTGAAAGGAAGCATGTTACCTAAAGTTTTAACGCTAGATCTAACATTAACACCATCTTTCCATAAAGAACCTCCTACATCAGATGTTCCAAATGTATTATTTTTAAGAAAGCTACTGTCCACTAAATCGTCCATGTAGTTCAACCTGTCATACATACCTTGAGTATTTACACCAGCTTTTGTTAAACCATATAGCGCTACTCTATTTACCATAGACGCTGTTCCATAGAAATACTCTGTACCAAAATCTCTTAAACCTTGCCCCAACGTTGCAACAAAATCAGCGGTGCTTGATACAAACTCACCGTCTTCTATTTTCTTATCTCTCCATTCTTGAAACTCAGCTGTGGTTTCAAAGTTTGTAGTCATGAAAGCCTTAGTAGCTAAATCAAAATCATATTGACCAGCTAGGTTATAAAACGTATTTTGTATCTCCTTAGCCTTTAAGTTATAATCATCAATAGCCGCTTGCGTTAAATCTTCTTCAGAGTCAAACTCTTTATAAAGATCATTCTGCAAACGCTCCATATCTTTTTGAGCTTTGTCAGAAGCACTGCTAATAACCTGCATTTTAGCATTGTTTATTATCTGCTCTTTTTGCTCAAAACCCATAGTAGCTGTAATAGCTTCGTCGCTAGCAGATCCAATTAATCTCTGCTTAGCTCTTCTGTCACTACCTACGGTATTTAATATCTCGTCTTCTACTTGTTGTGTTAACTCTATTTGTTCTTCTTCATTATCAGAGTGTATCTGAAAGCCAGAACTATTAGCCTCATTATCTGTTGTTTTAGATATATTCTCTAAAATCTTTAAGTTTTCTTCGTAATCTTTTTTTTCAGCCTTAGATATACCGAAGTTTAAATAAGTATTTTTATCCTCTATTACAGCAAGCTCTAAAGTTTTTTGCTCATCTATGCTTAAACTTTCGTCACTGTATATTCTAGTTATTTGATCATCATATTCAGACAGCTTATTCTTTACTTCTCTATGATTTCTAGATCTTCTTGTTCTGTTTCTTTCACCTGTGTCGTTTTGCTCGAACTCAAGTCTTTTTATTTCGTCATCTATATCAAAAGACTTTTGATCCATCATGGAATACTTTTCTCTCTCTTTTTTTAATAGATTTATATTGTGCTCGAATCCACCACCCATTAAAACTTGTTGGTCTCTAGCAGATGGATCATAAGGATTTTGCTCGTATATTTGTGATATCCACTCAGGTGTTTCTTCTTTTATTTCATCTCTATTCAATAGTGATACCGATGAAGAAGGATTTCCAAACGAACCCGATTCTTTTTGGTTTGAGGCTTGATTGTTCTCCGACCCTGCATCCGCCTCCGCATTTCCTGCAGGATCTAATTGGTTTCCCGCCACTAACTTGGCGTTGAAAGTTTGTTTCCAGGTGCTTAAATCTATACCTAAACCAGAAGCAGCAATTTTTGCTTCGTCTTCTGTATATTTTCTGTCACCTACTATATAATCTGGCATATTTTTTTATTTTATTTTATTATGAAGTTAACCAAGCTAAAGCTTCAGCGTCGTTGTTCAATTCAATATCTGTCTTTATTGAGCCATTCTCAACAGGAACATAATCAACTCCACTACCATCCGCTCTTGCAACAGTTTGAATTGAAATTGAAGATCTTCTACCTGGTATAAAAGTCCTAGGTTGACCCTTCATTTTGTTAAAATATTCTGTAACTTTTTTAATTTTTTGATTATTAACAATCTCACTTCTATTTGGTTTGGGTCTATTTCTTATTTCTTTTTGTTTAGCAGCTGATGCAGCTACTGTTTTTAAACTATCCATGTAAGTGTTAGACAACCACTCTCTAAGCTCTCCTTCTCTTTCTATATCAAACAAACCCTGATCAAAATCCTCACGGTCTTTTAAAGGTGTGTTATTAATAACCGTGTCATACATCATAGACATTAGATCTTCTCTACCCATAGTATTAAACAATCCGTTTAATTGGTATCTATAGTTCTGCTCTAAACCTCCTTGTATTTTAACAGCCCCCTTTGTTGCCGTGTCAGTAAGCTGCATTAATTTATTAAAATCCTCTGCATCTGTTAAAAAATAATTATACTCAGTGTCTTCTTCAAAATCAGTCATAGGAACATACTCTCCATCATTCTCAACCGAAAGATTACCATACTCGTCTATCTCTATAGCGTAGTCACTGTTTTTAAATAAAGAGTTTAAAGCATCTAAGTTAGAACCCTTACTTATAGAGTTGTTTCTTACGTCATCATAAAACTGTGTTCTCTTTTCTTTAAAAAGATCTAGATTTTTACTTAAAGATTTAAAAGCAGAATTTATTCTATTCATTTCAGAAACAGCCTCCATGTATGCTGGATCATCAGCATCTAAATCAGCAGCTAATCTAGCAGCTTCAGCATAATTGTTTTTATTATCCACTAAAAACTGAGTAACCTCAGGTCTCATAGAGTCTTCAACCTTACCTATTTCAACATCTTCTAGTTTGTTTACATAATTCTTTAACTCAACCTCATCTTGTTTTCTTTTGTACGCGGCTTCTTGTAAAGCTCTTCTACCAATCTCAGACATAGGTGTGTTCATACCTTGAACATAGGCAGACTGTAGATTTACAAAACCTCCGGTTTGTGAACCTCCTGAAGCAAATCCAGCTCCTTTTATTAATGTTTCGTTTGCCATTTTTATATTTTTATCTGTTATCTATCATGTCTCCACCAGCTCCCGCTATAGAACCAACTCCTCCCATTATAGATTGAGTAGCCGCGTCTCTCGCAGCATTAGCAGCACCAAGCCTTTGTTGTGACATACCTAGCAGCGTTTCTGTTTTATTTTGCTCTGCTTGTCTAGCGGCTTGAGCACCAGCCATTTCAGCGTTTTGAATACTCATTCTTCCACCAGCAGCTTTCATTTGATTAGACTGTTCTTGTTGTCCTATACTTACAGCTGCTTGTTGCGCTTGTTGATTTCCAGCACCTGCCAAAGCTTGAGCCATAGCAGCTATACCAGATCCACCTGCAGCACCACCCATACTGTTCATGGTATTAGCCATGTTTTGTTGTGATTGATCTCTAGCAAAATCTGCAGCCTGAGTATTCACGCTTAAGTCTTCGTATGCGTTATCTAGGTTTGCTGCTAGGTTTGAAGTGTCTAGATTTTCAAACCTTGCTTTATTCCTGTTCATTTCTGCTTGAGCAGCTTTTTGCTCTCTTCTTCTTTTTCCACCACCAATTATACCACCGGCAATACCCATAAGGCCTCCAGCTGCCTGAGCCATCATACCTCCAGTTAAAAGTTTAATGGGTGATTTTTTGTAAATTCCTTGTGCCATGTTAATTCTTTTATGTTATTATAATTACAGGTTATTTACTACTTTCAAATATTTCTGATCCTACTGAAAATAATTCAACCTCTGTTGTTTTGTCATTTCTAAATTGTGCCTCTGCGTAATAGCCTTTTAAATTAGAAGTATTACCTTGAGAATCTTTAGTAAAAAATATATAACTGCTATTTGTGGGCGGTGTTGTTAAGGTGTCTATATTAGCCACTATTGTAACTGATCCGTTAGAGTTTGTAGTTATACTGGTTATTGGACCTATTTCTACTATTTCCTCGTTAGCAGCTAGATAATAAACTGTGTCACCAACCTGTAGTGATACGTTTACAGCTGTAGGGAATAATAATGTTATCGGTTGTGTCGCCATGATTTATTTTTTAAGGTGTGCAATTTAGATTAGTTAATGTTATTGTAGCTCCTCCATCACCTGGATCAACGCTTACTGGTGTTTGTCTTGTAGCACACTGTGTTATAGCTGGTGATAAAACACCTATGTTTATTGTTTCTTCAGCTAATGTTTCACAGTTTATATAAGTTACAGCAACTTGTTTTGCTCTTGGTGTGGTAGCTGGGTTGTACTGTATAGTCCAAGTAGCGCATGTTTGATCAACACCAGTTGTATCACAAGTATCACCATTAGCAGTAGCAGTCATAGTACCTGTTAACACGGGAGCTGGGCTAGTTAATGCACATATAGAAAAATTAGTATCACCTTTGTTTGTGTATATAACTCTTTTTGTTTTAGTAATACAATCGTAATACTGTACAGTTCCACCAGCGTTACCAACAACTATGTCATATTCAACACATCCATTAGCAGATCCTATAGTAATAACAGAGGTTAAATCTAAGTTAAAAGTAACATCTGAGTCTCCATACGCTTGTATAGTACCAGGTCCAGTAATAGTAGCTTCGGTTGCCGCATCATTTAAAACTGCAGTAACAGGTAGTATTAATTCAGAACCTTTTCTATTATCAAAACTAACATTTGTGTTATCTGGCAATGTTAAGTTAGGACCACCTGTTAACGTAACGTTATTACTATTAACACTAGCAACAGTATATACATCGCTTGATGAAAAGTAAGGTGTAGAGAATCTCATACCAGCAACTATACCTGTAGCATCTTGAACAGGTAAAACCAAAGTGTTAGCTATTGCACTCGACAGAGCATTGTCCACACTGTCTAAATTAGACCACGTAGCGTAACCCACGGTATCTTGATTATTTAGAGTTAAAATTTGACCTGTATTACCGGTTACTTTAAAGTTGTAATCAACTTGAGAAGCGGTTGAAGCACCACTGGTAGGTTGACTATTAGCATCAAACGTTTTTACGAAACTAGTTTGACTAGGCAAAACGTTGCTTACAACCATATTAGCACCACTAGCTGAAAAAGTTAAATTAACTTTAGCTTTTTGGTATATATAAAAAGGATTAGGTTGTGGGAAAGGACTAATTAAATTACCACCAGCTAGTGTAAATGTATAAGTTACGTTTGAACTAGAAGCCGGTATGTATATTTTTATATCAAAATAACCAGAGGCTGGCATAGTGATAGTTGGTGTGGTTGCGTAAAAAACAATAGTTTCAAAAACGTCGGTTGTAACCTCTCCAATATCCAGTATTGATCCATTAGAACTAGCTAATGTAAACGTGGTTGTAGGGTTACCGTATATTCTAACTGTTCTTACAGCACCAGGTTCTTGAACTTGATTGTTTCCGTTAATAAAAGAGTAGTTTCTAATCTTATTAACAACAACATATGTAGCCTCCGTAGCTGGTATTGTTACGTTTATGTTATTACCATATATACTTCCTTGATTTGTAAAAGTGTAATAAAATTTTAAGTTTATAGCTGTTAACTTGTTGTTTGAATCATATGTTTTTGTTTCTACACAGTTATAATTTTCAACAACCATATTAAAGCCAGAGTAATCTATATTAAAGTCTTCAACAAAGAAGTAACCACTTGCTGCTGTGTAGGTTTTTTCTAAAAACATAACAGCTGAAAGAGCGGTTCCTGATATATCATAACTTATTGTTTCAGGAATAGGACTTTCTTGGTCTATAGTCATGTTTGTAGATGACCCTGTAGCATTGTAAGTACCCACAACTTGAACTGTTGATATTTTAGCAGAACCACTTATGCATAGAGCTAATATAGTTGTTGCTGCAGGCATAGCGAATGGGTTATCAAAAGTAACAATACATCTAACATCAGTCCCATCTTGCGTAAAAACAACAGTGTTTATGTTAGCTAAAGTAGTGTTTACCCAAGAAAAATCCTCAGCCTCAACAACATAACCACTTAAAGGTGATATTATCAATATTGCCGTAGCGTGCTGCAAAGCTACATTTGTTCCTGCCGTAATAGAGTATGTAACTTGTGATACCGTATAGTTATTTATAATTGTTTGATCTGCCATTATAATGTATTCATTGTTGTTATGTGAGTAACTATTCCATTTTCAAATGTTATAAACTTCCAAGCACTATCAAGACTTGACCAGCCAGCATCTGTTTTTAATGAGTTGCTTGATGGTGAAGTGTAAGACCAATAACCATTAGGTATTGGAGCTGAGTTAGTGTTGTGCCCAAATATACCATCTGTAGCAATTGGACCAATATCATTGTGAAGCTGAGCTCCAACAACTAAACCAGTTGCACCGGAATACTTGTATATATCAGATTGTCTAATTAATCTATTTGAACTCACTTGACCTACTAATGGACCAGTTAACCAATCTTTTAATTGTGTTTTAGCTAGAGCTGCTCTTCCAGAAGGAGTACCGTGTTGTGCTGCCGTACCGGTTAACAAATTAGTAGAGTTACTACCAACTCTGTAACCAACAAACAAAGAAAAGTCTACAGCCACAAGAGGTGTTCCACAACTAGCTAAAGTATTGTATTGAGTTTTAGCGGTTATAACACCATTTGTTACAGTTAATATAAAGTAAGTATTTGGAACAGCAGTGCCAGAAACATTAGCGTTTAAAGCGTTGTTGTCAGGCGTTGAAGCTGGTTCCACGTATAAAAACTTACCACTAGTAGATATAGACTCGTTGTTTTCGTTATAAAGTATAGTGTTTACGTTAACACCTGAAGAATTAAAGAATTTAAAATTAAAATAATTCTTATCAATACCAGTGTAATTGTTAGGGAAATTATTATAAAACTCTTCTATACCACATTTAACAAGTTGGTCTGTTGCTGTCTGTCTTATATCTACGTTTACGTTAGATCCTGTTTTAGTACATGTCCAATAGTACCAGAATTTTTTAGTAGTGTCTGGCAGTGGATCATTACCTGTTCCTGTAGAACAAGAAGCGTCAACCTTAACTGTTAATTTAAACGCAGTTGGAGCAGATGAAGTTACGGTAGCAAAGCCTAATCCTTGAGTTTGAAAAGCAGAAGAATCAATATTATTATCACAATCATCATTGTAGTAAGTTTTTATACCTTTTATTTTGTTGAAGTATTTATTTTCTTTCTTAACAAACTCTTTTATCATACCTTCCTCCATGTCAGTATTGATATAGTTAGTATACCAACCAGGCGTGTAGTTTTCAGCGTTTATTATAGAAGGTGATATTTGTTGAGCTACAACCTGATCTATACTCAACCCCGTTAAACCACTAGACGTGTTA
>VMHT01092773.1_pt1 | contig 17199 bp, 18 predicted proteins | sample 4693611 | NCBI WGS metagenome assembly VMHT01 (sample SAMN12280063, study PRJNA550983) | marine metagenome | isolation source: seawater sampled from same location over 5 years 0.02-0.2 micron viral filtrate | place: USA: collected off the coast of southern California halfway between the port... ...
GGTGGCTGATTGTGGTCGCAATATGAATTCAATAGATTTACGTTTTGTGTAATGTTGAAATGAGATAAACTCCATATGTTGTAGTAAATATCCCAGCAATAAATAACAACCACCCAGTCCACAATACATTATTCATATTATCATAAACAATGATACCCGAAATAGTAGTAAACATAAACCAAGCGGATTGATAAACAATGATACAATAATATGCATCTTCTTTTTTCAATCCTTTATTCAACCAATATATATGAATGACGACAGATAAAATACAAAGCAATATAGCAGCAAAAAGATTATCCCCCCTAACAGTTAGTCTACCAGATTCATGAGCAGAAACAACAACATATGCAATATATTTCCCCATACATACATTTTGCGCTCCTAAAGCCCCACCAATGAATGGATATCCCAACTTACTAATACTTGGCGTGATAGTAACAAATTCCAAAACAATGGAACACGAAATAAATACGACCCAATTAAGAATAATGAATATAGAAGAAATGGGTCTTTGAATAAGTTCCGGTGGTGTCAATTCTGAGACACTTTCCCCAACAGAAGTGATAGAAATCATACAACCAATAATGACACATGATATAGCAAAATACTCTTTTTTGGACGGTTTTTCGAACAAAATAATCCGTGTCACGCCCAAATTAATAATGATAGACATCGAACCAAAAACACCAATGACTGCAGTTGGCAACCATGCCAAAGCAAAGAAATCTAATATGGACGCAGCGGCAGATAGTACTAGAGCAATAACAAACAGCGGTCTTATACATACTGGCGTCTCTAATTTTTCTTGTCTCACATTCTGTCTACTTCTAGGGTCTTCGTAATCCGTTTGATATTGCGCAAGTTTTTGAAAGTTCATACTGATAGATGACGACACAGAAGCAATGAATAATAGAGTAAAGCCAATTAATTGCGCAACAAACATAATAACTTTATAATGTATCTTTATATATCACTAGTTGTCTATAATAAATAAAATCCATATTCAATTATTGGAATGTCATACTTAGCATGTCTTTTAAAACCGATAAACATGGAAATAGTAGGTACAATCGGTTCTACTCAAGTAACATCCACACTGAATAAAAATGGCGTAAAAATTAAAAAGGGTTCGAAAGTATTATATGATATAAGTTCTTTATGGTTGATAGGATTACAACGAGTAACGAAACATTTGAAAACATGTGATGTAGTTTGGGTCGATGGTTCAAAACAAAAGACAATCATTCAGACTATATCTCAAGACGACGCCAAAAAAATTATCGAATATACAAATTCTGAAAATGTACCATGTCCAACGTATATCTTAGGAATTGACCCACCAAATTGGTCAAAAATCTCATCAACAGCTTTAAAATATGACTGGAAAAGTGAAGATTGGAATCATCTTTTTACAGAACATGATACAGAATCTGACACCAACATGGACGAAAGTGATGACGAATGGGTTCCAGGCGAAGATGACGAAGATGACGAAGATGACGAAGATGATGAAGATGACGAAGATGATGAAGATGACGAAGATGATGAAGATGACGAAGATGATGAAGATGATGAATAACAAATTTGAACACCATTAATGCTTTACGAAGATGATGAAGATGATGAAGATGATGAAGATGCCATATGAAACAAGTTCCGATGAATATGAACAAAGGAATAGTAAACAAAATAATATAAAAAACAAAAATTATAAATTAAAGGTACACATATTAATATTTTAACCTTTTAAAATTTCCATATTTCAATGAATGAATCATACACGAACGCACATGACTCATAGATGGATTATGCACAACACAAGAACACAATGTCATACAAAATTCACCAATAGCATTCCAATCTTCCTCAGAAAAGGGAGAATTTTCATCAATATACTGATTTCTCCAAAACTTTGACCAACTATGAACCACAGCTGGACAAACAACTTTTTCAATTTGAATAGGTCTAGCCAAAACCATTTCCCGCAATGCAACCACACCAATATTTGCCAAATATTCAATAACCGGCGGTGGCCCCCGACTATCCAACAACTTTTCAATTTCCCAATAATCCAACTCCCTAGGACAATAAATTTCAATCTCGTCCACATCCTCCTCAGACTCACTACCACTCAAAGAAGCATCAGAATAATATTCCATATTAATAACACAGATACACAATAAATATGATAGACACTATATACCCAAGATTTTAAAATAAAAACCAAATATTCTTAAAATATATGAAAAACCAAAATATTATAAGTTGTGTCACTTTGAATTATTCTGAACAACACGAATGTTTGATTATAAACATGATGCAAAATCCAACTTGACAGCATATTATGTCAAATACACTATTCCAGAAATTGTCCCCTTGATATGTTTGTGTACAGCATAATTTCCCAGCTATATATGAGCCAACTTGTGAGTTTTCAACTATTTCATATATTATGGACAGTGTCACTGAAATCAAGAAAGTAATGACGTCTAAATCCCATAAGAATAACGGTATACTATATACACATCCCCAAAATACATGTGCTATGCTCCATTTATCTAACAGTGCATTTTTAGAGTTATCTTCTTCACAGTTGCATCGACATATTATGGTAGAATGTGGACATTTTTTACAAGATTCAATCCAGTCTAATAAATGATTTTTTTTGTTTATGGTTATATTCTGCCGATTTTCTGTAAGAGTAAAATTTAAAGTATCTTTGTTTTTCATTCTCGAATAATATTTATATTTAAAATACACATTTATATTTAAAATACACAAATACATCAAATTAATGTAATGACCCTAATATAAATATTTTTAAGATACATAAAAAGTAAAAATATCGAACTAAAAATATCGAACTAAAAATGTTGATATGTGTTATTGTGTAGTGTTTGTGTTGGTAGTGTTTATGTGTTGTGCTCTTTGTTTGCTTACCTTTTGCGTTGTGTAGTCATCTTCTCTACCTCTTTTTTTGCGTGTATTGTTTGACGATGTGTATGTATTTTCGGTTGATTGTATAATGGTTGACCAATGTGATACTAATTGTTGCATGTTGGCATAAGCCATAGAGTTATTCGTTTGTATGATTGAATGATTCATTTATACAAGTAATCCCATAACTTATATAGTCACCGGTACTATCTCCACGCATCTATCATAATATTGATAATTTTCAAGAAATAACGATGCAGCTAATGTATCAATACCTTGATGTGTCATGACAATTTTGACTACTATAATGGTAGTAAAAACATCTACACTATATTGATATTGCGAAGTAAAAATAAATATCATTGTCATTATTGTCCACAATTCTCCAAATATCCAAACAAATCGTTTTAAATAAATTCTATGCGATGACACCATGGCTGTAGATATCGATGTGAATACAACTAGTTGTGCAATATCAGAAGACCAAAGCATATTACCACAAGTACGCATTGGAAATCTTGTAAATATCCAACTGATTTGAGATTCCGAAGGTATTTGAAATTTTTCTAGACATAACGGTGTCGAATCCGGAACAATAGTTAACAACTGTGCGCATGTAAACATAGGAATGAATATTAATTGAGCAGTAAGTGCGCGCGCAGCAAGAATTGGTTCTTTACTGAATAAAAACCACACGATTACTGTAATGATTATCCAACTATATGTACAAACATCAACCATGTCACGTACTGTTAATGGATTTGGTGTATGAAAACCATAAGGAGCTATCCAATCCCTAAAAAGCGTATCATATAATGGTTCCATCTCTGTTCCATTTCTAAAAGTTTGTACATACCAATATTGTCGTAACGATACAACATTAGCCATGACTAGATTGAAATAAATTACTATGATACCAATAATAATAAATCTCACGTGTCTTATATTTGCTCTATATTTTTGCGCGTAATGCATTTGGATTCTTGGATTCGTGTATATAGTCTTTTTGAAATGTGAAATATGATGTCAAATATGAATATTTCAACTGTAAATTTGAATAATACAAATCATTCATTAGTTAGTAATATATCGGATAGTAATGTATCAAATCCATGGAAAGAATCCGGTGCACTTGTGTATATCGCCTTGACAGTATTGACCTTTTCAGCATTGCTTATGTGTTTCGTTTGGTCCTGGACAAAATACAGAAATAGTAAATCAAAATATTCAACAGTTGTTGATGATGATAGTGAAGAAGATATCGAACTCACTTTGAACGAAGAATATCAAACCGATGACGCAACAGATAAAATTCATGAAGGAGAGAAAACGAATAATATAAATCAAGTTGTCACTAACAAAATTGTCACAAATAACAATACAGTGATTGAAGATTCTGAGAAATTTACATTGCAGTGTTCATCAGATGAAAATGATGACAACGAGAATGATGATGACAATGAGAATGATGATGTGGATATTCATCAACTTATATAAAAATCCATTTAAAAAATGATTATAAATACATATTTATGTACACACTTTAAATAAATAACCATGAGAGTGATAATAACATTTATTTCATTATTTAGCTATATTTCCCAAAGTATGTCACATTCCACTATTGAAGAGACTTTTAAAACATGTGTCAGTTCTGCAACCATAAAGGAGGGTCATCTACATATGACTTCATTATCTCAAACGAATCAACGTCAGAGATGTCATGTTAAACTTAGTCGAGGTAGTACAGTATTTTTGGAATTGGAAAGGTATAATGGGCGAGATTACGACAAAAATTCATGGACAAATATAACGGCAATTGGTAAACCAAATGTTACGATATCCATTAATGATAATTTTATTTTAACAAATGGTGAAAAAATCAACGTTTTGACCCACTCTAAGCTTGAAAAGTCTATGTGGTTACGTATCACTTATTTGTATAATCACATCGAAATACATTTTGCACCTATTTCAGATTCGCCTGATAATATGGTCGATTTCGGTCATTTGACTACATTGGAACATCAGACTAGTGCTTATCTTATCATTTCATCATCAACTACTTCTGGTATGGAACAAGTTTTGAGAAGTATTGGAACAACACTTAAAAAAACTGATAATAAAATTTCTCTTAAAACTATCCACGAAATTGAACGTCGAATTAAAAATGTCGAGTTAGAAATGAAGAATACTATTCTACAAACACAAGAGGCAAAAATATCACAAAACAATGCTCTTAATAAATATGAAGAGCGTATAAATGATTTTATCAAAAAGAAGGATGAAAGCTCATTTTTTTCAACATTTTTATATGCTGGTATTGTGATAATTATAATTGTTTTCTTGTACTGGCAATTAAAACCAAGAAAAAGGTACAGACTCGATTAAATCACAATAATATACTCTTTGCCTTTGTGAATTCTTTATCAGTGAGCTCACCTTCTTTATGTAAAATAATCAAGTCTGCCAATTTATCTAATTTATCATTATTTTTGATAACTGGTCCAGAGTATATCATTCGCGCTTTTCGCCCATTTTCATTGTAGTCTATAGTATATTGTACAATAAGTATAACTGGTAACGATATAATCAGAAATCCCCAAATTGCATTTTCTGATGTACAGTGTGTTTCACATTCATTGCATTGAAACATGTAAGATTCAACAGAATGACACCTAAATATCATAAAATATATTAAAATTATAAATACAGTCCCTCCTAAAAAAAGAAACCATTTTTTCATTCATTCATATGAATATAATGTATTACTAGTAAATACTCTATTTCGACGACCTTGATGTTGTTCACTCCAAAATTGCCAAGCATTGTTATTATTTCTCATAACAACAAGAAAAATTATTCCTAGACACCATGCAAATAATACATACATACCCACCTGCATTGGGTCTTCCCCCTCATACCATCGTCCATTTTTAAAACGACCAATACGCTCTACTGGCGAAGTATATTCACCTCCAAAATTCCATTTAATATTTGGTTCAACTTCAATTCTGCGAAATGGTGAATAATGTGAATCATGCTGAATAATGGTTAATTTCAAATCCGAAGTGTTGTCACATCTACCACCACTATCATGATGAACTGTTCTGAGCCCATATTGGTCAATTGCTAATGTATTCTTCTCAATATGAATTGCCGATGACACTGACAACAATTGTCGACGACCACCACTATGAACACCATCCTCCACATAATTTCCCACAGTAGTATCATCCCACAGAACAGCATCCTCATTAGGGTCTGCTATCATATATTTTCTTTGAGATGGATATGTAGAGACCGCCGTACCATTAAATATTGCATAATCACACATTAAATTATGAAAAGGTGAATTACTGACATCATCCCAAAAAGCTGTATAAGTCATTCTTGTTTTATTTGAATTCAACTGACCTTGAATATTACCACCCTGTGTACCATTCAATGTGATATGATTTTCAGTGAGAACCTCACCATCTGGACCCGCTGTAGTTTGTACTGAACAATTTAAAATTTCAATGTGAGCCCCTGGTACTGGTTTCATTTCTACATTAAAATACATCATCGATTGTCCCACAACAGGTCTGGAATCATTACTCCCCGAAACTGCAGTCACATAGAACACATTATTTATATTTTCACCATGTTGATAACTAACTGTCTGTTCGAATTGAACAAAAACATCTCTATAAATACCGATAACATTCGTTTCAATATTAAGAATGGAATGTCCCATACACATGATGGAGTTATCCCACCATCTTAATATAGCGGAAGCTCTAAATGGTTCATTTCGAGTCACTTTAATACAGTCCCCCCATCTTGAATCCCCCCATCCTATTACTGTCATATTCGACCAAACTCCACCATATGTACAACCATCAAGTTCGTCTTTAACACATGCACAATCTGCTTTATTACAAATAATGTTTAAGCCTTCCATAGTCATATCTGCAGTAATATCCGGTGTTTGACATACCCGATGACATTCACAAGAGGGGCAACATGCACTAGCGTCGATTAGCCATGTACGAGCCGCGATTAACCCATAAATATATATGAATATTCGCATATAAATTTTTAAACACTGGATTAGTATAAATAGGGTTGTTTTAAGTTACAAATGTTATGTAGATGTGTCTTTGGATTCTGGTGGTCCATCTTCGTCTTAACAATTTGGCGGCATATTCGGCCAAAAAATATTCAACAGTGGTCTGTTGATAAACATACTACAAGGAATATTAGAGTTTCGAATACTTTTACACCATTGAAATTTGAAAATGCATCGATTTTATGGTTGGATTCATTGACAGATAATATTACAATTGATTTATATCAAACAATTCCTATTGAAATGGCAGTTGTCACTGTTAAAAAAGCTGTTATGAATGTATATGAAACAGATTCTCGTTCTAAAATGATGGAAAAATATTCCATTACATGTGATTAATACCATTCATAGCCATACCATTTTCTCATGTAGATATGTGGTGACCAAATATTGTCTAGAAATCCTACAACTTCAAACTCACAGGATATCTCTATCCAACTTGTATTTAATATGTGGTGTTGATGTATGAATATATTACCATCATTTGATAATTTTTCGTTTTTAAATTGACGGGTAATACATGAACCTTCACTTGTGCACAATTTAGATTTACAGATGTCGTATCTCATATCACGATTGTCAATTGCTGGATATCGTCGACTTGTATTGAAATCTGATGGTAAATATTGGGTCTGTTTCATTGTTGGTGTTAATCGTGCAATTTGTGACACCGCTTGCCAAATAGATACGTTATGAACACATCCAGGGAGCCATGTCAATCGAGTACGTGCATTGACAATACAGACATTGCCTAATGAAGGTCGGTGACAACGTGGTAAATTATGTGTTCCACCAATAAATGGATTGTTGTCATCTCGTTCTCTGGTTGTTAAATTCCAGTAAGTATATTGTGAGGTGTTGAGAATATTTAATGTGGAATCTATCCAAGCACCTCGACATGGACCATTGATATATTCGCGGCCAACCACAAAAGTTTCCGTTGAATATGGTATATATGTTAAATGTGATTGTGATGTCCATCCGTCTTCAGTTAATGTATTATTAAAGTTTGGTGTTAATGTGTCATTGTATCTCTGATATAACATCAAGTCCGAAACTATATCTATTTCATATGTACTATATCCAAGATGACGTGTCAATAAACAAGGTGATACGGCTGTCACTGTGACAATTATTTTATCATCCCATTTAAGAGATTCAGCATGTGATACGTTTATTATAAATTCGGATGGTGATGGGTTGTATGCTATATTGTTAGGTTCGATAGATTTGATTGTATATATAATACTTGGAATCTGTAAAGAAGTGTCTATGTCTATAGAATATTTTCTCGTACCATATTTATCCAAATCTTCATCTATTGTTAATCGAACAAGATTTTCGGGATATAATTTAGAGGGACTCGGCCATATACAACGCGCAGAAATCTGTGTTATTAGTAAAAATAATATTATCATACATAAATACAAGAAAGATATACCTTTATAGTTACAATTCAGTTTTTTTATCATTTATTTGATATTTTGTATCATTTTGTTGCTTTTTTGAAATTTTATGTATATATTCTTTTTGTGAACATACGTGTGTTCCAATATATTTGCCATTATTATAACGATGAAACATTCCACCACGATTCCATTTTGGAAAAGTTTCATGGTCATTATTACGAATATCTGTTTTTACAACATCAATTGTTACGTTTTTCAAAGATGATTGACATAATTCTAAAGTTTCTGGTGAATCATAGCCGAAAATAATACATTCTTCACGTGCAAGAACCCAATCCCATATTTCATTACTACTAATATCACCTTCCTTTTTCATAGATGGACGAAAAGATGCACTAACACTAGTATTTTGAATACCAGTATACCAAAATAATAAGCTTTCATATTCAACGGATGGCAACATAAATTCTATATTCCTATTCCATATCCATGATGATGGAACAGACATATTGCGTTCAATCACTTCTTGTTCATTACCAGTCAGGTGTATCCAAGCGACATTTAAATCATTTTCAGGGATAGAAATAGAAGGAGAGACAAGATATATACTATTAACAAAATATGACGAAATAGCATTTGAGAATCTATTTGACATATCAAATGGTATTATCAGAGGAAATATCTGACGATATATTGAAGTCATATCATCGACATTGTATCTCATCTGAATTTCACCGTTCATTTTTTGAAAAGTTACAATGTTTGAATAAGATGTTTTTGGTACATATGACCAAGCAAAACCGGTGGATAATAATCGTCGAGCATCATCGTCAATAGTTGGGTATTTATCTGATAATATATGTATCCAACTTTCAAAACCAGATGTCCATTTCTCTGAAAGTGATACTTTGCGGACAAGTTTAGTTTGTCGACCTTGGACGAGGTCTGACAACCATCGGATTAGATATTCTTTGTGATTTGGAAATGGATAAAAATTGTCAGAAGAAACCGTATAAGGCAGCGCTACATTTTTGGTGGCATTTTCATAGTCAAATTCTATAGTCTCGAATGTGAGTGTGGGAAACAAATGCTCAATCTCGTCAATCGTTTTCGTCCATTCATCACATCCTGGACAATTAATACTACTGATGTAAGTCTGTACAGTGGTTGAACATACACATTGAAAAAGTGTGAAAATTAATAGAATCATTTTATTTAGTTTTTAATTTTAATTTATATATTTACTTCTATTTTAATTTGGGATTTGACGTATTTTATTTGATAAATTATTTAGAGACAACTCTTTGAGGAGAGACAACAAATACAGTTTTGGTTTCTAGTTTTGGAGAATCTCTGCTACCAAGGCGACGGCTACCAGTATTAGCAATAGTATTTGGTAAACCTCCGGTTGTAGGAGACTTGGAAAATGTGGTAATACCATATACGTAAAATTGTGGGAAAATTTTACCTGGTAGACGAATACCAGTTGAAGAGATAGAACCCGCACTAGCAGAAGCGGCGGCACATGCGGCTGAGAAAACATGGTCGTTACCATTAGCAAGAACACCAGAAGTCAAAATGGCACCAGTTGGTGTTTGAGCAAATGTTGGTGAAGACCATTTACATGTATGAGAGTAAGTACCAGAAGATTCTTCCAATACAATGTATGGGTCACTACTACATGCAGCATCGTCACAGTTAAATTCAGTAGTCTTTGCACCGAAAGCATTTGCGTCAAAAGTACCGGATGCATGACCTTTTGGGAATTGGTGTGTATCACGAAGGCGAATTGCATCAATGATAACAGATTTGACACCAATTTCAGTTTTCAATGCTTGAACAGTGATATCTGTTAAAGCAGTTGCACATTCGGCACCATATGTTTCATCATCGAGACATTTGCGACTATCTGTAATAGTTGGTGCAACATTAATAGTTGGTACACAAGAACTACTGAGAGCAGCTGTACATGTGGATACGGAAGTTCCTTGGTTCAAATGAGTACTAGTGTATGAGTTTGACACACGCGCTTGAATTCCTGTAGAATCAAAGCAGTGGAAATCGTTGTTTGGTGAAGTGACGGACAAATCGACACTGCATTTGTGACCAATATTACCTTCAATTTTCACATCTCCGGAATTGTGTGGACCATTTGGTGCAATGACATCAGTGAATATAACAGAATCGACAGCTGATGTTCCGACTTTATCTTCAGAAGTGTAGTCTCCAGAAATATAAAGCAAGTCAAAGACTTCTACATTACCTTCGAATTCAATTCCTTCAACTGTGAGGTCAACCTCAATTGGACTTCCAAATTGAGTGCCACCAAGGTTAAGGTCACTCAAATTAATTTCAAGCTTGAAGTTAGCAAGTTCATTGTAAGTCGTCTTAAGTGTAGACCATGCAAACACATCGTGAATAGTTGTTTGTGGGGCAGTGCCACATTTAGAAGAAACACCCACTGATTTTTGGTATTGAGAGCTTGCAGGTATAGAGGCGGATACAACTGGTGTTGACGTTAATTGAGTCCATTCTGAGTCATTTGGGTCGTATGTGAATGGTGTGATGTATTGAATTTCAGTACAACCTTCGCCTAAATATGGTTGTGCAGCAATGTTGACTGTTTGGTATGTATTAGATGAAAGGTTTGCATATGCCGGTTTGACAAAACAGATGACATCGAAAACTTGTGTAGCACTGGAAATTTCGGTTTTAGCGAAATTTTTGTAGTCTGCGCTATTGGTTGAGTTGGCAATACTAAAGTATTTGTAGGAGTCTTTGGTCGTGGCGAATTGTTTGAGATTAAATGTGGCCGTTGTTTTTCCCAAATAGTATGATGCTTGACGGAAGTCTTTGAATTTAAGTGATGTACCAAATGCGGCATTAGTTGCTTTGTCGTGGACGAAGCTCCATTCGAAATCGAAAATGTCAGACAATTTTTGGAATTTACAGTTGGAAGATGGATTGATATTATGTTCTTCAACTCCTGTATCAAAGACACATTTGTCGGAAGAAATTTTGAATCCTTGCTTACATGCTGTTGCTTTGATAACAGCACCAACCTTTTCACATTCTGTGGCGAGGGCACGGTCCGCAACATTAGTGATACCGTCGACGCATTGACCACATCCTCCATTACCATCAGCGTATTGACCAGCAGCACATCCAGATTGACCACTTGGTAAACAGACTCTGTCGCTAGTTTTAATACCATTTGTTTCAGATGGTGGTGAAAATTCGATTTCACCCGCACCACATACAGTCAATGGAGTACAGACACGAGCATGAACACCAATACATAATTGAGAACCAGTGTTTGCTGGCAAATCACATGAAACAGGAAGTTGTGTCCAATAGTTATTGTTATCACACGGTGTATCAGCGACACATGTGAATAGCGCACTGTTGGAGTCGTATACAATATAAAATCCTGGGTCGCAGATAAATGATTGTACGTTAGTTGGGTTAGTACAGACGACATTAGTACCTTCTTTGAAACCAGCGTTTGGGTCAAGACAACTATCACAACTATCAGTTAATTCATTAATATAATATCCCATTTGACAAGTAAATGCAGAAAAGTCGAACTTTGATTTATCGGCCGATGTGTAAGCAACAGGGTTGTTGACTAAGTTCAATAATGGGTCACCATTTGCGTCATTTTTAATGGAACATCGTGTTGAAACAGTATTAATATTGATTGGATTGGCGTCTGTTGAACAAATGTCTGAACAAACTACTGATGTTGAAACGACATTTGTAATTAATGATTCTGGACATACATCACATTGGTTATCAATGTTGTTTGGTTGGGCACTGTCCACAGATTTGATTAAAAATTGACCGGGTGCGCAACTCAACTTCTTTGAAAGACATACTCTTTGATTGTTTGCGTCACCAATGACACTTTCATACTCGGTTGCAGTACAAGCAGGTGGTTGATTGGTACAGACTCTGTCTTGATATTGACCGGGTGCAGTTGTTTGATAGTTATCGACTCCAGCCGTGGAGCTAGCAGCAGGGCCACAGACAGTCCAGTTGGCACAGACTCTGTCAGCAGTAGCGGATGGTGCGCTGACTTGATATTGACCAGCGACACATTGAGTAATTGTGTTACAAGTACGTTGTTCGGTATACTGTCCAGCAACTAGTTGAATAGCTGGCGCTGGCTCAAATGTATTGGTGCCATCACAGACATTAATATCAGCACATTCTCTGTTAGTAGTAGCATTTGGTGCTACAGATTGGTATTTAGTAGCTGTGTCACAAATATCCGCAATTGGAGAACAGACTCTGTTAAGAAGAAGTGTTGGTGCTCTGGATTCGTATTTGTTCACTCCATCACATGCATCAAGTACAGCACTACACACTCTGGGAATCAAAGTAGTTGGTGCTGTTGTTTGGTAGGTAACGCCTTGAACACATTCAGGCTGTTTAGTACAGACTCTATCATGAGTGGCAGTTGGTGCTCTGGATTCGTATTCGTTCACTCCATCACACGCAGAACTGTGTTGATGTCCACACTGTCTATCGTTCCCTAAAGTTGGTGCAACTGACTGGTAATAACCTTGTGGACAGTTAGAAATAGAACTACAGACTCTATCATGAGTGGCAGTTGGTGGCGATACCTGGAATTTTCCTCTTGTCCACCCATCGGCATCGGTGGTTTGGGAACAAACTGGACTAACTTGACCTCCACAGACTCTATCATCAGTGTCAGTTGGTGCTGTAGTTTGGTAGTTAACGCCTACAACACATTCAGTGTAATTTTGGCACACAACGTCTGATAGTGCAGTTGCTGGCGATACCTGTAATTTTTTTGGTGTGTACAAAGAACAAGCTTGTGAAAGGTCAGTACATTGTCTATTTTCATTGGCACCCAATACACCCTGTGCGTTACCATTGGATTGGTATTGAAGAGATGAACATACATGTCTTGTGGTACAGACTCTATCACTTGTTGTGGTGTGTTGAGTAGAAATGTACTCAGTTGATGAATCACAAGAACTCAATAGGGCACAGACTCTATTTCTTTCAGTTGTCGGTGGGGGTTGGGCTTGGTATTCATTAGAGTTACATACAGTCAATGCAGTACAGACTCTATCAGAAGTGGCAGTTGGTGCTGTTGATTCGTAGGTAGAATCTTGAACACAAGAAGTCAATGCAGTACAGACTCTATTTTCCAAATCACCCAAAACACCCTGTGTGTTACCATTGCTTTGATATTGTGTATTACCACATGTAGCTCTTGCGGCACATTCTCTATTTTCATTGGCACCCAAATTACCCTGTGCGTTGGGTGCATTGGTTTGGTACTCATCTCCAACACATACAGTTCTTGCGGTACATGTTCTATCAGTACCAATACCGTTAGTACCAACAGGGTCGTGAGCAGTAGAAATGTATTCTTCTGCACCACATGGTGTTACAGTGGTACAAACTCTATTGTTGAGAAGTGTCGGTGGGCTTGCTTGGAATTCAGTAGCTGTGTCACACGCGTCTGAAACGTCAGTACAGACTCTATTGGTGTCCTTTGTCGGTGCTGTTGTTTGATATGTAGAGCCTTCAACACATGGAGTCAATATAACACATGAATCTTCAACACCAGACGTGTCAGCGTAATAACCTGCTGCACAATGGGCAACGTTATTAGGATTAAACTTTCTATCCGAATTACCTGCAGTACAGTAAACTTCTGCACCAGCAGCTTGATTCGTAATAGGGTTACAAGGCACACATGCGTTTGAACCTGGTGGGTGGTATTCCGTCGGATTTGCACAACTATCCGCTTGATTTGCGGACTGCGCGAATGCGGCAGGAACTGCCATTAATATAGCTGAAACAAAAATATTTTTCATTACTTCAATATCTACATACCATCTGCTTATATACTTCAAAGATTTGTTTAGTAAAGATAGTGTATGCTATACAAGCAACAGAATTCCAACATATAAATATGTACGTAATGTTTACAAATGTCAAAAAAACTTTCAACCGCAGTCTCGACATCAGGAATTATAATAGGAATCGGCGTCACACTATCAATAATATCCAGTTTCTACCTCACCCCCTACAAAAACTTAGGCTCCTCAACCAGTGACTTACCCTATGACCTTACACTAGTTGAAATGGTTATTGGATTCATAACTTTAATACTGAGCATTTTATCAATAATTTACATAAGCACACCAACAGAGTCAACTACTAATTTGACAGGATTAAAAAAATCATTTTGCATAACATTCATTGCATTTTTCGCAACATTTTCAGTTTTCGAGGGAGTAATAACAGTAATTCGCCTACAAAACCTAGGTCTAATTTTCCCAACAATCGAACGTACATGTTCCGACAAAAATCCATTTACGGGATGTCCAACGACCCGTTTCGAATCGAAGCACAATCAAAAAATAGAGTACATGAAACCAACTGGTGGCGATTGTCAATTTTGGTTTTGGGGTGAGATGCGTCGACGTTCAACTCTAAATGCATGCGAGGGTACAAACTCCAGTATTTGCAACTGGTATATAGAAAACTACATGGACTGGTCATCCCCCGAAAGTTATGGAATGCGATATGACCCACATCTCTTTAACACGACAACAATAAATAACGCAAAGCCGACTGAACCTACATTGAATAATATGGAAGAATTAATGAAAATTCAAGCACAAGCTGTACCTAAAGTTCTTCACAACACAAAAACACCTAATATAGCTTACTGTTGGTATTGGGGTTGTAATCCCGTTTGCAATTCTCGTCGTTATTTAACAAATCGACTTTGGCTCTTTATATCAATAACACTTTTAGTGTTATACACAATGAATTTCATAATATGTATTTTCATGTATACAAGAGTAAAAGAAAGAGCATCAATAAAAAAGAATGACACTATTCCTAATGATACCATCGATGTCGAATCTGCCAACTCTTCTGTCACTATACCAGAAGCACTTAAATTTCATGATATGGGTCGACGGAAAAGACAGCTAGTTTCGAATCCGTCAATACTTCGTTTCTAATGTATAAAGTCTTTACTTTATCCACCAAAAATGACAAATCGCACAGTTCCAAACAAATGTTTAAAAACCCGCATTGAAATAGAAGGCAAGTCATATCGAGCCATTTCATTTTTCCACGAGCACCCTTCTAAAGTTCCAGAGGACGAATGGACATTATTTCGCCACAACGGTCAAATATTTATAGTGGACAAATTATCTGTTGCTGTAATGGCGGAACACGAATGTCATTTACTAACACGTGATATCGATAAAGAATCATCTGAACCAACAATAGTTTCTGTGAGTATGACACCAATTGATTCGACAAAATTTGATTCAAAAAAATCAATAGGTACAACAAAACAAATTGACAGTATAAAGTAGTAATATACAATAAAAAAAAGAGATGACTTTAACATTAAAAGAATCTTGTCGTTTATATGAACAATATTGTAGACGTAGAACTTCCACACCAACTTTTGAAGAATTTAATGAAAAAAACGGCACTTGTTTACCATCCAGTGACACAATTTACACCGATTTTAAAAAATCAATCGATTTCGCCCGTAAAAACGAAGGATTACCCATCCGAAGCCGTCTTAAAAGTCTCTACAATCAACTATCAAAAGAAAGTCCTAAATCAATAGCAAAAAATCGCCCATCAGTACAAATCCGCCCTGCTTCGAGTAACTCATCATCTATCCCATCAATTACAAATTCATTTTCAATGAATATTCGCACACCAGAAAAAGCATCAATTAAAAACGAAGAAATGAAAAAAGTAGAATCAGAAGATGGAATGAACTGGAGCACTGAATCATATAAGAAACTACTATCTTCAACATCCTGCAAAAAAGTTATCGAACCAAATGGGTTAATGGTACACTTAGTTTCATCTTCAGGAATATCAACAGAAGAAGAATTACGAGCCACCTCATGTAAATTAACAAAAAATGCTTGGAATACATTACTAGGCAAAAGCGACGATACATTAACAATGCGCGATGGTTCATCATTAAAAATGAGCAGTATAAAAATGGACAGCTCTGACCTCCAAAAATTCGTAACATCACGCAAGAAAAAGGAAAACGGCCCATATTTTATTCGATTTAGAACTATATAAATAACACTACAAAATATTAAAATAAACAACAATAATATTTAAATGAATACATTTGAAACCACATTAATAAATCTACGCGTACTATCTTCACTCGAATCTCATTACCGTCTCGACACCACCGAAACACTTTTCAAAATTCACCAAGCTGCCAATTGGATTCCAGTTTGGATGAAACGATGGTGGGCTTCTCAGAATCGACAGACTGACATTTCTCGAATTCAATCTCTTTATCAAAAAGCAATTGAATTTTTGAAGGAGCGGGACGAAGCTAAATCTGCTCGTATGTCACAATATGTCAGTGATTCTAAAAATGGTCTACAAAATCTTAAAACTACATATACAAACGATAAAACGATGGCCGCATTAATTGACGTTATATTGGATTCTGTAAAGATGGTTGATTCCGAAAATGAGAATGTTGATGAGAATGGTTTTGAATCAGCATAGGACAAAAAACTTTAATTAATGACTGAGAAATGTTTTCTATATTTTCCATAGGTAATTCGTTTTTTATAATATCTTGCAATGATTTTTGAATACTACTATGAGTTGATAAAGCAAAATTTAATTTATCTGTAAATGCATTTCCTCTTAAAATTTCGAGTAAAATTTCCA
>VMHT01213549.1_pt1 | contig 17199 bp, 24 predicted proteins | sample 4693611 | NCBI WGS metagenome assembly VMHT01 (sample SAMN12280063, study PRJNA550983) | marine metagenome | isolation source: seawater sampled from same location over 5 years 0.02-0.2 micron viral filtrate | place: USA: collected off the coast of southern California halfway between the port... ...
ACTGCAGTAGAAAACCAATTACAGAATCTTCGTAGTCGTAAAGCAACTCAAGCTACTGAAGAACAGTTTCAAACATTCTTTGATAAGTATGTACCAGACAATAAGAAAGAAGAGTATCGTGGTCTTACTCAGGCACAGATACTAACTCGTCTTGATCAAGATGCCGATGTAGAAGAAGCAAGAGAATGGGCTAAGTGGTTAAACAAGAACACCATAACTGACGGTAATAGGCAGGAAGCTATTGATCTTGCAGTACAGGCATTTGGTAGTAGAGCAGCGGCAGAAGTAGCTAGAGCAGAAGCTAGTCAGCTGTCTAAAGCTAAAGAGTCTAAAGCAGAGCGTAAGCGTACTTTGTTAGTCACTTATCAAGGTAGGCAAGAAGCATTTAGTATTGGACCAGCACCTACTAAAAAACCTACTAAGTTAGAAATTTACCTAGATAAAGATGGTAATGTACCTGATCGTATTATTAATATGTTGAATGATACTGCAGTATCTGCGGTAGGTCAAGACTTCGAGTATACGTGGAGCCTTCCAGTTCCTGAAACAGATGTTACTCCGCCGTTGCGTTCACCTACTCAAACAACAAGTACAGTTCCTACTCTTAATCAATTGATGGACGTTAATAATGGTACAGCTGGTCGTTAAAGAAGACGACACTAAGCAGACACCTACAGTAGAAAAACTATTAGAGAAGTACGGCAACACGCCTATTGATCAAATACCCGTAGATGATCTGTTAGTGATCTTTGGGGATACCCCTACCAATGAAATACCAGAGCAGGTTCGTGCTACTCTGATGAACGAGGCTGTTCAGCGAAGAGCTAAAAAGCTTGGGCCTGAAGAGGCTGGGTTTAGTGGTCTTACTTCTGCACAAGCAGCAGAGATGGCTCCGTTTGCTCCTGCTGGTATGGGCGTTCAACGTATCAATGCAGCATCTATAGCTGGTTTTAAAGACGGCCTAATGGATTCTCTTCGTGGTCTAGGCTTAGCACCTAAAAAGTCTCTTGATGAAGAGTTCGACACTAGAGTAGAACTAGCAAGAGCGCCTGAAGATTACTTCTCAGGCATGTTGACAGGTGCTGTTGCTGATCCTGTTGGCTTAGCTGTTGGTGGTGTAGGCGGTAAATTAGCTGTAGCAGGCGCTACTAAAGCTTTACCTAACGCTCCTAGAGTAGCTACTGCTTTAGGTATTACTGCTGGTGGTGGTGCAGAGGGTGCTGCTCAGGGTGCGCTTATTCCTGTATATGAAGAGTTCGGTGACAGTCGTTTAATGAACACTATTTATGGTGCTAGCATAGGTGCTGGACTAGGCGCTGGCGTTGGTACTGCAGGGGCTCTTGTTACCCCACCGTTACGTCCGACTGAAACAAAACCAGAACTAGCACCACAGCCTGTATCTTTGCAACCTACTGCGCTTGCTGGTCAGGACTACAAGCCTCGAATGAACAGACCTGTAGAGACTCCAGTTACTACTGCTGCTGTAGAGCCTACACCTCAGGTTACTCGTTCTACTCCTGCTACGCTTAAAGTACAAAACATAGATCAGCAGATTGCAGACCTTGAGCAGAAAGCACAACAAGTAGGACGTAAGAAGCGTAAGCCTATCGAGAAACAGATAGAGAAGCTACGTGTTACTAGGCAGAAAGAGCTTAATCAAGCCAATGAAAAAGCTGCTGTTATTAAAGAGAAGGTTGTTTCTTTAGAGAACCAGCTAGATAGACTGTCTCGCCGCAAAGAAGAGCTACAACCGGGAGAGGCTGGCGCTAAGGCTAGACAAGCTCGTGCAGAACGAAGAGAAGAAGAACTACAACAAGAAATAGATACGCTTACTGGCTTAGACTACTCACCTAATGGCGGATACGTTGTTACTATATCAGGCGTAGGATACGATAATCCTTTGCAGATTGTCAACAAGAAAAACAGATTAGAACTAAACAATCCTACTGATGCAGAGATTAGTGTAAAGCTAGAACCGCCTAAAGAGACTGGTGATCCTGTTACTGATGCAGCGAACAAGTTAAATTATATCCTTAACTCTGACGATGCTGCTCCACGGTTAGGACTAGATGCTCCACCTAGTGCATCGTCTGCTGGTGTACGTCCTGCAGTACAGTATGCACAAGAAGTATCAGCAGGTGTTGATGAAGCAGCAGCACAACGGGCTGGTGAGATGCCACCGTCTACTGCTAGAGATAGAGCAGATATGCCTGTAGGTAGGGACATAGGCAGACAGGAAGAAATGACCCAAGAAGAAATAGGTCGTCGTGCTGCATTGCTTGCTGCATCAACAGAACAAAAGCAGCGTCAACAAGCTAAGCAGATGGGTTTTAAAGATGAGGATGTTGACTGGGCTATTCAAAATCTTCCTACTATTTCTGAGCGTAAGTTTACATACGACAATGTAGAGCAAGCAGCTGCAAGGTTGAAAGCAGGTCCAATAGGTAGAGACTATGATACACTCGTAGACTTTGTTATGGATCAAGACAGGATCTTTACAGCAGAAGAGATGGAAGCACTGCGTCCACTATTTATTGAGGCCAACAACAGAGTAGATCAAACGCTAAAGCAAATGCGTAAGCTGAAGAAAGATGGTCAAGCTGACAGCGTTGAGATGGTTAAGTTAGTAGAAGATTTATACTTCAACAACTACATTGCAGAAATGCAAAGAACTAACGGTCGTGCTGCTTCTCATGTATTAACTCAGGCTAAAAAGACTAAGCGTTTTGTAGCAGAGAATACACGCCGTGTTAATCGCAATCAACTAATCACCAACCTGTTTGGAGTTAAGTGTGGCTAGAAAAGTTATATCAAAAGAATGTGAAGAAAGCGTTAACAGGCTCCTTGCTGCCGTTGACTCTATGCCTGAAGAGTTTGAGTCTATACGTCCTGAAGTTATACGTCAGCTTCTTAACGACGGTGGGTCTAAGAATTTTAACATTGCTACTGTAATTTCTGCCCTTCATAATAATGCGTTGCTTGCATCAACAGGTATGTTCATGGCTAACATAGGGTCAGCAATGGCTCAAGGGCTTTTGTATGTTCCTAATTCTATGATACGTAACGGGGCAGTAAATACCTATGCTGCCTACGCCGCTGTATTAGGAAAAGATGCACAGCTAACTACTAACATGCTTAGGTATTTTAAGTCTGCTATGAAGACAGGTATTGCTTCAGACGTAGAAACTGATATTAGAATTGTGGCTGAACGTGCTGGCTTGACAGAAGAAAAACTAAAAGAAAAAGCTAAAGAAGCTTATGTTAGATCGTGGGCTGCAACAGACGATAGCATTACTGAAGCAGACATAAAAGCGTTTGTTGATTCTATTAATCTTACGGATCAAGAAGCTGTTAGATTTTTTTCTGACATAGAATTCATGGCAAACCAGCGGGTGCCTGATAAACTAAGATGGATTACTATTCCTCAGCGAGGCGCTGTTGCTATTGACGAAGCAGCTAAAGTATTTTTTAGGACTTTACGTGTTTCTGAGATGGCACGTAAACAAGCACTTAAGCAAGCTCAGGCAACAGGAAGGTCAGTTGATGAGTTACACGCTGAGTATTTCTCTGATGTTATGAATGCGCATAACGCACGTTATCAAGGAGAAATGGACTTAGCAAAAGAAATAGAAACTACTTCTAACTTTAAAGCTGTTCGTGGTGCTACTGCTGCATTAGAAAAAAAGACTAATGAATTTTTTAAACCTTTGTTTTCTGCTGAAGATATTCCTTACGAAGATATTAGAGAGTTTGCTCTAAACCTTACGTTCCAAAGAAGATTACCTACAGATATTTCCATATCCGCTCCTGTTACAGGGTTAGTTAATCTACTAGGTAAAGCTAAAGGTAAGATGGGTAAAGAGTATTCTTTAGGGGAGAATGTAGCAGGTGCTCTAGTTAGCACAGCGTTTCCTTTTACTAAGACTCCGTATAACATTGCAATGGATGGTATGTCTTATACTCCTCTTGCATTGATACCTTTCTTTAGACCTAAAATCCTTAGAAAGAAAATGAGAGACGGTAAGATAGTTACTGAAGCTGGTTACCAAGAAGATTACTTAACAAGAGTAGCTATAGGCTCAGCGTTTATGATGGGTATTGGTACGTTGTTTGCTACTCAAAATGAAGAGGGTCTTCCTTTTATTACTGGTACTCCTAAAGATTTAGAAGAAAGACGCAGATGGCAACAAACAGGTATCCCTGAAAGGTCTGTACTTGTTGGTGATGTGTATGTTCCTTTTGATCGTATAGAACCTATAGGAGGTTTTCTTGGTCTTTATGTAGACGTAGCAGAAGCTGTGTTTAGAGAAAGAGACTTTGAAGATCCTGAAGAAACTCCAGCAATAGACATGATTGATGAGATGATGATTGGTCTTCTTAATGCATCGTTAAATAAAACAGTACTTGAGTCTGGTATACGATTCTTAGATAACTTTAGATACTCCAACAAAAGTTTAGTTGAAGGGGCTATTGCTTCTGGTGTTGACATTGGTAAAGGATTTATTCCTACTGGTGTATCAGACTTAGCACGTATTCTAGACGAAGAAGAACGCATATCTAAAACAGCTTATGAAAAAATAATTCAACGTGTGCCAGGATTACGAGAGACATTACCTGTAGCTACTCCTCAGTTTGAAGGTGTAGACATGAATCAAAACCTCTTTGAGATTATTACAAAGATGAACTTTGTTCCTACTAATCAGTCGCAGGTACAGAAAGAAATATACAGAAAGGAAGCTAACATTCCTGTTATTGATAGTGAGTTTGTCGGCGTAAAACTAGACGGTAGAGAATTGTCGTTGCTTAGAGAGCTTGCTGCTCCTTACCAAAATGCAATGCTTAGTGCGTTGGTTGAGTCAGGTGAGTATAAACTAGCTGGTAATCAGTTTGGTGCATCAAGACAAAAAGTGTTAATAGAGGACTATGCTTCTCGTTCTGTACATCCCGGCAGAAACAAACAGTTACTTGCTAAGTTTATACAGGAAGGTACTAAACGGTTTGGACCTAACTGGGTAAGAAGTATACAGGCTAGGAAGTTTAATGAAAAGATTAGGCAGAAAGGATTACAAGACGCCCAACAGTTTATGGATACTGTTTATTAAAAAAGGGGCCGAAGCCCCTAAGTTACAACTCACAGTTATTACCCGTGCAGGCTAACTGCTGAGACCCTTCCGTCATGTCAGAGTTCTCAGAGATGTTCCAATCAATCGTCTCTGGGAATTCCTCCTTCAGCTTCTCATAGGTCTCTACGTCGATGGGTTCATAAGGAGCCTGTTGGTACGTGTGTTCGGAATAAGGCAGAAAACTAACACCGCTTATCTTATCGAACTTGTTGTACAACCACTGACCTACCTCAAGAAACTCATCATCACGGTAGTAACACGTCATTGATGGTTTGTGTTCACACCAATAGTCTTGGTATATCTCCCATAGTTCTAACTGTTCCATAGCACCCATCTCAGAGGCCACCACAGCCCCGTCAGGGGACTTTATAGGGAAGGAGAATACCTTGGTACTGGGTGACATTACATCGTCCTCTACGGGGATTCCTGCGGCCTCAAGGACTGTACACAGTGGGTCTCTTGCATCTGCTCGTACTCTTCTGATGTACTGGTGTGCGTATCGTGGATGGATACCGCTAGCAGAATCCACCAGTTGACTAACAGTACCAGAAGGCTTAACGGCGGTGATAGCGCAACTAGTATTAATAGACAGTCGGTCAGCCCATGATTTATTTGTTCCGATAGCCTCTTCACGTAACTCAGTAAGCCATGTTTTGAGTACACCTTTATCCTTCCTTCCCGACAACGTCGGATGATCCATGATCCCTGTAAGTGATACTCCTAGTAATGCTTCTTCCTCTGTGTTGTTCTTCCATACCTTACGCAGGTAACGGAAGTCTGTCAAGGTAGCCTGTAAAGTTCCAAGGATAGTCGCAACACGAACTTTTCGTTTGAGGTCTGAGAGCGTATCTGTTGCCCTGACAACAACTTCCGATAGATTGCAGAATTGGTAAGGTCGTAGGATGATCTCGCTACATGGATTAGTTCCAAAATCATAGGTAGCATCTCGTCGGTCGTTCTTTGCAGCTTGCTTTTGACTTGCGACTCTAGAGAACATACCTCGCTCTCCTGATCGGGACTCGTATAAACTTTTCCACTCATTTAGGAATGCCTCAAAGTCTGGCTTCTCTGTGTAACATGCGCTGTTGTTGGCTAGGCCACGCTGAGGATTGTCTTGCCACCACTGGCCTGACTTGCATCGTCGGAGTCTATCGTCAGTGAGGTTAGACAAACTGATGAGAGCACTTCTGCGAACTCCCCCGACAACGACGATCTGTGCAATCTTACAGCAGAGATCGTGACATTCGATTGAGGAGAGCCTACGTCCATGAGCTTCCCGAAAGACGTCAACGGTGAAGTTAAACAGATCGACAAGAGGTTCTGGACCAGATGCTCTACCGCCGAAGGTCTTAAGGGCTGCGCCTGCAGGTCGTACTCCAGATATGTCCCACTTTGGAAGCTGACCCGAATAGAGCAAGCTAATAAGTTCTCTGTATGCTTTAGCCCAGCCAATTTTAGAATCGGCGACGTGTATAACGGTATTGGTGTCATGAAATTCCTCCGCTACTTCAGGTAGTTTGGATACGTACTGACGCTCAACGCTGAAGCCTACGCCTGTACCGCACATTAGGACGTACATCATCTCGTCAAACGCCTTAGGATGATCAATAGGTAGGTAGCTACAGTTAAAGCCAGCTACGTTGTCACGATCTAGTGCTTCCCCTGCAGTCATCAAAGCCCTCATGCTGGGCATAACATCCAAGTTATGAATGTCTGCAAACATACCATTAGCCTCTTCTAATGTTAGTCTGCCTTTTTCAACCCAGAAGTTTAGGTACCTGTCAATTGTTTCTTCCCACGTCTCACGTCGCTGCTCGTCTGGCAGGTAACGTGCATAGCGGGACTTGTGTATGTACTGTTGATATGCATCCATTAAATTAGTTCCTTAATTAATCTGTCAATGTACCAGCGACACTTACGTAAGTCTTCTACTGGTTTACCTTTGTAATCATAGCGCCATAGGTACTTCAATGCGTTGCCTTTCAAGTATCCATTAAACTCGTTGGCTGGCATAGATGCTTTGATTGCTTCGATAGCTTCGATAGCACCTTTGTTGTAATGGTCTGGTTGTTCTACGGGGTCTGCCTTTGGCTTCTTCAATATAGAAATACCGTCCCACTCTGCTGGAGTTGCGTCGTCAATACTCATTCCATCTCCTTAAACTTGTAGACTTTTTCTAGCACACGATCTGCAAACCGCTCTACCAGATCCTCTGCCGTGATCTCTAGTGCTTCCATGATTGTTACCTCATCGTAGTGTTCGGCAACGTGTTCCAACAACTCGTCGAACGTCATCCATACTTTCTCCTGAGGTAGTTCATACTAATTGGTAGTTCGTCAAAGGATCCGTTGTTTACTTCATTCAACATCCAGATACCTGACCAGCTACCGTTAGTCTGAGGGTTTAGATAATCTTCAGAATGAGTATAAAAAATGCCAGCGAACAAACCAGTAATACTACTTCCATCTGCTTTTCTTGCATAAGCTATATCCCTATCCTGAACATGTCCCATTATACATGACATAAACTTTTTCTGCAACATGAGCTTCGCAGTACTAACAGGACGGCCCATCACACCGCTGGTGAAGTAATGACAGTAAGCTATACCGTCAATGATGATAGGTTCTAAGAATGGTACCACCTCCCAGCTATCTAGGTAGAAGTCGTTGTATGACATCAGCCCATCTAGCTTGGAGTCTGATTCGATAGCCCGTTCTATCCTGTACTCGTGGTTTCCTAGAAGAAACACCATGCGAGGCTTCCACAGTCTGCGCTTACCTTTACGTAGGCGTTTACGTTCTGCCTCGATGGGTTCTAGGAACCTAGCCATTGCCTCGTTACCAGCTTCAATGTCATTGACATAGCGTCTACCCTCGAACGACTTCTTCCCAACGTCATAGCTACTGAGACTTGGCATGTCCCAGTGATCCCCCAGATGAATGATAACGTCAGGTTTAGTTGCTGCGGCGTAGCGTCCTGCCCAGTACAGATGATCAAAGTTACTGTCGGGTTTTACTTGCGTATCAGGTATTACTAGATGCCTAGTCATAACCACTCCTTAGGAAGAGTGCTTGGTGTGTACCATTCAAATCCGTTCTTCTCTGCCCAGTCCCTCATACGATAACGACTACCGTCCTTACGTCGTCTCGAACCCGGCATGGGTGTATTAGGATTCTGAAATACAAACACAAGATCTTCATATTTACCTAGCGCCTTACGTACCTCTACGTATTTACGCGCCTCCTCTCTAGTTCTGAATCTGCCTTTTACCTCTATGTACGTCATCCACCCAGCACTGTTGTAACAGAAGTCAGGCTCGTACATCTTAGGTATGATGTAGCTGATCCTTTCTGTAGGGTGATACGAACAACTCTTCATGACACCGTATAGTTTCTGCTCTAGCTTACTATCAAACTTCATCAGGTATCCTATACTTGTCATCAAAAGATCTGAGAAGGTATAGAAGCTGAAGGCTTTCATAGAGTCTATCAGCGTTGAGTTCATTGTCTTCGTATAACTTAAGACACCGCTCATACAGTTCCCTCTCTGTTGTCCAGTCTGCTAGTGCTTTCTCTGCTTTCTTCGGACCTATGCCGTGTACCCCTGCGATGTTGTCTACCCTGTCGCCCATCAAGGCTTGACGGTACAGCCACTCTGTTGCAGAGCGTTCGTCAACTTCCTTCATGATCTTCTTGGTGTAGTCATATATCTTAGTGGGTATCTGCAAAAAGTCTTTGTCGAGAGAACAGATAATAGACTTGTGTTCTAACTCAGTAGACTTCATAGCTATACAGTCATCAGCCTCCATGTTGTCAGAGAGTTCCGCTTTCCATGCATCGAGCATGTACTCACGGAGCAAGTCTTTATGCACTGGCTTACGTGCGGGACGGCTACCTTTGTAAGGCTGAGAAACAGCAACCTCGTTTCTGAAGTTGCTGCTGCCAGTAAGGTACAACCTGTGATCGTTGTAATGCTCAGACAGATCAGAGATTATCTCAGAGATATAGTTAGCCATAGTTTGGATTGCTATCTTCTCTGGTTCCTCGTCACAGGCAAAGCCTACACGATAGACAAGCATGTCACCGTCGATGAGTATCACACGGCTTCCTCAAGATTCATCTCAGGCTCATACTCTACGACGTTAGAGATAACCATGCGACGTAGGGTAGGTGAACGACCCTTCTTCTTCATGTACTCCCAGTCATAGAATCCAACAAGACACTTGGCTTCCGAACCGTTGGCAACGACAACACCCATGTCAGGATCATCCTCGTCATCAAGAGGTGTACGTCCTCTGATTAACAACTCCTCACCGTCAGGCTTAAACGCACGGTACTTGTTGTTTGACTTACAGGTGATGTAGTAACCACGCTCGTCACCTTTGTTGTTTACCTTCAGCCCCATGTCTTCGAGTGCTGTTACTGCCTCGTCTGACAAGAGAGCTAGATCAACCGTGTACTTGTTAGCAAGCTGGTTCTTCATGGTTAGGTTAGGCCAGTACAGTTGGCACTTAAGGTTTACGTTTGCTTCACTCATAATTAACTCCAGTTAATTTAACAGCTAATATTATACCACACATTTACGGATTGTGCTAATGCGTTTCGGCCCAATTACTACCGATACGGTACTCACCATCCAGTGGGCAGTTAAGGTTGAAGGTTTCGCCAGCCTGAACGATTGCCTGTACAGCAGACTTACCTACGTACTCAGCATCATCAGGATGACACTCTATTTGCCACTCATCGTGGACTTGTGCTACTAGCTTGAAGTCAACATGCTCCAGTAATTCATACAGATGTATAACAGCCTGCTTCATTACAATGGCACCTGCTCCCTGCAGTAGTGTGTTTAACGCAGCATGAGCAGAACGAACACGTAGTCGTCTACCATCTAGTCCGTCAAGGAACCCAGACTCTGCTTGCGTTGTTATGTCTTCTCGTAGCTCTGCTAACGCAGGAGTGTTCTCAAGGAACTTGTCTTTGAGTTCACCGCCTTGTCTTGCATTACCACCTACGACAGATCCTATCTTAGCATTACCAGCACCGTACAAGAACGCATAGATAAACGTCTTAGCTTGCGCCCTTGTTTGTAACCCAGCCGCGTGTTGGTTAGCCGTGTGTATATCACCCTCTAGGATTTCTTTCGTATACGCTCCATCATCCATATAATGGGCGAGCATACGCAACTCCAGACCAGAAGCATCAGCACCCACAAGGACACGTTCATTAGGAACAATAAACAAGCTACGACACTCAGTGCCATAATCCGCATACACCGCAGGAACTTGTGCAAGGTTGGGACTAGAGTGCGCCATGCGTCCTGTAACCGCTCCGATGTGTTTAACTCTACCATGTATCCTCCCTTTGTTTTCTGCTTTGATCCACGACAGTACTTGAGAGTGTCGCTTCTGTAACAACAGATACTCCAGCACCATCTTAGCTTCAGGTATGTGTAGGTTCTTCTTGAGAGTAGACTCATCCACCTTGTCCTTACCCGATGGTGTCTTCTCTTTCCATACAGCACCCTTCTGCTTCAGCCTCTCAGCTATCTGCTGACGTGACCCTACGTTGAAGTGAGTGTACCTCAATGGCAATGGTTTGCCTGTTGTCTTGTGATACCTCTGCTCCTCTGCGATGGGTGGAAATACATTCTGCAATGCAGCTTCAATGCCCAGCATCTTAGTCTCAAGCTGACGTTCTAGTTCCTTTGCACCAGCAAGATTGAAAGCAAACCCATTCTCTTCTTGCTCTCTGCATATGTGTGCAACAGCATGTTCAAGGTATACACTGGTGTCAGTGAAGTCGTACATCTGCAGCTGCATGCATAGTGTTTCATACAACCTCTCTGTCACTGACACGTCACGCATACAGTACTGGATCATAGCCTCAGACAACTGACTCCAGTCATCATGATCTCCTTTAGGGAAACGTAACTTCTCACCCCATGTAGCTAGACTGTGACCACCCTGTACATCTGGATGAAACAGCCTAGACATCACCAGTGTATCCAACACACGATCGGAATGTACCCGTATGTCCCATAGCTTTTCCAGCACGGGTCCGTCAAAGCCTATGTAGTTGTGCCCGCATACGTGACCACCTCTAGCTAGTTCCTCGAACAGTGACTCCCTACAGGTATGTAGACAGTGATCCTCGTTTGGTCTCTTTGTCACCACGCAGTGTATTACCGATGGCTGGAGACCATCCGTTTCTATATCCAAGAACACTATATTCGTAGTAGGCAAGGTCCAGCTCTTCTCGCTCTGTAAGTTCTCTACCATAGCTCTTCATCTCCAAGTTCTGTTCCTGAGTAACTATCCAGTTCCCCATCTTCGACATCGTATGATTCCTCCATGTCTGATAAATGTGCATAGTCTAAGTTGCCTTCAATGGTAACATCATCTTCGATTAGAAATCTACTACAGTTACCACATAAATCAACAAACTCCCCCGACCCAGTGAACTTACGTGTTAACTCGTATTCATTGAGCATCTTGTTACATGCAACGCATCTCACTCCATTATCTCCGTCAACCGCCCTGAATCTTTATTATACAGCAACGAACAGGCTGGTCCAGTCATACCACTGAACCTGTTCTTCAGTACACGCACGTGTGTTGTGTTGCGTACCATCTTATCTTCTGCTTGTGCATTACGCTCTAGTCCAAGAACAATATCAGAAAGCTGAGCAATTGAAGCACTGCCGCGAAGCTGACCCAGACTAGTAACTGCTCCATCCTCATGTCCTTTTCCTTCTGGTCTACGTAGGTGACTAACAACAAACATACATATCTCCATCTCCTGACAGAACATACGTAGCTTGGTCATGATCTCATCAATGGCTTTACGTTCATCGCCATTGGCTTGATCTGATACCAGAATGGATATGTGATCGAGGATGATGTACCTAACACCTAGTACCTTGACTTGGTAGCGGAACCTAGCCAACACGTTCTCGATCTGGTTGGAGCCAAAGGAATCCCATAGTACAACACGGTCATCTAGATCTAACGTATTGAATACGTACTCTACCTCATCAGGGGAGTAATCACATCCGGGTAGGTGTATTGGTTTGTTGATCTGTAGACCCACTAGTCCACGGGCAGTACGGTCAGGTGTCTCTTCAAGGAATGCTAGACCTATCCTCTCGTTGGTCTGCGATGCAACGGAGAAGACTAGCTCACGCATGAACGTAGACTTACCTAACCCAGACCCAGAACAGATGGTGACTAGCTCAGTTGGTCTCATGCCAAACGTCATGTCATCCAGTCCCTTGTAGGGATAGCGTACCTCTGCCTCCATCAGTGGCTTCTTCATCGCCTCACGGAGTGACCCTATCATCACCATGCCGTCAGGTGTGTACACCTTTGCAGCCCACCACCGTTTGATGAAGTCATCCTTGTCGGCATTCATCAGATAGTCGGAAGCATCCTTGTGTTCTCCGTGCTGATAGATCTTTGCCTTACCACCAAACAGATCTGCACACTCATGTGCCGCCTTCTTACCATGCTCATCGTTGTCAAAGCAGAAGATGATGTTGTCGAATAGATCGAGGAACTCGTACGCCTTACGACAGTCCGCCGCCGCACCCTGAGCACCATTACGAATAGACACTACGGGATACTTGTCCCCGAACATCTGGTATGCAGACAGTGCATCCATCTCTCCTTCCACCACAGTTATGTACTGCCCACCTGAAGGGAAGAGGTGTTGACCGAATAGACCAGCACGTTTCCAGTCCCCTTCGATGCTGAACTTCTTCTCAGGTGTGCGCTTTTTAACTGCAGTTAATTCGCCATCAGCTGTGTGATATCCAAAGTGTACCTCGTCACCATACAGAGTAGTGGAGTACCTCTCCATTGTACGTGCATCGAGACCCCTCTCCTGATAGCTCCTAGATTGCCCTCTAAGCTCCATTACAGGAACCCTTGGGGTTGGTACCCGATAGTCGTTAATGTCGCTCACAGAGCCTCCTGCGCTGTCTGGTGAGGGGGTAAACGTAGCACATGCGAAACAGTAGCTCGACCCATCTTCATTGTAGGACAACGCATCACTAGATCCACAATCATTACACTTCTGGTGTAGCTCCACAAAAGCCATCAATGCACCTCCTGACTAGTACCGAAACGAGAAAGGTAACGAGACTCTAGTTGCTTATCATCCATCGCTTCAAACTCCATCGCAAAAAGATTAAACAACATGTTCATTGCCTCCATGTAGTTGATGTTGTACATATGATCTTCAGTTAACTCTTCAATCATACGAGTACGTTCTGCTTGTTCCATGTTATCTCCTATTTAAATAGTAATATGTATTAGTAATACTTAATACTAATGCATAGTACTTACTGTATAGACTATATAGATTAGTATACCACACTACGCTTTCTTTTGCCAATGGATTTGTCGACACTATTACCTCTTGATTTACTGCGCGGTTTGTGCGTCTTAACATATCGGCGTGTATTCCTTGCCATACCTTTCCTCCTTCTCGTCGTTAATATGATCCAAGAAAGCACGTAGCTTACCTGAACGTTTGAGCTTTTGCAGCGCTTGGTACTCAATGTTACGCACCATCTGACGACTGATACCTAGCTCATCAGCAATCTCTTGGTGTGTCATGTAGTACGTAAGATAACTACCCTTCTTCGGCACTGTCACGCTCCTCTTTGTACTTGGAGATATCGTCCTCGTGATACTCCTCTGCATAGTCCCAGATACAACGGTCACCTTCCCAATAGTCTTGGTAGTCGTCGTGCCATACTTCCCACTGTTCGCGTCCCATAATAAATCTCCTATTACCCGAACCTAATTACTTTACATGCTCAACAATAACCTGCGTGGTGCCACGCTTGTAGCATAGTAAACAATCCATACACTTCTGTCCAGTGCAGTTAGCTTCCCCATCGTACGACTCAGACACGTTGTTGAATACACGGTCGAACCCACGTGGTGGAGATGACATCACGTTATCTATTGTCGGATTACTATAAACAAGAATCATATTATCAGGTACATGATGCAGATTCTTACGCACAATACCCACACGCTTAGTCCACAAAGCAAAGGTAGAATGCTTGTTGTCGTCAGCTATCGCACATAAATTACGGAAGTGCTGCTCATTTATTAGCTCTCCATGCCCATGAAACCGCACGAATGCACCGGAGGTACGAGGCAGAATGAACTCAGCATCACTCGCAAGTACGTCACTATTCCTCTGGAACGCTGGTTGGCAGTTCTTCCTATAACTAGAAAGCATACTCATGCTGTAGCACTTTCCGCATATCTTGTCGGCATCGGGTCTACTAGACTCTTTGATACAGAACGGGTTCGTCGCTGTGTTGGTATTGATTGCTTGTATACCGTCCAGCTTACCCGTCATCTTACTTACACTAACGGTCGGGATCATACACCACCTCCTCTCTGATTACACGGCACTCCTCGCCGTCCTTGATATAACTATCGCAAAAATACTTTGCATTGTCAAGCGTGGAGTTGTACGAAGAGCCGTCACTATCACGCTCCTCCCACTCCCACGTCTTACGATTAAACCTCTGCACTACATACCATGTATCAATCATTTACACCTCCACATCATAGACCTTGGTGGTCTCTTCATCTTCATCACGGAACACCTGCACATCATCCTCGTTCCAGTCAATAGAACAATCCAACTCGTTGATAGCGAAGTCCATAGCAGCTTGCTCCGCATCATCCTCATCACGAGCCTTGACATTGACACGGCGACTGACAGTGATAGTCACATCGAACACGTACACATGCTCCTTCATCTTGTCATGGATCTCATCCAGCTTCACTACTGCATCGTGAAGTAATACCTCTAGCTCCTCGAACTCAGTGTTAATCGGACTGTTAACCACATCGTACTCAATGGCACTACGTATCGTATTGATGCGCCGACGATGCTCCTCTACTTCTTCCCTGCTGGTTAATAAATAAGTACTCATAACTACTACTCCTCACCAAATGAATCACGACACTCGTCGCACATATACGCTCCCGTCTTGTTACCAACGAGAACCTCCCTCGTACTGGCATCCTCATCATCGAAGATGTCCTGTACAAACCTGTCAGTACAAAGATACCAACCCCATGAATCTGTGTCAACCACACGACTGTGCACACTCTTACACAACAGACATGTAGCCGACACTTTAGTTTTGCTGAACAGATCCACTACTTCTCCCATAGTACTTCTCCATTAGTTCTTCCACGTTATCGTGCCAACACGACACACAGATGCAGTCACCGTTGTCCTCTTGGTACACATCCTTCTCATTGCGAAACCACTCATCGCACACAACACACTCAAAGACCATAGACATCAGAACATCTCCTCCGCCATCTCTAGCATCATCTCAATCTCATCAGGACTACTCCACTCATCAGGGTACGGTGACATATCCTGCGCTGTTCGTATCAACTCCATCATCTCAGGTGAATAGATAGGGCTGTGCTTACACGTAAGTAGTGGCGGCTCGTAACCAAACGCACCACACCCATGTTTTAAGAACAGCTTGACAGCATCCTTGTATGACGCTCCCTCCACATCATGAAGCTCGTCATGATCCCACGGTTCACCACAATACCTACAATGAATATCCATTGTCACTCCTCCTATGAATTAACACGACCATCAGGTTCGATGCATAACCACATACCACACCACTTAACAACAACAGCAGGATCACACACCATCGGCTCAACCGTACGCCTAAACGTACGATACGACATACCTTGATCAGACTGTCTCCACTTCCGCAACAACGCCTGTTGCTGATTCTTAGTCAATGCAATCATTAGTCAAACCTCCCAACACGTTGATTACCTACGCTGTCCTTGATGCCGAATATCGAATAAGGATACGCCCACATCGTCCACCCGTTGAAGTCAACACGAGCGAACGGCTCCATCTTCTCATGCTCATTGTGGTACACACCATCGTCGTCGATGTCACCCTTCCAATGATCACTGAAGCCGCCCCATTGATACAAGCTGTTCATCTCATCAGCTACTGTACTGATACCGCCACCTTCGAACCTAGCCGCTACAACACCACGACCAAAGAACTCAGGGACGATGCCCAACCACTCACGATCAGCACGATCGTCGAAATATTGAATCATCATAATATTAACTCCAGTTAATTTGTAGGACATAGCATGATCACCATACGTCGCCTGACGGCAACACACCACACCACACTATGTACCTATTATCTCCTAAATGAGAATCATTGTCAAATAGGATTTCAGGCATAAAAAAACCGCTCTTTCGAGCGGCTGAGGTGTTACGGTGTAGGCGGGTCTTACAATGTCTCGTTGATGATCGCTTTGATCTCATCGTTGGTGTAACCATTCTCATGGGCTTTTTGAACGAACTCGCTCAGTAGGTGGCGCAGTGCTGGTGCATCGCTAGCGAGTGGCTCTGATTCTGATTCAGTCTCCGGTGATGGTTCTGACTGATCAGCTGTCTCAGTCTCTGCTGTTTTTGGTGCCAGCTTCTCGTATAGTTCAGTGAGTCCGCTAGCATCCTTCGCCATCGCCTTGACTAGTTTCTGGCCGTCAGCTGGTGACTTGAGTCCGTGCCAGTCGTTCAGCTTTTTGTCGGTCGCTGTCCATGTCTTAGCAATTCGACGTGCGCGGCTGATCATTACCTTAACGGATGATTCAGGTTTACCGCCTGCAACGAGTCCGCCTTCATAACCGCCGATGAACTCCGCGATATCCTCTTTTGTCTTGACGTTGGTCAACCCCTTGATCATTGCCGCCATCGGCTTAAGATCTGCTTCTAGTTGTGCTTTTGCTACTGTGGCGCCTGCGCCTCTATTGTCAATGTTAGTCATGATATTAACTCCAGTTAATTTCTAATTGAGAATCATTCTCATCGCCATCACGGAATTGTGGTGGCAAGGGAAGTATCTCAAATCACATAGAGAATGTCAAATTAACTCCAGTTAATCGTCGGCAGCCTAAAGGGTACTTCACAGTCTCTCACATGCACATAATTGACCCCATGTCAACAGCGCAAATACCGTGCCAATAGCAATATCCATGC
>VMHT01056919.1_pt1 | contig 17195 bp, 17 predicted proteins | sample 4693611 | NCBI WGS metagenome assembly VMHT01 (sample SAMN12280063, study PRJNA550983) | marine metagenome | isolation source: seawater sampled from same location over 5 years 0.02-0.2 micron viral filtrate | place: USA: collected off the coast of southern California halfway between the port... ...
AACTATCTTTGGATCGAGGGTTGCTACCTTCTTTAATTTTGACCCCGGCGAGGCTCTTGATGACGCGGCGGTTGAGGCAACGCTAGACACCGGCACGTTTAATGCAATTGTTGATATATTCTCTGGTCGTCACTTGCAGATCTTTACGACCGGCGCTGAGTTCTATGTGCCTCAAACACTAGATACGCCCATCACGCCCAGTAATCTAATTGTCAAGCAACAGACTGCTTTTGGCAGCAAGCCGGGCATTCGGTTGCAAAACGTAGACGGCTCAACCTTGTTTATTCAAAGGCAGGGCAAGGCTATCCAAGAGTTTATTTTTAGTGACGCAGTGCAAGCGTACACGTCAGCAAAGATCTCGCTGTTGTCATCGCACTTGCTAAAGACGCCAGAAGAAATGGCAGTGCGCGTTGCCACGTCAACTGACGAGGGCGACCGCCTGATGTTGGTTAATGGCGAAGATGGCAGCATTGCCTGCTATACCTTGCTAAGAAGCCAAAACGTAATTGCGCCGTCAGAGTGGACAACCGATGGTAAGTTCTTAAATATTGGCGTTGACGTTGACGACATATATACTGTTGTAAAGCGCACCATTGCGCCTCATGCCACCGCCACGATTACTGTGACTGACGCTGCAAATATTGCAAACAGCGGAACTGTTGTCATGACTGATAATGCTGGCACGTCAACAACATTTACGGCTGTTACCGGCACCCCGGCTAATAACCTTCAGTTTCAAGTTGGCGGTTCTCTTACAAACAATCAAGTCGCAGACAATTTAGCTACAGCTATTAATTCGGTTGCCGGGTATGACGCGCCTAACCCTGCGGCTAATGTTGTTAATATAACTCGCAAGGTTACTGGTGGCAGCAACTTAACAATTACATCAAGCGATGCAGTCAGACTTACTGACGTTGACTTTACGGTTTCTGCAACCGACAGGTATTACGTTGAAATATTTGATGCAAACGCATTGCTTGATTGCTCAGTTGTTGGTGGTGCGGCGTCATCTGTGGACATGAGCCACTTAGAAGGCGACACCGTTAAGGTAATCCGCGATGGCATCGTTGAGCCTGATCAAGTTGTAGGCATTAGCCCATTCACCGTTACTTTTGCCACTGCGGCGTCTACAAGCCACGAGGTTGGCCTTAACTTTACGCCAGAGGTAAAGACACTGCCAGTTGAGCCAAACCTGCCCAGCGGCTCTATAAAGGGCTTTAAGAAGCGTATCTTTGAGATAAACGCTGAGTTGTTTGAAACGCAGTCGCTGACAATTGACAACAAGCTGATCGCGTTTCGGCAATTTGGGGCAAACGTATTTGGCAGCGCAGTGCCTGAGTACACAGGCATCAAGACATTGCACGGCCTTTTGGGTTATACTTATGATGGACAAATAACAATCGGCCAAGAGGTGCCATTAAAAATGACACTGCTGGGCATTGATTACAAAGTGAGCGTAGGACAGTAATATGGCACAGGCTATTCCATTTATAATTGCAGGAATGACGCTTTTAACCGCAAACCAACAATTAAAAGCGGGCAAGGCGGAAGCTAGTGGGCTGGCAAGGCAAGCAGCATTTAAAAAAGTGCAAGCTCGCAGCGAAGTGTTAAAATTTAAACAGCAGGGCATTGCTGTTATGGACAATATTTTAGCGACCAAAGCAGCAATTAACGCAAGAGCAGCAGCCGGGGGCATTGACCCATTCAGTGGCAGCGCCAACGCTTTGGCTTTGTATGCTGAGAAAAAAGGCGCAAACGAACTTTATATAAACCGTGACGGCGAACAGATTGCCTTTGGTATTGGCGAGGCGCAGGCAATGCAATATATGTCTCAAGCTAAGTCAGCAATCTCTGCATCAAGGGCGCAAGCGTTAGGCACAATAATGCAGGGCGCAATGATGGGTATGTCACTGGGCGGCGCACCCGCTGGCGCTGGCGGCAGCACCGGGCTGCAAGCTGGTCAATCGGCAACGACAGCAAGGGCAGGTTTTAGAGGATACGGCGGGTAATGGCAGAGCTACCAAAATATAGACCTTTAGGCGTAGGCATACCATCAGTGCCGACTGTTGACTTTATTGCGGCAGGCGCTTCCAAGGCTCGCGCAATTGATGCCGTTACTAAGGGCCTCAATAGCATGACTGATTATTTGTACAAAAAACAGGTTGCCCAGACACAACGCGAGGCAATGCAGTATGCGTTTGAAAACCCAGTAACCGCTGAACAAATTGAGCAAGCCCTTGCTGATGGCAGAGACATGAGTGAGATTGTCGGCGACCCTGACACAGTGTTTGGCGCAGTGACGACCGCAGCCACAGCAACTCAGTTATCAACTGAATTACAAACGCAGCTAACATCAAAGCTTGCTGTCTATAATGCAATGATTGAGGGCGGCGACCCCAACTTTAACCCGCAATCTATGCGCAATGATCTAACGGCTATGATTAGCGGCCATAGCGAAATAATCGCGGGCGTAGACCCAGAGACTGCTCTAAAGTATAACGCGACTGCAAACACGCTATCTGCGGCCACATATAAATCAGGCCTTGAGCATAGTTTTAAAATAGCCCAAGCCCTTACAAAAGACCGGGCAAATGCAGAACTCGACAAGTTACCTAATATTGTAAAGAGTGTTTTGTTAAACCACGCTGGCGACATTGGTGTTACGACCGGCACAATTGCTACACAGTTAAAAGTTGCAAATAACGCAATCATTGAGACTGGTGACGCTGCGTTTATAGAAAGCGCCGGAACTAAGATTAGGAATATTGTAACTGAGCAATATCAAAACGTCCTAGCCGACTGGGCTGGGCAATCAAGCAAAAACACGCGCCGCGCTTTAAAAGGTGATTTTGGCGATAGGTTTACCAGCTTGTATGGCGTCCTTGACGATAAAGAAAAGGCTGGGGTTCGCGACTTAGTTAGAAAACAGCGCGATGCTCGTATCGCTGACAATAAAGTTGCCAAAGACCTTGGCCTTGCTGATGCTAAAAAAGAAGTGCAGCGAATACAAACAAGGATGGCCGACTTATCGACTACTGCTTATCAAGGCGCAGAGTATAATTCGGCGGTTGATCAGTTGCAGGCGCTAGCTATTCTGTATCCAGAGGCAGTAACGCAATCATCTATCACATCGCTAGATAAGGCGCTAGACCCCAGCAAAGACCCAAAGTCGAACTTTGCTGGTATGTTTGAACTAAAGCGCAGAGTTTTAAGCAACGAAATACAGACAATGGATGATTTGGAAAAGCAAGCAAAGAACCTCGGCGTTGGCGCAAAAGACTATTATTCGATTGTGCCATTTTTACAAACAGACGTAAAAGCAGAAGCGACAGCCGTTGATCGGATTATTCGGCGTAACGCTAAAATTGTTGATGGGTCAAACGCAAGCGAAAAACAATCTAAGGCATATTTTAAGTTTGAAAGAACTTTGGACGACAGATACACAGCAAGAATACAAGAATGGGAGCAAAGTACGCGGGGAACTTTAATGCCAACAAAGCTAGATATAGCTAAAGAAATTGACTTAGAGTACCGCCGCAGTGATGAGCAAAAAGATGTTAATGCTGCTGTTGCTAACTTTATTAGAGACTTTGGGCCAGAAGGCCAGCAATCGCCTCTTAATATTTTAATTGATGAAGATACAACAGAGCAAGACATAAGAAATGCCTTAGTGGCTAAAGAGTTATCTGACAGAAAATTAAATGAACTTATGAATATAGCAAGGTCTAGGATTAGCGTTATGAGCCGGGCTGTTGAAAGAAGGGATGCTCTACGATGACCGATGACTTTGCAAGAGCGTTTGATGACAGGTTTGCGTCTAATGTTATGGTTGACACGCCGCCTGTTCTGCAAATCCCATCAATGGATACGCCGCCAGACCCAGTGCAGCCAGAGGCACCAGAGGTAACTGAAAAGCAATTGTTGCTTGACCCGCAGTTTGCAGCAGCGGCGCGTGACGTGCATTTGCTGTTTGAGGGTGAGCCGTTTGAGGGTGACGATCAAATGGCGGCGCGCTACGGCATAGATGCAATCGGTGAATTTAATTATAACTTTGCTGGCCCGGCTGGTATCCCCGGCGAAAGTGGCATTAGCTCACCCGGAACTATTGGTCAGGCAGCGGCGCTAATGACTAGCGGCTCACAAGATCAGGCCAAATCATTTGTTTACCTTATGGATCGTTATGATCAATTGCCTAACTTTACACTGGCTGGCACCGCTCGCATGATACGCGGTATGGTTGCTGACCCTAGCGTTTACACTGGCTTTGGCACATTAGGCGCTGGTTTCTTGGTTCGCAAGACTGGTGCTACCGGCATTAAAAAATTATTAGTTGAGATAGCAAAGCGCCCCGGCACGTCAGCCGCTGTATATACTGGCGTTGAGGCTGGGGCTGCTGACCAGCTAACGCAGGGCGTTGAGCGCAAAGCTGGGATAGAGATTGACCCAGCAACAGGCGCACTGCGCACTGCGTTGACCGCTGGCGTTGCTGGCACTATGGGCGGTGGTTTAGTCAAGGGCGGTGAGATGTTAGCGCGTGAACTTGGGCCTGCTGTTGGTGAGGCAATAAGCCAAGCGGGGCAGTCAGCCGAGGCGCGGATGGCAGAGCGCGGGCCTATTACTGACCGCGTTATGTCTGGTGCTGATCCTATGGAAGTGATTGACCCGGCGTTAGCTGCGGCTGGCAAATTGGCTAGGGGTGGCTCAACAGAAGCGCATCCAAACAGAATAGCAACAAGATTGCCAACAGCGGTTAGAGCAACAGAAAACCCTATAGATGAGCCGTTGCAAATTGGTTTAGCTGAATCAAAAGCAGACCCGGTGCAATTTGAGCATAATGTTAAAATTGTCCAAGACTACCCAAACATGACTGAGGCGCAATCACAGTTGCCGCCAGAGCAAGCGTCAGAAGAGTTCATAACGCACGTTAAAGATAATTTGCTTTGGATACACGACAAGATCCCGGATGAAACAAGGCAAAGATCGAAACTATGGTATGAAGGTGCAAGGGCTATAACTGACAAATGGTCTGCAAAGTATAATTTACCTGACGCATCAATAGCTGGCATTTTAGCTGCTTTATCTCCGCAAATGGATTGGTATAAAAATGTCAGCCTTGCCGAGCGTGTTATTACAACGATGGCAAACCGTGATGTTCCTGCTAGTAAAGAGATGATTGCGTTTGCTAAACAACTCGACCCTAAAACAAAAAAACCAAAACTGGCCGAAAAGTTTCAGCCAATAGTTGACGATATGCTTGGCAAAACATTAAACGATCTTGATAGCCCACTAAAAAGAGCTATATTTGTTCGTTTGTATGATGAGGTTAATAATCCAAGAACACACAATATTATTAGCCCAGAAGGCGATTTGATGGAAACTGTAAAGAGGGCTGACGGTTCTGAAGCCGGAACAGGTTGGGGCAGTTTTGTTGAAATAACCAAAGCTGTTGAGGCTGTTGAAAGTGGTGGGGATAAGGCTGTTCTAACGCCATTGATGGGTACGCAGCACAAAGTGCGAAGTTTTTATAACAACATTCTCGACCCTAATGGGCCTAATGGTGATGTAACAATTGACACACACGCAGTGGCCGCTGGCTTGTTAAAGCCTCTTTCAGGTCAAGCGACAGAAGTGCATCACAATTTTGGCAGTGCGCCGTCTGTTGCACAGCGATCTGCAAATTGGAAAGGTGCAACCAAAAATTCTAGCGTTACTGGCGTTCAAGGTAATTATGGTCTTTATGCAGAAGCATATAGAAGAGCAGCACAAGAACGTGGTATTCTCCCAAGAGAAATGCAATCAATAACTTGGGAAGCCGCTCGCGGGTTGTTTACAGATGTATATAAACGCGCCAAAAAAGATGGTGAATTTGTAAATGTTAAAGCAGTTGATGGTTTTTGGCAAAAGTATCGCAAGGGCAAAATGACTATAGATGAGGTAAGAGATGCAATCGAACAACACGCAGGGGGAATTAACCCCCCAACTTGGAAACAGTAACCCAGTTATTGAGTTGCTTAAAGAATATGGCATCCCTGTTAACAGGGAAAACTATTTACAGCTTGCGTATCTTGGCGAGCCACCAGAAGAATTAAGCGCAGAAGAAGAGCTAGAACTGCCAGAACAGTTACGAAATTAAGGAATAACCAATGGCAATACGCGGCCCAAGAGATTTAGAAGATAAGCTCGACCAGCTTTCCAAGCAGGAGCCGGATGCCGACCTTACTGATGACGGCATCCAGCCTGCTGGTCTTGCCCGGTCATTAGGCCGTCAAGCCGCTGGAGAAATCATCAAGCCTCTAACAAAGCGCGGTGCGCGTATTGACCCTGATTACAAAGTAACAGAAGAAATAACAAAGCCGGTTGACGTTATCGACCAAGACGGCACTGCCACAGATATTATGGACATCCAGCCGCCTGTTGAAGCGCAAACAAAAATAGAACCGGAAATTGTGCCGCCTATAAAAAAGCCAAAGCCATCAACAGAAGAACGTGTTGAAGAGGTAATGGCCGAGCGTCAAGAGGCTATGGGTGGTGCGCGCACAGTGCCATCGCCTAGCAAAAAGCAGTTAGCAGAGGGCGTTGAGGCTGGCCCAATCAACACTAGCTTTTATGATAGCGATAGTTTAGCAGCAACAGCTAAGGCTGTGGCCGGGGATACTGAACCTGACTATCAAGCGCAAACGGTAGAAAGTTTATATAGGCGCGCCTTTATGTCTGGCGTTCCCAAGAAAACATTAGACGCAATGTTTCGCGGCATACCAATGCAAAGCAAGGTTGGCAACAACCAGTTAGCCACACAGCTTGCCGGATTGCAGGCGCTGCATGATGTTAGCGCACAAAAGGTTGATGAGCTTATGACGCAAGCTGCGTCTGGCCTTCTAACTGATTTGGGCAAGTTTGAGTTGCGCGAGGCTTTGTCTCAGCATGAGGTAATCCTTGGCACGTTAAAAGGCGCAAAGCGTGACGTGGCTCGCAGCATGAATGTGTTTAAGGGTGCGCGTGAACGCAATCTGCCATCGCTCGACATCCGCGCCGTTCTTGACGGCGCTGGCGGCGATGATCAATTGCGCGCCCTAGCTGACAATTACATGAAGCAAGAAACCCGCGCCGCCAAGAACAAAGTCCTTGAGGTTGGCATTATCCGCAAAACATATGACAGTATCATTTATGCGGCGCAGTCTACGTTCCTGACTAACTGGGAAACGCATCTGTTTAACAGTGCAGCTAACTTTGGAACGCTAATCGCTGACGTTCCAGAGCGCGCCGTTGCCGTGCCAATTGGCAAGGTAAGAAAGCGCATTGCAAAAACACTGGGGCTAGAGTACAGCCCGGATGAGTATTACCGTCAGGACATTTATGCCAGAACATCTGCATTTTATAACGGCATTATGGATGGCTGGTCGTTAATGGCTCAAGGCGCAAAGACAGGATCAACAAAAGACGCGGCGCGCAATCCGATATCATCTGCGTATTTTAGCAACACACCCCTGATGCTGCTTGGCAAAGAGGTGGCTAGAACGCCAGAGCTAAAGAACACGTTGGCTGGAAAAGTGCTTGATAGCTTGGGGATGATTTACTCAATCCCTATGCGCGCCCTTGGTGCGGGCGACCAGTTCTTTGGTGGTATTGCGCAGCGTATGGAATTGCACGAGCAAGCTTGGCGTTACGGCGCGCAAATATATGATAAGAAATTGGCCGATGGCGGTACAGCAGATGAGGCGCTGTCTGTGTCGCAAGAGGCCGTAAACAGGTTTTTGACTGAGCGCCCGGCAGAGGTTGACGCTAGTGTTCAGAGCTTTAGGAAACAAGCGACACTGATGGCCGACATTGACCGGCAGTCAAATCTTGGCCGTATGTACCACGGCGCGCTCAAGGTTATGAACAACCCGCTAGTCAAACCGATTATGTTGTTTAGTAAGTCAGTCACAAACTTAGCCATTGAGGGCGCGGCGCGTGTGCCTATTTTAAACTTTATGTCGCCACGCTTTTACAGTGAGTGGGAAAAAGGCGGCAGGCACCGCGACTTGGCTATTAGCCGTATTGTCGTTGGCGGCACTATGGGGCTTGGTTCTTACTATCTAGCTTACAACGGCAGGCTCACTGGCGCTGGCCCAGCAGATACAGAGGACAGAAACAATTTAAAGCGCATTGGTTGGCAGGACTTCAGCTTGCGTCTAAATAATGACGAGATGTCGGATGAGAATATTGATCGTGTAAATAAAATTCTCGGCGCTGGCACAATTCAGCGCGGCACCGGCAATCTAGAGGGCAGCACGTTTATGTCATTAAAGAGGCTTGAGCCTGTGACAATACCATTGCTGCTTGGCGCTGCTTATGCTGACGCTGTTAAATATCGCGCCTATGACCCAGACGACACGCAGCTTAGTATTATGTTTGACGCAATGTCTGCATCATTGTCTGAGTATTCTACTAATATGCCAGCTATGCAGTCAGTGAACGAGCTAATGCGCATTGCCAACCAGCGCCAGACAGACAGCGGTGACCGGCTCGTTGCTATGCTTGACGCTTATGTGCGTCAGGTGGGTAACGTGGCTATTGCGGGAACGCCTGTGGTTGGTTTAGCTAACAGCGCAATTGTTGGCAAGATTGAGCGCATACTAGACCCGGCTGCCAGCAACACAGCAGTCAATCAGGCGCAGGTAGAGTGGGCAGATGATGTGTTGGGCATTGACGCAACGCAGCTTGGTGTTCGCGGTTTCTTTGAGGCTTATAATAAAATGATGAGCCGTGTTCCAACAAAAGCAAACAAACTGCCGCCAAAGCTAGACGAGCGCGGGAAACCTATTGAGTATAGCGCAGATTATTCTTGGAGGCCTATGGCCACACAAAAGGGAAAACGTGACGAGGTGTCTGAGATTTTAGCAGCAATCAATCACGGCATTGCGTATCCAAACTTTAAGATTAATGGTGTTAGCCTGACGGCAGAGCAACAAAATATGTATTTAAAGTTGCAGCAAGACCCAGACCCTGACACCGGGATGACAATGGATGAGGCTATTGTTGACGTTATAAATCAGCGCCTCAATGACGCTGACCTGCTTGGGATTGCCCCGGCGATTGGCTCGCTGCAAAATGATGTTAACACCGTGGTGTCTGATTATCGTTCTAGAGCGCGAGAGGTTATGTTTGGCAAAACAATCAAAGACAGAGACACCGGGCTTGTTGATTACACATTAGAGACAGAAGATGGCGCGCCTATTCTTTACCCCGGCACTGCGGCAGACATTGCTAGAAACCAACAAAAGGTCAACCTATACGGCAGGTAATAAATGAGCTATAATCACGGCAATTACATGAGGCAAAAAAATGGCTGACTATAACATCAATGCAATTACACGCCGTGTCGTGTTTACCGGCTCCGCTGGCACCGGGCCTTATGCATTCTCGTTTGAGATTTTAACTAACACCGACATTGTTGCTTATTTCAATTCAACCAAGTTGACGTTGACCACAGACTTTACCGTGACCATCAACACCAACGGTACTGGCTCTGTGACGTTAATTGTTAATGGTGGCGGCAATATTCCGCAGACCCCAGTTCAAGCAGATCAAGTTGTTATTGTTGGGTCGAGAGATATTGAGCGCACCACAGACTTTGTAACAGCCGGTGACTTGTTAGCATCTAGCCTTAATGAGCAGCTAGACGCGCTGACAATCTTTGACCAACAGGTAGCCGAGGAAAACAAACGCGGCTTACGCGCCCCGGCGTTTGACCCGGCGCTAGTCGAAGATGGCGGCGTTGTTGATATGACATTGCCATCCAAAGCTGACCGGGCTGGTAAGTTCTTGGCGTTTGACATTAACGGCAACCCATCCGCGTCAAGTGATGTCGGGGCTTGGAAAGGAAACTGGGCTGCTGGCACCGCTTATGTTATTGGTGATCAGGTTGTTGATACTAGCACTTCCAATATTTACCGCGTTAATTTTGCACACACATCATCCGGCGCTGTGCCGCTTACCACCAACGCAAATAATGCTTACTATGATTTAGTTTTAGATCTTTCGGGAGTTTCAACCGCTGAGACAAACGCAACAAACGCTGCAACGGCGGCTGGGAATAGTGCAACGGCTGCGGCAGCTAGTGCAACAGCAGCAGCATTTTCTGACGATTGGGCGGTTAAAACAGATGGAGTTGTTAACGATGGCGTAACAACAGACTACTCATCTAAAGCCTATGCCATTGGTGGTACTGGCGTAACCGACAGTTCTGGTAAAGGCCCAGCTAAAGATTGGGCTATTGAAACAACAGGTCAGGTTGATGGCACAGAATACTCAGCTAAAGAATATGCTGTTGGTACACAGACCAGAGGCACAACAGGATCAGCAAAAGATTGGGCAACTTATACTGGCGGCACAGTAGATGGTTCTGCGTACTCCGCTAAGTATTGGGCAGAGCAAGCGGCTGCTAGTGCTGATAACGTAGATGATTTGTACCTTGGCCCTAAAAGCGCAGACCCAACAGTTGACAATGACGGTGATGCTTTAACTGCTGGGGATTTGTATTTCAACACAAGCGACAATGCTCTAAAGGTTTATGACGGATCAGCTTGGAACGCCGCTGCTGTTAGCACAGCGGGATTTGCAACGGCAGGCTTTAGCATTGCGATGAGTATTGCTCTTTGACCAATTGAAACAAGGACTTAAACAATGGCACAGAATTTTAGAAGGTACAGAGTAACAGGAGTTGGCACGGTGGCTGCTGACATTCCCGATGGGTCGGACTTTGACAGTTACGATACTATTGTTGGGATCCATATGGCTAACACATCTGCAAATGCAATTACAGCATCAGCATTTATTACAAGTAACACTGCTTCTGGTGAAAACATTGGCTCTGATTACGCTTATACGGTTACTGCGTCAGGTGGTGCTTTTCTGTTAGACACAGTTAATAAACCGGCGCTTACTATATATAAGGGCTTTACATACACTTTTGATGTAAGTGATGCCAGCAACGCCACTCATGTTTTGCGCTTTGCAACTCAAGCTGATGCGGCAAGCAGTTCCCAGTACACTACTGGCGTAACCTCAAGCGGCACACCGGGGCAAGCTGGGGCAACTGTTACCCTTGTAACCACAAGCTCTACCCCAACAACTTTGTATTATTATTGTACGGCTCACACTGGGATGGGTAACAGCATTACTGTTACTAATGTTCATTACCTTATTAAAAGCGCACCGATTGCTAGTGGCGGCGCACTACAGCTATTGGATGGTGGAGCAAAAGTAGTGGTGCAAGCTGGTGATAGACTTTTTGTTCAATCTGATATAGCAAGCTCACTCGATGTTTGGGTATCTGCTGTTGATGCAATTAGTTCATAGGAGTAATTGATGGCGTACATAGGCAACCAACAAAGCGAAGGCTTTAGCCAAGTACCAGCAAAGCAAGACCTTACTGGTGCAACTGGCACTAGCCTTACGCTCTCTCATGCTGTAGCCAGCGCAGAAGGCATTGACCTGTTTATCAACAATGTAAGGCAAGAGCCAACCACAGCCTATTCAGTTGTAGGAACAGCGGTAACGCTTACTGGCTCAGTGGTAGCAAGTGACGATATTTATGTGGTCTACAACTCACTGGCTTTGCAAACCTCTGTAGTACCTGATGCGTCTGTTAGCACAGCTAAGATTATTGATGGCAATGTAACCGCTGCCAAGTTAGCTGCTGGCGTACAAGGTGTGGCTGGCATTACAACAGCAAGCACATCTGGTACAGCTATAAGTATTGATAGTTCCAATCGTGTTCTTACGCCAGCAAGACCAGCGTTTTTTGCAAAAGGACAAACAGGTGCCTGGCGCACACTTCCTGATGGTGCGCAATGGACTGCCATAGTAGGTGGAACCTCACACACAACCGGTCAAAATGGAGTTTTGTTAAACACTTATGCTGTGAATTGGACTGATGCTAGTGGTGGAGGATTGGGTAATGTAGGTGGTCATTTCGATACGTCCACAGGGAAATTCACTGTCCCCATAACAGGTCTTTATAATTTTATGTTTAGTCTGTATGCACAGAAAATAGGAACGGCGGCGGCGGGACATTATTTATCTGTAAATTCAGTAATTAATACAACCATTCAAGATGATTGGACTGTTTATTTCCACCAAGACGTTAACGTATATGGTTCTACTGAAATTAGTAGACAATGGTTTTTAACCGCAGGGCAAACTTTTCAATTTGCTTTGTACCAATCAGGAGCAAGTCAAATTGCATTTTATGGGTCATATGTCCGGTTTTCTGGATTTTTAATAGGATAGGAGACAGATATGGCTTTATCGAAAATACTACCAGCCGGTCAATCCCAGTTTGCTGGTGCGAGAAACCGTATCATCAACGGTTCTATGACTGTCTGGCAACGCTCAATTTCATCAACATCTACTGGATGGGGATATTATACCGCAGACCGCTGGAATACTAACTTGCGGGATGGCGCAGGAACAATGAGCCAGTATGATATAGGAAGCGAACTGCAACCATTCGTCTACGCTTTTAAAACTGCTATGACATCAGCGGCAAGTTCTAACCCAGTGGTGCAACAAAAGATTGAAGATAGTCGTAGATTTAAAAATCAAACTGTGACTTTTAGCTTTTATGCAAAGGCTTCAAAAGCAATAACAGTAGACACAGTGTTTGATTTGCTTTGGGCAAACTCTAGTAATGCCACAACGGCGCAGAGCAACAGCATTACAACTTCTTGGCAAAGATTTACCTACACTGTTACGCTGCCTAATCCATCTGGCAGCTATAACGCAACATATGACCACCTTTACTGTAGGTTTAGTTTACCAATCTCAGACACATATGAGTTCTACATCACTGGAGTCCAGCTTGAAGTCGGAGATGTAGCCACGCCGTTTGAACACCGCAGCTTTGGAGATGAGTTGGCTAGGTGTCAGAGGTACTATTACTACAGTGGGTTTGGATTTAATAATCCGGGTGGCACTGATAGTGGTGCTACCGACTTTGAGGGTCGGGTTATGGCGGTTCATATTGGCAGTAATCGGCATACGTTTTTCGGAAACTTCCCTGTCTTTTTAAGAGCGATACCCACACTCACTTTTTATTCTCCTCATGACGGTGCATCTGCCAACGCAGAAAATTATGGCGGAGGGGGAAACATAGCTATTTCTGCGTCATACTCAAGGTCAAGACACGGATTGAATGGCTATTCACAAACAAGTAATAGCCTTGACGGTCTTACTGCTTACGTTGAAGCTAATGCGGAGTTATAATAAATGAACATTACTAGCGCACAATATTATGTGGATTTAAACAGCAATAATGCTGGAATTAGAATGGTTGAAAACGGTGTGACAAGATTTGTGCCTATCAGCACAGACAACACTGACTACGCCGCACTGCTTGAATGGGCAGCGAAAGATGGCAATACAATAGAGGAGGCAGACTAATGCCTTATGTCGGCAAAGCTCCAATCTCAGGTGGCTTCCACAAGCTGGACAACCTTACTGCCTCTGCTACAGCAACCTACGCTTTGACGCTAGGTTCTGCGGCGTACTTCCCAGAGACTGCTAACCAACTGCTAGTCTCTCTCAACGGTGTGATCCAAGCACCACAAGACAGCTTCACGGTATCAGGCAGCAACCTTATCTTTGACAGCGCACTTACAAGCAGCGACAGCATAGACTTTGTGGTTGCTCTTGGTGATGTGCTGGGTGTGGGCAGCGTGACTGATGGTGCTATTACCACAGCCAAGATTGGTAACAATGCTGTTACTATGGATAAGCTGGCTACGTCAGGTACTCTACCAGCTTTGGATGGGTCTGCGCTGACTGGTTTGAGTGGTAGTAATATCAAAGAACAGCTTGTTATGCTTTGTGATGGTCAAGATTACACAGTAGGAAGCGGCACATACACAGCAGCAAACGTAACAGCAGCACAAAATCTTACTACAAGCTATGATGATGTGACTGGCTCTAGTATTTCGTACACACCGCCAACAGGCACAACAATGGTAAGTTACAAATACGTGTTTGCTTTCGTTTTCGGCGACAGTTATGGGATAGGTCATTTTAAATTCTTTGTAGATTCTGATGAAGTTACAAAAGCGAGAACAAGTCTTAGCTCAAACACAAACGCACAGTGGTTACAAACTTTGGAATATGTTTTGCCGATTGGCGGTTCCGCTGATACCACAACAGGGCGACAGGCTACTTGGACATCAGCTAAAACATTAAAAATACAAGCCCGTGAACCCAGCTCTTCCTATGAAGCAATTTTAAACTCAACTTATCATTGGGACGGCATTAACCCTAACGCACAGTTTCATATGCCAAAATTAATTATTACAGCGTTAGGATAGGAGACAGATATGGCACTTATAAGATTAAACAATCAGTCTCTTAGCGCAGTCTCTGCGTTGCCGGCGGGTGTTGGTGGCAAAGTGTTGCAGGTTAAACAAGCCCTGTCTAATACAAGGGCTGTTAAATCTAGTGTTACTTTTGTAGATACTGAGTTATTTGCTGGGATTACTTTTGATAACAATTTACAAGCTAACTCAAAAGTTTTCGCAACAATTGAGGCAACGATAGGTGAACAAAATTCTGGTTCTTGGGCAAAGCCTTGCGAATTAACTTTGTATGAAGGCGCAACTAATATTGGCAATGACAGTCACAGTGGAGTTGTTGGAAGTCTTGCTATCGTAAATGGAAATAGTGGCAATGATACTTATGGAATGGAGCGTGTTTATGGAAGTATTCTTTACACACCTTCTTCTACAAATCCATCATATAAACTTTATTTAAAAACCGTTGGTACAGTTGCTTTTAATAGAACAGTAGGTGCATCTTATAATACTGGAACCACGGATTACACAGTTGGCGGCACACGAATTACTCTTATGGAAATCGCTGGCTGATGAGCAACAACCTACACACAGATATGGCTATTGCCACTGGAGCTATTACTAGCCCTGTTTGGCTTGCCCCACTAAATGAGTGGATGGCGCTGACCTTTACTGTGTTAGGTATTAGTCTTGCGGTCATTCGCATATACCAAAGCCTAAAGAAGAAAGACGATGTTTAAGGCTATTGTTCTGGCCTGCGCGATAGCGACCCCTACCGATTGCGTCGAGTTTCATGACACTCGTGGCCCATATGATACCCGCGCAGCTTGTGAACGGCGGGCTATGGAAATGGGTCGTGACGTTGGCGAAATGACACACGGCCTGATGCCTAAAAAATGGCGGTGCCAACCTTTGAAAAAAGGAATGCTGTCCTAATGGAACCGATAAGCACGGCGCTGATGGCGGTATCTGCTGCGTCAAATGCGATAGCATTTATCAAGGCACGAGTGGGTGATGTTCAATCAGTAGCTGATTTGTCGGAGCAAATCGGCACGTTGTTTTCAGCACAGAAAAAACTAAACGAGGAACGCAACAAGCAGGCCGGGGTTAGTGATGTTAGTTTTAAAGGCTCAATTGACGCTGTATTAGAGGCGAAGCGTTTGAACGAGGAAATGCAGACCGTGGCTACAATGATTAATATGCGCTGGCCTAAACCAGCCGACCAGCCATCAACGTGGCAGGAAATCATCAACCATCATAACAAGGCGTTGCGCGAACAGCGCGAGGCTAGACTAGCTGCTGCCAAGCGGGCAGCTATAGCGCATAATGAGATGGTCGAAAACATGAAAATAGGTTTGGCTGTTTTCGCGCTAGTGGTTGTTGTGGTAGGCTTGTTCATAGCAGTTATGGTATCAACAGCCGGGGCTATTGGGTTTGCATGAGTACCACGATTGGACTATCCGGTGAGCATTTTGCTGCCGGGGTAATATTAGGCATGACTGGATGGGCATATGCACAAGCAGCACAGGATAAAATAGATGGCGTGGCTATTTCAAAGACTGATAACACAGTTCTTAGGATACAAGTTAAGACTAGCTCGCTTATACTTGCTAAAGGCAAGCGAACTCCGGCTTATCATTTTCAGCTTGGGTCTGGCTGTTCGCAGAAACATTTACCGCGTAACACAAAGGAGTGGGCAGATTATGACATACTGGTGCTGTGTGGCAAGGAACATAGAAGCTGCTTATTCTTCCACGTCAGTCAGATACAGCAGTACAGTAAGCGGTTGCAGGGCGGTGCGTTTACTCGCGATGCTGAAGAAGAAAGCTGGCTCAAAGCTGTCGCGCTGGCTAAAGAAATGAGGCTGTAATGGATATCGAAAAGCTACGCGAAGAGTTAATTGCTGATGAGGGCATGAGGCTAGACGTGTACCGCTGCACAGAAAACCATCTCACTGTAGGCGTGGGTCATAAGATTGTGGCTGGTGATGCAGAACACGGCAAGCCAGAGGGCTTTACAATTACTGAGCGCCGCATGAAGCAGCTATTTGATCTGGACATTGCTATAGTGCGCGAGGATTGTCACCGGCTTTATGAAGATTTTGCTGACCTGCCCGAAGAGGCTCAGAGGATTATTGCTAACCAAATGTTTAATATGGGGTTGCCCACAATGAAGCGCTTTCGAGGGATGAAGCGTTGCGTTGATGAACGCAACTGGGCAGGTGCGGCAGATGAGATGGTTGACAGCCGCTGGTATGAGCAGGTAACCAACCGGGCGAACCGGCTGGTCAAACGTATGCGGGCGCTGGCTGATGACTAAAAGCACAGCCACGAGATTAAATGAGGCCAGCGAGGTTACTATCCCGCTGAGAAACCTAATCAGCATGATTGCGTTTACCGCTGTCAGCGTCTGGGTTTATTTTGGTTTAACCGAGCGCATCAGTTTTCTTGAGCATAACCTTGAACTAACGATGCAGGAAGTTGAAGAAAACGATGATTGGATCGACAAGTTTGAGCCACCAAAGTCTGTGCAGGATACGGTCAAGCGGGTGCATGATTTAGAGATTGAAATAGAAAAACTTAAACTGATGTTAAAGGTGAAATAATGTTGGCAGTTTTAGGAAAGATACTAGGGTCAGGTGACGTTATAAGTCAGGGCATCAAGCTGATTGACGATATGCACACATCAGATGAAGAGGCCATCGCAGCCAAGAGCAAAGCCCGCATCGACCTCATGACTGCTTATGCCCCATTTAAAATAGCACAACGGTTTTTAGCGTTGATGTTTGGGGCTACGTTTTTGGGCAGCTATGTGCTGGTGCTTGTCATGACCATAACTGGCCGGGGTGACCCAGACGCAGTGACAAAGGTTATGGAA
>VMHT01085474.1_pt1 | contig 17192 bp, 26 predicted proteins | sample 4693611 | NCBI WGS metagenome assembly VMHT01 (sample SAMN12280063, study PRJNA550983) | marine metagenome | isolation source: seawater sampled from same location over 5 years 0.02-0.2 micron viral filtrate | place: USA: collected off the coast of southern California halfway between the port... ...
AAAAGCTTGAGCTTCTCAATGAGAAGAAAACACAAGAGAAGGCAGAAAAAGGTTTTCTAGATTTTGTGCAATCAATGTGGCCTGCCTTCATTGAAGGCGAACATCACAAGATTATGGCCGATGCATTTGAGCGTGTTGCCAATGGCGAACTCAAACGGCTTATCATCAACATGCCGCCCCGACACACCAAGTCAGAATTTGCATCCTATCTTTTCCCTGCATGGTTTCTTGGCAAATATCCTGAAAAGAAAATCATCCAAACAGCACACACGGCAGAACTTGCTGTCGGTTTTGGTCGTAAGGTCAGGAACCTGATTGGCAATGATGACTATCAAAAAGTCTTTAAGGGCGTGGAACTATCATCCGACAGTAAAGCGGCTGGACGTTGGAACACAAACAAGGGTGGCGACTACTTCGCTATCGGTGTCGGCGGTGCAGTCACGGGTAAGGGTGCTGACGTTCTCGTTATTGACGACCCCCATTCCGAACAAGAGGCGGCAGTCGGTCAGTACAACGCGGATGTCTACGACAAGGTTTACGAATGGTATACCTCTGGCCCAAGACAACGTCTGCAACCCGGCGGCGCTATCATCATCGTGATGACACGCTGGTCAAAGCGCGACCTCACAGGACAGATAATCAAAAACTCAATCCAGAAAGAGGGTGCAGGCGAGTGGGAAGTGATAGAGCTTCCCGCAATTCTTCCATCAGGCAAAGCATTATGGCCCGGATTTTGGAAACAAGAAGAACTTGAATCACTCAAAGCGGAACTGCCAGTATCAAAATGGAACGCACAGTATCAGCAGAACCCGACATCCGAAGAAGGCGCACTCATCAAACGCGAGTGGTGGCAAGAATGGGACCAGTCACAAATGCCAGAGTGCGAATCAATTATCCAATCATGGGATACCGCTTTCTTGAAAACACAACGTGCCGACTATTCTGCATGTACAACATGGGGGATATTCAACTGGCCTGACGAAGATGGGCAAACAATTCCAAACCTTATCCTGCTGGATGCCTTCAAAGAAAAGCTTGAGTTCCCAGATTTGAAGCGAGCGGCCTATGATAAATACTGGGAGTGGGAGCCAGACCAAATGATTATCGAAGCCAAAGCCGCAGGCTCGCCTTTGATATTTGAACTAAGGGCTATGGGAATACCTGTCACGGAGTTTACACCGTCGCGAGGACAGGATAAGATAGCAAGAGTAAACGCCGTTACCGATTTGTTTGCGAGTGGTGTGGTCTGGTGTCCACCAACAAGATGGGCGGAAGAGGTTGTTGAAGAATGTGCTTCCTTTCCGTCAGGTGACCATGACGATTTGGTTGATTCGACCACACAAGCATTGTTAAGGTTTCGGCAGGGCGGATGGATTAGGTCAACAATGGATGACTGGGACGACGAACCAGTGTATCGTAGACCAGTAAATTATTATTGAGGTGCTATTATGGGCAAGGGCGCAAATACAAACATGATGAATACGGCAAACACTCAACCGATGCCTAGTGGGGGCAAGGGTGGTGCAGTTGCTCCTAGAGGCTTCTCAACTGGCGCTGTATCAACTTCGCTCGGACCCATACCCACAAATCCAGACGGCACACCCGCTGGGGTACAGCCGATGCCTACTAGCGGTCCGTATACGCCGTACACAGGCGGGCCAACACCAATGAATCCGCCACAACAACCACAACCTATGATTCCAACGCTCGCGCCACAGCCTCCCGCAGGAAAGGGCGGCGGACTTCAGTCTCGTAGAGATTTTGTAAACAGTGACAATGACCTTAATAGAATTAGAGGGGCGCAAATGGAGCTTGAAAGAAAAGCTCGTCAAGAGGCGCTTAACAGAAGTTACTATGACCAGCCAGCCGCTCCCGCAGACATGACTGCCGCAGATATGAATGCGAATATGACTGCCGAGGGCGCAGACCCAGCCACGGCACAGCCACCGTTGCAGTTTGGCGACCCCGGATATATGCCAACCTATAACCCCCCGACCATGATACCCGCCAGCAGAAATCCGTATGACCGTCCTAAAATGGGTCAAATGGACAGGCTTAACGCGGCGTATCAGGACAGAATGAGAAAATTTGATTCAGGCTTAAGCTCACCAGATAGTCGGCAACGGCTACGAGAATATGCTGAAGAATTAAAGAACAGAGTCCACTTTAATAGCCCAGAAGCCGAGCAAAGGTTTAACAATCAATTTGGCTTGTCTGAACCCGACAGGCCCGTAATGGAAACCCCAGAGCAAAGGACAGCAAGATTGTTTAGCTATATAAGCGAACCTTCTGATAGATTTGGACCCGTGGACCCAAAGCTTGACGCTGAATACGATAATTTTTTGAGAACAAGAATGAACCCAAATCAAGTTATGAATAGATTTACTGGTGTAAGAAGAGCGGCGTTTGGCGAGCCTTTGCAAATAAGTTCAGCATTTGGAAGCCCCTTTAGAGGGCTTACAGCGATGGGAAGAGAAAGGTTTAATCCTGCGTTAGTAAATGCGCCTGTAGGCGCTGGGCCGCGTGTAAATTCGGGGCGTGGCGGTAAGGGCGATTTTGGCGCTTATGCCCCATATGTTAACATATAGGAGTTCCGTGTGGCTGTAGAAAAAAAGATGGAGCCTTCCGATGTGGAGGTAATGAATGGTCAGGACGTTGAAATAGAAATAATAAATCCTGATGCAGTTTCTGTTGAAACCGACGACGGCGGAATGCTCATTGATTTTTCAGGTGAGGTTACGGACGAGTTGATTGGGCCGAGCCATGACGCAAACCTAGCAGAATTTTTAGACGAGGCAGACCTTCAGTCAATGGCGTCTGAGCTTATCGGTGATTTTGACGGGGACAGAGTGTCCAGAAAAGAATGGGCGAGAAGTTACGTCAAGGGCCTTGACCTTCTTGGGATGAAGATTGAGGAAAGAAGCCAGCCTTGGGCTGGGGCTTCTGGTGTATTCCACCCAGTTCTAACAGAGTCAGTTGTAAGATTTCAGGCGCAGGCTATGGGCGAGTTATTTCCTGCGTCTGGACCAGTTCGCTCGAAAGTTGTTGGCAAGCAAACAATAGAAAAACTTCAGCAAGCCAAGCGTGTCGAAAATGAAATGAACTATCTCTTGACGGAAGAGATGACAGAGTATCGTGATGAGCTAGAGCAGATGCTGTTCAGGTTGCCGCTTGCGGGGTCAGCGTTTAAAAAATCTTATTATGACCCAATCAGAAAGCGACCAGCGTCAATGTTTGTTCCGGCAGAAGACTTCGTTGTTTCTTATGGCGCATCTGATTTGGCTACATGCCCAAGATACACACACGTTATGAAGAAAACCTCGAACGAGGTTGCCGAATTAATTTACAATGGGTTTTACAGAGAGGTTGAGCTACCTGACCCAGAACCTGACTATTCAGATATTCAAGAAAAATATGACGAGCTTGATGGAGAATCGGCGGTTATTGAAGATGACGACAGGCACACTCTTTTAGAGATTCACACAGACATGCTGATGCCGCCGCCATTCAACGAACCCAATGGGCTGGCCTGTCCGTATGTCATAACGATAGACAAGTCTTCTAGAACTATTTTGTCTATCAGAAAGAATTGGTACGAAGATGACCCCGAAAAAGCCAAGCGATTACACTTCACCCACTACAGATACTTACCCGGACTCGGATTTTATGGAACCGGACTCATACATCTCATCGGTGGCCTCGCGAAAAGCGCCACTTCTATACTCAGGCAACTCATCGACGCGGGGACGCTCTCGAATCTTCCGGCTGGCCTCAAGGCTCGCGGACTTCGCATCAAGGGTGATGACTCGCCGCTAATGCCCGGCGAGTTCCGTGATGTAGATGTTCCGGGTGGGGCTATCAAGGATTCAATTACATTTATTCCATACAAGGAACCGTCTAGTGTTTTGTATCAACTGCTAGGCAATATTGTCGAAGAGGGGCGGCGCATTGGCTCTGTTGCTGATGTTCAGGTTGGAGATTTAAATAATCAAGCGCCTGTTGGCACAACCTTGGCTCTTATGGAGCGCTCCATGAAAGTTATGTCTGGTGTGCAGGCGAGGTTACACGCATCACTCAAGGCAGAGCTAAGACTAATTGCCAAAATTGTTTTTGATTTTATGGGGCCAAAGTATTCTTACGAAACAGAAGAAGAGGCAAACCGCACAGAGGATTTTGATGGCAGAGTTGATGTGATTCCGGTGTCAGACCCCAACGCATCCACAATGTCTCAAAGGGTGATGCAGTATCAGGCCGCCTTGCAATTAGCACAACAAGCGCCACAGTTGTATGATATGGGCAAATTGCACAGACAGATGCTTGAGGTTCTTGGTATTTCAGATGCAAAAGAAATCATCAAGCTTCCTGATGAAGTGTCACCCGCTGACCCTATTACTGAAAACATGCGTATCTTGCAACAAGAGCCAGTTAAAGTTTTCAAGTATCAAGACCACGAAGCGCACATCCAAGTGCATATGTCCTTTATGCAAGACCCCAAGATACAACAGCTTGTTGGGCAGTCTCCCTTTGCACAGGCAATACAGAACTCCATTGCGGCGCACATTACTGAGCATGTGGCTATGTTGTATCGCAATAAAATTGAACAAGAGCTTGGGGTGTCTATGCCTGATGAAGATGCGCCGCTTCCAGAGGACGTAGAGCTTGAGTTGTCTCGCGTGGCAAAAGATGCCGCTCAATCACTGCTAGGCAAAAACCAAGCAGAGGTACAGCAACAGCAAGCCGCCGCGCAACAGGCTGACCCGTTAACTCAAATTCAGCAGGCCGAACTTAAGATGAAGCAAGACGAGCTACAGCATAGAGAGCGCGAAAGAGAAAGGCTTGCGTCTCAAGAGAGAATTAAAACCGCAGAGGTCAGGGTCAAGGGCGCGGAGATTGGCGCGAAGCTGACATCTGAAGAAGAAAAAAATAAAACAGCTACTAAAAAAATAAGAGCAGACCTTCTTAAAGAAGGACTAAAAACAGGAAAGGGTTTAGCTGATGACGCGACCAACAGTGAGTAATTTAGACAAACGCTTGACGGTTGTTGAAGAGGTCTTTGAAGAAAGATGGCTTGAAACAATCAATAGAATTAAAAGGTTGGAAGCCGTGCTTGTTGGCTCGGCAGGCGCAATCATTACATTGTTGTTGGTGCAAATTATAAATGTCTAGTCCTGACCCATACCTTGAGTTTATCAGAGTGAAGGTGCGCGAGTACATGAACGAATGTGCTGACCACCTTGCTGGCGGCGGTGCAAAAGACTTTGAAGAGTACAAGTTTATATGCGGTAAAGTCGAGGCCCTCGCTCTTGTCGAAAGAGAAATATTAGACCTTACACAAAAACTTGTAGACGAGTAGTTGCAAAATCAAAAAGTTTGTTATAACTTTTCATTTACGAGGACAATCCTCGCAAGGACTGCGGGCCCTTCCCGTTGCAAGGTGAGAAGATGTATTCTGCTGAAGTAAAAAATTTGGATTTAGAAAGACTCAAAAAGTCTGAGACATTTCCGCACCCGACAGGGTATAAATTGTTAATCGCTATGCCGACCTTAGAAGAAAAAACTGAGGGCGGCGTTTTTATTCCTAATAGTCTACAGCAAGCCGAAAGCACAGCCTCCGTTGTTGGCTGGGTTGTACAGGCGGGTGACTTGGCTTATCAAGACCAAGATAAGTTTCCAAATGGTCCATATTGCAAAGAAGGCGATTGGGTAATATTCCGCTCGTATTCTGGCACAAGGTTTAAGATTGAAGACCAAGAGTTCCGTCTGATTAATGACGATACTGTTGAGGCGGTTGTTGCCGACCCAAGGGGAGTTAAAAGAGTATGAGCGAAATAGCACAAGAAGATATTGTAGAAATTAATACAGAGCCGCAGGTGGTGTCCGCGTCAGAAGATGACATGGAGATTGAGGTTGTAGATGACCGCCCCATGGAAGACCGTGTGCCACCCCGCGCTGAAGCAGAGCCAGCCCCTAGCGATGATGACGGGGATGATGAGGCGGCTGATTATTCTGAGCGTGTGCAAAAACGTATTAAGAAGTTAAAGTACGATTATCACGAAGAGCGTCGTGCTAAGGATACAGCAGACCGAGAGCGCGAAGAGGCCGTGGGTTTTGCTCAAAGAGTCTTTGAAGAAAATCAAAAACTTAGAAACACGTTGGCGCAAGGCGAGGGTGTTCTTTTGGAGCAAACCAAAGGTCGCGCAGAAGCTGATGTGGCAAGGGCTAAAAAGGAATACAAGGATGCCTTTGAGAGTGGTGACCCAGATGTAATCACCGAAGCTCAGATAAATCTAACCAATGCACAAGCCGCGCAGATACAGGCAAATCAATATGAACCTGTTTATCAAAACATTCCCGCCCCAACAGTGCCTCAAAAAAAAGTTGAACGTCCTATTAACAAACCTACTAGTTTAGATATAGAATGGGCAGAGAAGAACCCTTGGTTTAACCGTGACAGTGTTATGACGGGTTTTGCACTAGGAGTGCATGAAGACCTTGTTAAATCTGGCACGAATCCATTGGAGACGCCTGATAGGTATTATCGGCAGTTAGATGCTGAGTTACTGAAAAGGTTTCCAGACAAGTTTGGTAGCGGTAGTACAGAGGAAGCACCCCGCACCCAAGCTGGCAACGTGGTGGCCCCCGCACAGCGGAGTGCAAATAAATCACGCAAGGTGCAACTAACCTCTACACAGGTCGCTCTCGCCAAGCGAATAGGGATTACCCCCGAACAATACGCGGCGCAACTTTTGAAATTGGAGCAATGAAATGGCTGACAGAGATTCACGCACAAATAAGACAAGAGAGAAGACAGAGCGGAAAGCTACTTGGAAAAGACCTTCCGCACTACCCGACCCAGACCCACAGTCTGGTGTGGAGTATCGTTGGATACGCACAAGCACGCTTGGCGCATCAGACAACAAAAATGTCTCTTCTCGTTTTCGTGAAGGCTGGGAGCCTGTACTTGCATCTGAGCATCCTGAAATGCATGTTATGCCCGATGTGGATAGCAAGTTTGAAGGAAATGTAGAGGTTGGTGGATTGTTACTTTGCAAAACAGCAACTGAAAATGTCGAAGCACGCAGAGATTTTATGAACGACCAAAATTCAAGGGCAATGGAGGCCGTAGATAATAATTTCCTGAGAGAGTCAGACCCGCGTATGCCTGTGCTTCGTCCAGAAAAATCAACGCGCACTACTAGTTAGTTTGGTTTGAGGGAGCCATTGTTTAATTTTGGATTAGGAGAAAAAAGATGACAGCAACTGCTTCACCTTCTGGACTGCGTCCAATCGGACGACTAGACTCAGGCTCGCTTGAAGTTTACCGTCAGTATCCAATTGCTTCCGGCTACGGAACCGCTATTGCGGTGGGTGACGTTGTTCACCTTGTAGACGGCGGAACGGCTACAACGATTGAGAAACAGTCCGCCACTGGCGATGATTCAACGGAAATTGACATCGTTGGTATCTTTATGGGTGTGTCTTATACAGACCCAAATACGAACCAAAAAACATTCAGCCAATTGTATCCTGCAAGCACAACAGCTTCAGATATTATGGCGTATGTTGTTGACGACCCGAATGCCCTGTTTACTATTCAGGCAGACGGTGCGCCAACAAATGTGAATGACATTTATGGTAAAAACACGCTGTTGGTTCAAACAGCCCCCGACACTTCTTTAAAAGTATCACGGGTTGCTTTGGATATTAGTGAACTCAGCACAGACGCTCAGAACCCTATCCGTGTAATTGATTACTTGGGTGGACATGAGGGCGACGAAAAAGGGACAGCTTTCCCTGTTCTTGTGTGCAAGTTTAACTATCATCAGCACACTTCAGCTACTGGCTCGGCATAAGGAGATTAAGTTATGGCTATTGCAAGACCACAGTTACTTAAAGAACTTCTGCCGGGACTCAACGCTCTGTTTGGGCTTGAGTATGAGAAGTATGAAAACGAACACGCAGAGATTTATGAAACAGAATCATCAGAGCGTAGCTTTGAAGAGGAAGTCAAACTCTCTGGGTTTGGGGCCGCTCCGGTAAAGCCGGAAGGTTCTTCGATTTCATTCGATTCAGCGCAGGAGTCGTTCACTGCCCGTTACAACCACGAAACCGTGGCAATGGGCTTTTCAATCACGGAAGAGGCGGTAGAGGACAATCTGTATGACAGCTTGTCTGCACGCTACACCAAAGCATTGGCTCGCGCTATGGCATATACCAAGCAGACCAAAGCGGCGGCGTTGCTGAATACTGGCTTTGACACATTCCAATCTGGAGATGGTGTGACACTGTTTAACACAGCACACCCGACAGTGGCTGGAGGCAGTAACTCCAACCGTCCGTCAACAAACTCAGACCTTAACGAGACTTCTCTCGAACAGGCAGTAATTGATATTGCGGCCTTTAAGGATGAGCGTGGCCTTCTTATTGCGGCTCGTCCGCGTAAGCTGATTGTCCCGCCCGCACTGATGTTTGTAGCGACTCGTCTACTTCAGTCGGAAATGCGTACAGGTACTGCTGACAATGACATCAATGCCTTGGTTAATAACGGGTCAATCCCAGAAGGGTTCCGTGTCAATCACTATTTGACAGACACAGATGCTTTCTTCTTGACCACGGATATTCCAAATGGCTTGAAGCATTTTGAGCGTACCCCAATGACAACCCAAATGGACGGTGACTTCGACACTGGCAATGTTCGCTACAAAGCACGCGAGCGTTACAGCTTCGGCGTATCCGACCCACTTGGTATGTACGCTTCGCCGGGAGCATAAAAAGTTACAAATAACTTTTAGGGGGGTGGCTGTTGCCGCCCCCTTTTTTATGGGGTATTCTATTTGTATTCCTGACAGTTACATGGTGTGACTGACAATAGCCACGACAGGAGACACACATGGCTAACACAACTTTTAGCGGTCCCGTCCGTTCTGAAAACGGGTTTAAAGTTATATCTAAAAACTCAACTACTGGTACAGAGACAGATGTAGTGGACATTGCTTCCACTGGTATTGTCACTAGTAAATTTGTAAAACACGTTGGGTTTGCTACAGGTGTTACTGTAAACACCACTGCTGGTGACAGCCCAGCTATTGGTCAATTCACACAACCTGCCAACACTATTATTACCGACATTAAGATTTTCTGTGTTACCGCACCAGTGATTGGTACAGGTGACATTGGTTATGAAGTTGGTACTTCTAGTTCGGGTGCACAAATTGTTGCGGCAGTTACTGATGAAATTCTCGATGGTGGTACAACTGTAGTGGTTGGTAATGTAACTACTACAACGCTTGTTGCTCAGACACAAAGTGCTACGACAGCACCTGCTTCTGTTCAATATACCTCTGCCGAAAGAACGATTTTTTGCAACATTACCAATACTGTTGATGCTACTACCGCAGGTTCGTTTACTTTCATTGTTGAGTATGTACAGGTTGCATAAATAGGGGGCAGTCATGTCGAGTGATGTATTTGCAGTAAACAAAACAGCAGACGCCACGGTGTTTGCTAGTCGTGCGCGAGTACGTCAAATTCAAGTAAAGACTGAGGGTTCAGGTAGCCCAAAAGTTGTCCTCAAAGATGGGGGTTCGTCAGGAACTGCCCTGATTACCCTCGAGTTTGGGACAGGCAGTACATTTTCAGTAAACATCCCAGACAATGGGATACTGTTTGAGACTGATGTTTACTTAGATTTGACAGCGTGTTCTAGCGTTACAGTGTTTCTTTCATAGGTAATGTAATGGGAAAAAAGACAAAAGATATATTAGGTAGCATATCCCCTCTTTACGGGGCGGCTACGGGCAGAGGTGCTTTCGGTAAGCTTACTGAAGGCGGGCCGGGTCTGCTTGGCCTGATGGCGAAGATTGGTGACAAGAAAACCGATGAGGAAGCCGAGGCCAAAAAAGCGCAGATGATGACCCCCAACATGAAAGCGGCTCAAGATGTCAAGAGAATGGCGGCTGGCGGCAGGGCAAGGAAGCGCTCTATTGATGGCATAGCCACCAAGGGCAAGACCCGCGCCATATACTAATGTCTAAGACAAAATATCCCGGCGTTACCAGAACGCCAAGCGGCGGGATTAAATATAGAGGCACAACCTTTGCTGGGTTTAACAAGCCCAAGCGGTCCAATCGCACGGGCAAAAAAGGCATGGTGTTAGCCAAAGAGGGTGAGAAGATAAAGCTCATCCACTATGGCGATAGCTCCATGGGTCACAACTATTCCGCGACGGCACGCAAAAGCTTTAAATCACGGCACGGGAAAAACATAGCCAAAGGAAAAATGTCTGCGGCTTATTGGGCAAATAAAGAGTTGTGGTCAAAGGGTGGCTCTAAGAAAGCGCCACCCAAATCACAGAAGCACAAGAAGTACGGCAGGAGAAACAAGTGAAGGCAGGCAGAAAGATAGGTTGCCCCAAGAGGCCCATCGCTATGAGCGGAGGGGGGAGTACGGGGAAAAAGAAATCTAAATCTAAGGTTAATGAGGCTGGAAATTATACAAAGCCTGCCATGAGAAAGCGTCAATTTAATCGTATTAAGGCTGGCGGCAAAGGGGGAAAGCCGGGCCAGTGGAGTGCTAGAAAGGCTCAGATGTTAGCTTCAGCCTACAAGAAAGCTGGCGGAGGCTATAGAGACTAGGTGAAATATGGACCCCATATCAACAGGTTTGGCAGGCATTGCTTTAGTCCAGAAGTCTGTAGATTTTATTAAAAGCAATATCAACACTGTAAATGATATACGAGACATAGCGGGTGCGTTAGACGGTCTTTTCGAGGGAGAGAAGCAAGTACAAAAAAAGCGATTCGGCGACAAGTCTATCATCGGTCAATCCAAAGAGGCGGCGCACTCTGTGATTGATGCGAAACTGGCTCAAGAGCAACTCCAAGAAATTTCAGTAATGATTGACAATAGGTTCGGCTACGGAACATGGAGAGCTATCATTGCTGAAAGAAGCAAAAGAATTGCAGAGGAAAAGGAGGCTATAAAGCAAGCTAAAATAGAGGCAGAAAAAAAGAAAAAGAAAAGAAATGAAGAAATTAAATTTGGGTTACTTGTTGTTTCTATTATTGGCGGGGCGTCCGGACTTTTAGTCCTTGTTGTTCTTATTGCATTTTCATAGTATTATTTGACATGGCAGACAAAAAGAAAACTCAAAAAAGTTTGGATAGCTGGACTAAGCAGAAGTGGCGGACAAAGTCTGGTAAGCCCAGCACGCAGGGTCCAAACGCTACTGGTGAGAGGTATTTGCCTAGCGCGGCGATAGTCAATATGTCGTCAAAAGAATACGCGGCTACGACTAGAAAAAAGCGTGAGGATACAAAGAAGGGTAGGCAATTCTCTAAACAACCAAGAAGAATTGCAAGCAAAGTCAGAAAGCATAGGAACGCATAATGGCAGTTGTGACACCAGACTTACCAGAAATTTTTGAGGAAGCCTTTGAGCGGGCGGGGACAGAGCTTCGCTCTGGGTATGATTTAAAGACTGCCCGCCGTAGTTTTAACCTTTTAACATTGGAGTGGCAAAATCGTGGACTTAATCTTTGGACCATTGCGAGCGGTACGCAAGCTATTACCGCAGGGACTGCAACGTATACTCTCCCGACAGACACTGTTGACCTTCTGGAACACCAACTTCGGACGGGGACAGGAACCAATCAAACCGACACCAACCTCGAAAGAATCAGTGTCTCAACCTACGCCCAGCAAAACCAAAAAAACACGCAAGGTAGGCCGACCCAAATCTTCGTCGAAAGGTTAGCAGGTTCTACGCAGGCAACACTCTGGCCTGTTCCCAATAGTGCTGAAACCTATACTTTGTTTTATTACAGGCTGGTCGGCACTGACGGGCTGGCTAGTGGTATATCTGGGACATCCACAAACTTTATACCGCCAAGATGGGTTCCATGTTTGGTGGCTGGGCTTGCATATCAAATAGCAATGAAGAAGCCTGAAGGCGCAGAACGTGCGGCGGCCTTGAAAGAGGAGTACGAGTTTCAGTATCAGCTTGCCGCAGGGGAAGACGCAGACAGAGTTTCTGTGAGGTTTGTGCCGTTTAGTTCTGTGTATGTGGAGGGATAGATGTACGCACGCGGTAGCAAAGCTTTCGGGTACTGCGACAGAACAGGCTTTCGGTATCCGCTCAAAGACCTTATACCAGAAGTTCAGAACGGGGTACGCACGGGCCTCTTGATAGGTAAGGATGTTGTTGACCCAGACCATCCGCAGAATTTTGTGGGCAGGTTGCGTGTTACAGACCCACAATCACTGAAAGACCCCAGACCAGATAATAGCCACGATTCAGCCTTTGGACACAATCCAGTAGGCGGGCTGTTTACTGACTTAACAATTAGTGTTGGAAGTGTTAAAGTAGTTACATAGGGGTTACATCAGCGCATGGTTTATATTAATATCATTGCATGAGTCATTAAGGAGATTGATATGGCTAGAGAAAAGAGAAAGCCGCCCACAAAGAAGAAAAGTTTTTTCTCCCGCTTGAGAGATAGGTCATCCAAATTGCAAGCAGAGAAAAAGGCCGAACGTAAAGAGTTTGAATCAAAGCGAAAAAAGAAGGCAGAGTTCTTTGGAAGCAGAAGCGGTGGCACAAAAGCGGACCCGCTTCAGCTTGCCAGCGCAAGGAAATACAAAATTAAGTCGGGCGATACGCTTTCTCAGATTGCTAGAAACTACGGCGTTAGCCTCAAGGCTCTTAAAGAAGCTAACAAAATTAAAGACGCAAATAAAATTAGGTCTGGTCAAAATCTTGTAGTTCCGGGCGGGAAGAAGCCAAAAGCGACGAATGTCTATGAAGGCACGGACGTAAGCAAGATAACGAAGAACCCAACGCAGGCTCAAGTAAAAGCACAGAAGGCTAAAAACGTAAAGACTGATGCCAAGGTGAAGGAAGGAAACCTGAAGCGTATTGGCATTAATGCTGACGGCACACGGAGAAAAAAGGCAGGCGGCACTGTAAAGAAAATGTCTGCTGGTGGAATGACCTCTCGCGGCATGGGTGCGGCGACTAAGGGTGGTAAGTTTTCAGTACGATAGGGGTATACTATGCGTAAAAAGGTAGCCAAAAAGTCTAAGGGTATGAAGCGTGGTGGCATGATGAAGTCTAAGGGCTATCGTCGTGGCGGCATGATGAAATCCAAAGGCATGAAACGTGGCGGAATGATGAAGTCTAAGGGGATGAAGCGCGGCGGGAAAACAGCCAAACCAATGACACTTGCTCAAATTCGCTCTGCGGCTAAAGCAAAAGGTTACAAGCTCACTAAAGCTTAATGCCATATCTTCAAAGCAATATACCTCACTTCAAGTGTTGGGTGAGGCGTGAATACACGCATAATCACGAAGCCTATCATGGGGAGTTTCTTCATGCGATGGCTGTCGCGGTTACCACTCTCCCCAATAGATGTCTCAGTTTCCAAATGATATTCACTGGCATAGAGGCCGAAGGCGAGGAAGAGGACACTGTGCATGGCGGCGCTATGTGGGCAAGGATGCCGATTACAGCATTGGTGGCAGACGAACCCTTGGAAGCTTGGCCCGAACCTATGGATGTCCATGATGCACAGCCTTGGGACTGCCCGTCTCACACACACGCCGTGTACACAATAGATAGGGCGACGCCCTGCCCTTGGCTTGCAAAAGTTGGCGGTAACTTTTATCCGGCAAAGTATATGTTTACTGTTGATTATACTGATAGCGAGATTGCGGATGACCCCGCGCAACACAAGCAAAGTCATGTTATGCACTTGTTAGATGCAGGGGAATGGACAGGAAACATTGTGGCCCTGCCAAACAATAGGGTTAGAGTAACGCACCCTGCGTGGTTTGAGACAGGCGAGGGCGCACCAGATTTTAAACCGTCTGCACATATACATTACAGCAAAAGTGATTTAGACTATACGCTAGATGTGAATAGGATTTTTGATAATCTTTATAACGAGGAATAGTTATGGCGTACACATTCACTACGCTTAAACAAGCGATACAGGATTATACTGAAAACACCGAAACAACTTTTGTAAATAATCTTACTAGGTTTATACAAAACGCTGAGGAGAGGCTTTATAGAACTGTTCAAATACCGAGCTTGCGTAGGGTTGTGGACTCAACCTTAATAAATGGGCAAAGGTTTTTAAACAAACCAGCAGATTTCCAGTATATATATTCTATCGCTGTTAAAGAATCAGACGGAGACTATGTCTTTCTTTTAGATAAGGATGCTAATTTTTTAAGAGAGGCGTATCCAAAAACTACAACAACTGGCTTTCCTTTGTATTATGCAAACCACGATGACGAGCATTTTATGCTCGCTCCGACCCCAGATGCTACCTATGCAGTTCAGTTACATTATGCAAGAGACCCAATCTCTATTACTGCGTCAGGTGACGGCACAAGCTGGCTAGGTACTAATGCGGAGGTCCCCCTGTTATATGGCTGTCTTATAGAGGCTTCAGTATTTATGAAAAGCGACCCAGATGTTTCTCAGACGTATGAAAATAAGTATCAAGAGGCAATAGCCCTTCTCGCTCAACAAACTGAGAGCAGATTGAAAAGAGATAGCTATAGAGATGGGGAGGCAAGAGTATAATGCTTGGAAACTCTGCCTCAATGGAACTGCCTAAAGAACCGATTGTAGCTGTCCATGCGACAGAGAACAGGGGGCATAGCCCTGAAGAAGTTGCAGAAAGATGTCTCGATAAAATTATACAAGTTTCTGAAACGGCCCCCCTTCCGATTAGGGAGCAGGCATATGCATTTAGGGATGTGCTTCGGCCTCTTTTAGTTTTTTATATGAGAGAGGCTATTAACAGTGACAGAACTACTGTGTATAATATACTTTGTAAGAACGGTCACAAAGATGTGGCTGAACAAATTAGGAGGCTGTAATGGCTATTACCCAAGAAATGTGTAACTCCTTCAAAGCTGAGTTGCTCAAAGCGGAGCATAACTTTACTGCATCTAGTGGGCATACTTTTAAACTTGCTCTTTTTACAAGTTCTGCAACCCTTAATAAAAGCACAACCGCTTTTGCTTCGACCAATGAAGCGTCCGGCACTGGCTATAGTTCTGGCGGCAACACCCTGACCAGCGTAACTCCTGTGCTTGATTCAGACACGGCAGTTTGTGATTTTGCCGATACAACTTTTTCAACCGCAACAATAACGGCAAACGGGGCGTTAATTTATAACTCTAGCGCATCCAACAAGGCTGTTGCTGTTTTAGCTTTTGGCGCTGACAAAACTTCAACTAACGGGGATTTTACTATCCAATTCCCATCGGCGGCGGCAAGCACAGCCATTATCCGTATAGCATAGTGGTCTGTTATGGCGTTGGTTATTGCTGATAGGGTCAAAGAAACCAGCAACACCACTGGCACGGGGACATACACTCTTGCTGGCGCAGTGACCGGATTTGAGACATTTGCCTCCATAGGAAACGGCAATACAACTTATTATGGTTGTGTTGATGATGCGGGCAACTTTGAGGTGGGTGTTGGTACATACACATCTTCAGGAACAACTCTTGCAAGAACTTCTATCCTGCAATCAAGCAACAGCGATTCTGCTGTCGATTGGTCGGCTGGGGTAAAAACACTGTTTTGCACGATGCCAGCGCAGAAAGTCATGGTTCTTGATTCCGACCAAACAAGCGCGGCAAATAAGTTGCCGTTTTTTAATGGTGCTTCCGTTGCAGATGTAACAGATTTGACTGCTTATGGCAGGTCGTTAATAGACGATGCAGATGCGTCTGCCGCAAGAACAACCCTTAATGTAGACGAGGCAGGAACAGCAGTCGCACTTGCCATAGCTTTAGGATAACAGAAATATGGCGAATACATTCAAGATTAAAACTGACACTGCTGTAGGCACAGGTGCGGCTACTATTTACACCTGCCCTAGCGCAACACAAACTACAATTATAGGACTATCTGTTGCTAACATTGTTGCATCGCAAATTACTGTTGATGTGCAATTAGAGAACAACGATGGCGATAATATCTATCTAGTCAAGGCGGCTCCTATCCCGGTGGGTAGTGCCTTAGTCGTCGTAGGTGGCGACCAAAAGGTTGTCATGGAAGCATCAGACGTATTGAAGGTAACAACAAACACAGCATCCTCTGGCGATGTTGCGTTGTCTATACTGGAGATTACCTAATGGCGATAAGCAAAATTACATCAGATGCTATAGACGCAACTGACTTTAATTTAGACAGCAACACGTTGACTGTTGACGCCACGAATAATCGGGTTGGTATTGGGCTTGCGGACCCTGATACACCATTAGAAGTTCAACTTGGTTCATCAGGCAATGCCATAAAACTTTCGTCGAGAACAGATGGTGTAAGTGTTTTCCTTGCATTCGAACAGCAAGAAAGCGGAACAAAGCATGTGCGTGGGCGTATTAGGGCGGCAAGCAATGGAGTTGATGGCGGTTTAATTTTTGAGACAGGTGCGTCTAGTTCAACAAGTGAGCGTATGCGTATGTTGTCAGGTGGCGGCATAACATTCAACGGTGACACTGCCACGGCTAATGCACTAGATGATTATGAGGAGGGAACATTTTCACCTGCTTATGCTCATACAAGCGGAGGCTCTTTTAATCACAACATACAGCTTGGTCGATACACCAAAATAGGTCGGGTAGTTCATTGTACAGGTAGAGTTAGAGGAGCTTTAACATCATCTGGTAGTGGTGCTGTTAATGTTACAGGATTTCCTTTTACTTCGGCAAGTACAGCAAACCTACATGCGTCAGGAGCAATAGGTCGTACAGGTAATTTTAACAATGCTCCAAAATCATTATTTATGGGAACAAACTCAACTCTTATGGCAATGAGACAAAACAATAGTTCAAGTAGTCCAAAAAGTAATGTTTCAGATGATACAGTAAGTGCTGATATGGATACGGGTACAAGCTCTAATGACCTAATATTTTCTATAAGTTATATGACAGATTAGATATGAGGGATAAATAGTGGCATACATAGGACAAAACGCTGACGGAAACTTCACCACATCGGTATCGAAAGATACCTTTAGTGGCAATGGTTCTACTACGGCATTTACTTTGTCTGAAGCCGCAACGACAAATACTGTTGATGTCTTTGTGGAAAATATACGTCAAGAGCCAACAACAGCATACACAGTAGATGGCACAACTCTTACCTTTACAGCCGCACCTGTAACAG
>VMHT01118722.1_pt1 | contig 17191 bp, 13 predicted proteins | sample 4693611 | NCBI WGS metagenome assembly VMHT01 (sample SAMN12280063, study PRJNA550983) | marine metagenome | isolation source: seawater sampled from same location over 5 years 0.02-0.2 micron viral filtrate | place: USA: collected off the coast of southern California halfway between the port... ...
TGAACTTATCGCTGGAGCTGCTGTAGGATCTACAGGTAACGCTGCATTCGGTACTTCATATCCAGCTAACGCTTAATTTTATTTTTTATACGGGGGCTTCGGCTCCCCTTTTTTCTTATGCCTTTTCCAACCACAAACGCTACACAAGAGCTACCAGCTATTAATCAGATATTAACATCCTGTGGTCAGGCTCCTGTAACTACACTCGATCAAACCAACCCGGAAGTTGCGATTGCTTATGATACACTGTTACAGGTGTCACGAGAGGTACAATCCGAAGGATGGACTTTTAACAAGGAGTACCACTACGAATTTAACAAAGATACCAATAATGAAATATCAATACCTAACAATATAATACAAATAAAACTTACAGAAAACGCACAGAATGCACCATACCATGCTGTACGTAGAAGTGGTAAATTATATGATAGACAGAATCATAGATTTACATGGGAGTATAGTCCTATAGAATGTGATGTAGTTTGGGAGTTTGACTTTATAGACTTACCCGAACCTGTACAAAACTATATTAAAGCCAGAGCATCAACTCTTGTCTCTGGTAAAATTGTTGGTGATAACGCTCAGTACGCACGTTTACAGCAACAAGAAATACAACAAAGATCTTTAGCTCTGGAGTATGAAACAAGTCAAGGACAGTTCACTATGTTTGGACATCCACAAGACTCACAGAACTTTTACCAAAGCTATCAACCATTTCACGCTTTACAACGATAATGCCAGCAGTTACTCAGCGAGTTGAGAATTATCTTGGTGGAGTATCTAGACAATCAGATGATAAGAAACTTCCCGGTCAAGTCGAGGAGTGTATCAACGGCTATCCTGATCCAACCTTTGGTCTTACTAAAAGACCGGGGTTTGAGCATATAGCGAATCTAGGTACTGGCACTACATATGACAACTCTAAGTGGTTCTTTATATCAAGAACTGAAACAGAAAAATATATAGGATGTATTACACCAGTATCAGGCTCTACAGGGGGCATCTTTATCTGGAATGCTATCACAGGTGTAGCGATAACTCCAACATACATTGGAGCCGCACAGAGCTACCTTACAGGAGCACGTACAGATTACGATGTACTGACTATACAAGATAAGTCTATTATAAGTAATAGATTAGTCCCAACAGCAGCCTCATCAACAACTGCAGACACTACTTTTGTACCTAACAGACAAGGTACGATTAGAATTTCTGGCTCATCTCTAGATACTACATATTCTGGAACTGTAGCCGGATTACCTTTTAGTGTAACTACTACTAACACTGATGGTTACGCATCAGCTTTAACTAAGATAAAACAAGCCATTGATGGTTTAGGTATATCTAATCTTACTGTAACTAAGTTTAAAGATAATGTACGCTTAGTACGTACTGGGGCAGACTTTATACTTACTGCTACAGGTGGAGACTTTGAAACTCAAGCTAACTCTTTTCAAGATCAGGCTGCTACTTTAGCAGATATACCAAGTGAGTCAGCTCACGATCATGTAGTTAAAATTATAAATAGTAGTGCATTTAGCTCATCATATTTTTTAAAATTTGTAGCTACTAACGGTACAGGAGGACCGGGATTCTGGGAAGAAACAATATCTCCTAGTGCATCTATAGGATTAGACCCTGCTACTATGCCACACCAGCTAGTTAATACAGGTCTTGATGCTTTTAAATTAGAACCAATACCATGGGTAAATAGAGCTGCTGGAGATGATAGCACAAACGATCACCCATCATTTGTAGGACAAACAATAAACCAGTCATTTTTTCATAACAATAGATTAGGTTTTTTATCTGCTGATACTGTATCTATGAGTCAATCAGGTGACTTCTTTAACATGTATCACTCATCAGCACAGACTATAACAGACGCAGATCCTGTTGACCTGAGTGCTAATGCAATCAAACCTGTTGCACTTCATAGTGTATTACCATCTTCTCAAGGTCTTGTATTATTTAGTGCTAACCAACAGTTTCTGATGTCAGCAGCTGACGGCATACTTACACCATCTAAAACAGTTATTCGTTCTATCGCTAACTACGAGATGGATACACTAATAGATCCTGTAATCTCTGGTACTACAATGAACTTTATTAGTAAGACGCCTAGTTATACTAGAGTCTTTGCTATGGTTACACGTGGAGAAAATGAGAACCCGATTGTAACTGACGTTGGTAGAATTGTAAACGAATGGATACCTTCTACAGTTGACACATTTATAGCGAGTTCACAAAACCAGTTTATTGCATTCTCTGGACAGAGTACAAGATACGTATATTTCTTTAGACAGTATACAGAAGGTAAAAATATAAAACTTCAATCATGGTTTAACTGGCTTGCACCCGGTACTGTACAAACAATAGCAACAGACTCTGACGAGTTTTTTGCTGTAACAAAACAAGCCGGACAGTTTACACTCAGTAGAGCTAGTTTAAGTCAAAGCCCCGAAGATGCTATTATTGTTAACAATGATGGACAAAGACTAAACCCATGTATAGACTTGTATGCTCCAGCTAGCTCTGTAACATATGACACAGCTGGTGATTTTAGTAAGTGTTTTATACCTTACAACGATGCTACAAATCTTACACCTGTTATAATAATTAAAGGTACTACAGCTACAGGTCAGTTTATTGAATCTGGTTTTACTATTACACCAGAACGTGCAGTTGAATCTGGAAACACTTACTTCAAAGTACCGTTCAAAGATTTAACAAGTATTGCTAGCGATGTTATTGTTGGCTATAAATACGACTTTGATGTAATCTTACCTAAAACATATTATCGAATAGATAAAGAAATGAGAAGTAGTGACTTTACTGCTAACCTTACAATAGCTCGCATGAAGTTTGCTGTAGGTTTATCAGGAGTTATGGGATTTAAACTTAAATCTAAAGGTATACGTCAAGGTAAAATAGAATATACAGGTAACGGTTCTACAACTGAATACAATTGGATTAACGCAGACATTGACTATATAGATAATAACCAAATAAAAGTTAAAGTTAATAATGTTATAACAACAGATTTTACTATTGATAGAACTGGAGTTTTACCTAAGATTGTATTTAACTCTGCACCCGCAAATAACTCTACTATACTTATATACATTGATGAATGGTATAATCTAAATCCAGTTGTTTTAGCTGACAACTATTTAGCTAACGATATACCTATATCAGATCAGTCTATATTTACTTTACCTATTCATCAGAAAACAGATAATTTTACATTGCGATTATTTAATGACTCGCCATTTCCTGTTTCTATTAACTCTATGATGTGGGAAGGAATATACTCACCTAGATTTTACAGGAGGACATAATGCCTATTAATTTACTACCTTTTGTTCCTACTATCATTGGCATAGGAGCGTCAATTATTGGAGGAAAAAAACAAGAACAAGCAGCAACGGAAGCAGCTGAAACACAGAATGAAGCAGTTGAAGCTCAGTATCAATATGATATGGATGCTTGGGAAGCAGCTAAACAATCAGCGATAGATAAACGTAATTATGCTGTACAAGAAATAGAAATAAGAGCTAAGAATGAAGGCCGCATAGCAGAACACAAAGATGCTATGAACTTAGCGTCCTATAACTATAACTTACAAATACGTAATAAACAGCAAGATCTGAATAATCGTATGTATGCAAAGTCAGACGACATATACGACAAACAACTTGGCATAAATGCAGAAAATGAACGATCTGCAAAAATGGATGAAAGACGTAAATTACGAGAAATAGAAACTGAAAATAGATATCAACAGAATGATGTCTACTTAGAAGCATTACAAGCTGAAGGAGCAATTAGAGCAAGAGGTCAGTCAGGTAGGTCTATAGATAAAGCAACGAATGTAGCAGCATTAAAAGCATCTACAGCATTATCTTTATTAGACTTATCTCTTGATAACGCAACAGTTGCATCACAAAGTGCAATCAAAGCTATAGGTAAAGAACGTGTTATACAAGACGTAAATGCTTATGCATCTAAAATGCTAGATCCCGGAGAGCTACCAGAAACTATTAAACCACTAGCAACACCAGTAGCTGATTTCCTATACCCACCAGTATACGAAGACTATGACTTTGGACCAGCACCTATAAGGGGTGTTAGGACATCACCGTCGGCAGCAGCTACGCAAGCATGGGGTTCAACAATCTCAGGTATAGCTGGATTGATAGGGGGAATATCACCAAGAGATATAAATAGCCTTTTAAAATAATGGAGAATAATTAGTGTCAACTAAAAAATACTTTACCAAGTACGCTCGGGGAAGTAAAAAACTATCTAGGGTTGATGGCGGCTTACGAGCTATGCAGCAACAGACTGACAGTCAAATTAAAGCCCTAGCCAATTTAAGAGATCAACAAAGACAAGCAGATCAATCTTACATATCAGGAGTTGATAGAGCTGCTAATGTTGAAGAACAAAACAGAAAACTTGTACAAAAAGTAGAAGTTGATATACCAGAGAAATTACGAGCTAACGCACTCAAGCGTAATAACGATATACAGCAGCAAAACTTTAAGACTAAAATTAAAGAGAAGCAAGACTTAGCAAGAGTGTGGGGAAACTTATCTCCTACACTTGCTGCTAATTTAAAAAGAGCAGTTGGAAGTGCTATAGATTATACTCAAACAGAAGCTGGTATTGCTGAATATAACAAACGTTTAGAAGATGGTACTATCGGTAGTATTACCAAAGTATATGAAAAACTAAAAAGTGATGTAGACTTTAGAGATCTATCAAATCAAAAATTTAATGCTATAGACCGTGGTTTAAAAACTGGTAATTTTCAAGATAAAGAGTTATACAATTATCTAACAAATGTAGATAAGCTTCGTAATCCTGTAGCTAAAGAAATATTCTATCTTCAGCATGTTAAACAGTTTGATGGTTTTGAAAGAGATTTTTTAAAATTTATTGAACAAAAAGGAATACCTCTAAATAAACAAACAGTTGTAGGTTTGTATCAGTTTCGTGTTCACGAATTAATGCAGCAGTATGGTATACAACCTAACTCAGATGTAGGTCTAAAACTACAGAATTTTTATAGGCAAAAAGGTTTTGCTGCGGAAAATCAGCTTACACTTGGAGACGACTACGAAAGGAATACACAAATTATAAACAGTTTTAACGAACGTATTAAAGCTATATCTTTTGGTACTGAAACCCAACTTACACGAGCAAACTTTAAAAGTGATGCAGAATTTAAACGTGTAAAAGATGCGTTCTATAACAGAAAAAATGCATTATTTATAGATTCAATAGCTGCTACTAATGCGAGACCTGTACAGAATCGAGATGGTTCTTATAGTAAACCTATAGTTCCTAATACACGAGCTAACATTGTCGGATGGGCTAAAAGTGAAATGTCTAACTATAATGATTTTCAGTCATATCTAGAAGCTGTTATGGGTGTTACGCCTGAGAGTCCTAACGGATATCTTATACCCGGTGCTGAAAAAGATACACCTAATAATCATATACTTGCTAAGTTTCCATATTTAAAAAATGAGTTAGCTGAAGACTTTGCTGAACAATTTAGAAAGAAAGAACAAACTCAGAATACTATAAACAAAGCTAGATTACAAACTGATGCACTTAAGTATCAACAAAGAATGAATGATGGATACTATAAACAAAATCCTGATGCATTCTTTGAGGACTGGGAAGCATCTAACGGTAACTCATATGCTAGAGAATTATTTGCTGGCAGCCTAGGATTTAAGAGTCAGTATATAGATGAGAATACAGTAACCTCTACTATTGTACAAGCATATAAAAACGGTGATTCACGATTAGTATATCATGCATGGGCAGCACTACCTGATGAACAACAAAAGATAGGATTTATCTACGATGATCTTAACGGTCTTGCACAAGCACAAGGTGTAGAATTTCAAGACTTAGATAATCACATTAAAAAAATTACAGATGCTACAATAGACGAGGTAGAAAAGGACGGAGTTTTAGATAAAGCTGCTGGTCCCTCAGCGTCTACTATGGCTGATTATATGAGATCTGAGTTATTATCACGTTATGCTAGTGATAGAAATGGTACACCAGAACAGAGGTTTACACGTGCTAAAGAGTCTATAGATAAACAATTAGGATACGTTAATGGTACTCTAGTTAACTTTGATGCTAATGGATATCGTGGATCTGGTTTATTTAAACAGAAACAAGGTAAATCTGGTGCAACTAATAGAATCATATTTACACGATTTGCTGGAGAAAACTTTGGCAACATATCTAGTTTTGAAATTGATGCTACATTAGGTAACAGTAAAGGACAGGCTAGAGTCGACGGCTTAGTAGACCTAGTTGCATCTGATATGGCGTCTACTAACCCTACAATCAACACTTCACATTTATATAATTTACTTAAAACAGGAAAGTCGAATAACGCTTTACTAAATAAATTACTAGATGAAAGTTCACTTAAAGGTGTACAAAAAGAAGACTTTGTAAACACATTAAAAAACACAGTAGATGCAGATGCTCGTACAAAGAAAGCAGTCATGCAATGGGGTGGGGATAAGTGGTGTGATGAACTACTTGGTCCTACAGCTGCTGGATTGTCAAATGATCAGAAAGCTTTACAAGTATGTGTAAATGCGATTGAAGCACAGTTTGATATGCCTGCATGGGAGTTTCTACTAAACGCTAAAAATAGAGAACAGCTACAGAACTAATGGAAGAAGAAACATATGTTCCCGGCCAGATGGTCGAAGAAGAACAAACAACTAAACCAGCTAAACCTGTATACCCTGCTCCTTTTGGGTACAAGTTTGGTAATAGCTCTGTAGACTTATCTATGGAGGATAATCATACTACCATGAAAAATGAATACAATACATGGTGGAATCAAAAAGGAGAAGAACGAGACAAACTTCAAGAAAAGTTTAATCAAAAATACTTTGGTATGTCTACTGATGAAGTTAGACAGAATGAACGTCAAAGTAGTTTTGATGCTAATAATCCAATTAAAAGATTAGACAAGGTATTTCAAGGTCTATCTGCACCCGGTCTAGGTCTAGCTGATTTTGTAATGGATGCAGCTGGTACACTTGTACCCGGGTTTGACAAAGTAGATGAAAAATATGATCAGGCTACAATGCTTGACAACCCTGCACATCAAGGTCTAAGACGTATATCTTCTATTGTATTACCTTCTATTATAGGTGGTAGTGCAATACAGAATCAACTTAATACTAAGTTAGCTGGTGGTGCATTATTTAGTAAGCCTTGGTTTACAAAGCTATCAGCAAGCATGGCTGCTCACGGATTAGGAGATGCTGCTATATTAGGTCTAAGTGATGTTGGTGAAGACGACACCATGACTGATACATTAGTTCAGTTCTTTCCTGATACATTCGGACCAAAGGGTAAACTACCTTTACCACAGTTATTTCAGACTACTACAAGTGACAGCCCCGGTGTAAGAAAGGGTAAGAACATGTTAGAGTCTGCACCGTTTAGTATATTTGGTAGCGTACTTGGAGCGTTTATTGACATCAAAGGTGGTCATAAAACCTTGGACTGGATGGAGCCGCTAGATGACAAGTCAGCAGCTTACAAGCAGTTAAACATACGCATGGGTGGTGATCCTGACAGGCTAATACGTATACAAGAAATAGATGAAGTATTATCATTAGGTAATAAGAATTTAAGTCGAAGTATGGAAAGACAGCTTATCAATGAGAAGATGGCATTAGAAGAATCTTTAAGTAATATTGATAATATGGATACCTACTACCGTAGATATGAGTATCTTGAAAATGTCGAGAATCAAGCAGCTATTGAAAGAAAAACTGCTAACAACTTTGAACAACTAGAACTTAACGTTAACGGACTTGATCCTGACTTAAATGCAAATGTACTTGATGATGCTGCTAAAGCTAAACAAAGCGTACCTCCCGGTAACGTAGCACGTAACATGGCAGATACAGCAGCTATATTTGCTGGTACATCTAAAGGAGATCCAGCACCTCTAATTACAGATTCTATGAGACGTAAAGGTCTTATGGTAGGCTCTACAAGTCGTGATGCTATAATGGGTGTAGCTGAAGAAGCTAAAGATATAGGTAGATTTAACGCTATTGTAGATGGTGTGAGATTTAGTTCTAAAGAAATGAATGCAGCTGCATGGGGTATATATAATGATATTATAGATCCTAACGCATCACTTAAAGATGTCCAAGAATTGTTTTTGCAAAACAGGGATGTCAAGAATTTAATGATGGGTAAGTTTAAAGTAGAAGTTATAAACGAAGATCAAGCAAGAGCAGCAGCGTTTGCTATGCGTGATCTTGTTGATAGATTCTTAGGTAGAGAAGTTACAGCTTCGTCTGCTAGAGCTATGGATACTCTAGGTAGAGAAGCTTCTACAATTGCTCAATCTATAACTGAAATGGCTCCGTTTGTCGATGACAACCGTGCTATGGATTTAATCATTAACAAGCTCGAGTTCTTAATGGATGAGTATGGACTTAATAAATACTTATCTGGTTGGTCACTACGTAACAAAAACTGGTTTGATCAATTACCTCCCGGTGATGTAAACAAAGCTGTAGATACTTTATTAAACGAGTTTCAGACAGCAGAAAACTCTATACATGCTAAGAATAAAAGATTTACTAAAGAACTAAAACAACTACGTAAAACAAATCCAGACGCTTTACGTCCCTTAATCGATGCATATGCACATACTAATGGTGATGTAGACAGTCTTGCTAAACTATACAAATGGGCAGCAGAACAGATTACACCACTAGGACTACTTAAAAGTCCTGATCCTAAAAACTTAAACTTGTTTGCTAAGGGTGCGTGGGGTGTAAGATATAATAACATGTTATCTGGTATATCAGCTTTCAGAGCTGGTATAGGTAATGGCTCACAGCTTATACTTAGACCAATCACAGCTGTACTAGGTCATGCTGTTAAAGGTGACATGGACAATGTAATGAAGACTATTTATTACAATGGTGCTGTATGGGAAACTAACAGACGTGCATTAACTGACGCATTTGAAATGATGAAGAAAGTTAACCAAGATCCTACTGCAATGTTAAATGCTTATCGTAAAGATTATGTATTTAAAACAGATAAGGCTTGGGACATTATGGAAGGTGTTGCTAAACTGTACGAGAAAGATGGTAACTGGGGTAGATCCTATCAGCTTAAATCAGCAGCTGCATTAACACAGATGTCTAAAATGAAAGGTCTGCGTTACGGTATGACAGCAATGGTCTTTCCTGATATATTTACTAACACACACAACGCACACTACTACTCACGTGTTAAAGCATACGAGGATGTATTTAGTGAGTCTGGTTATGCAGACTGGCAGAAGATCTTTGAAGCTGAAAACAGACATTATAAGAACTTCTTTGATGAGAATGGACTGGTTAAAGATCAGGTACTACGATCAGTTTCTGGTGAGATACAACTTAACCTAGATGACGGTGTAGCTAGCTATCTTACAGAAGCTACTACAGCATATCCTATACTCAAAGAATTATTAGCGTTTCCACGTACTGCATCTAACTATGTAAAAGCAGCATTATCTTGGACACCTATATCAGCTATACCCGGTATTAATAAGTACGGTAAGACTATATATGCTAGATCAGCAGACGATATAGCAGCAGCACTTATGGAGCATGGTATAGACGCAAGTAAAGAACCTTTTGCAGATGCTATCTTTAAACAACTACAAGCTGAGTACGTAGGTAGACAGGCTTTTAGTAGCATACTTATAGGTACATTATGGGGCTATGCTATGGGTGGTAACATTCGTGGTAATGGTCACTACAACGCATCTAAGCGTAACAAAGAAAGAGACGAGATGGGTTATAATCCTAAGACTATCCGTATCGGTGATAACTGGTATAGTTTTAAAGGTCTTATAGGAATTGAACACATACTTACACTGATTGGAGATCTTGCATACTATGCATCTGACATGGATGAGCATATGCTAGAAAACTTTATATCTAAAGCTACATGGACTATTGGTGCAACATTCTTAAACGAATCACCATTAACTATGATAGAACCTTTGTTTGATGCACTCAATGGTAATGAACGTGCATGGGCACAGCTAGGAGCTGGTCAGACATCTTGGATACCAGCTAGTGGAACGTTAGGTGTAGTTGCAAAAGCTATAGATAATGCACAGAAAGATTTGGCTGGTGAAGTACAGTCTTTTGTAGCTAACAGATTACCCGGTTTCAGAAACATGCTACCGAATCAGATAGATATATGGACTGGTACTCCACTTAATGATATTGATAATCCAGTACTACGTGCACTTAATGCACTGAGTCCTGTCAAGGTCAGTGGTACAAACGAACCATGGCGTGTATTCTTACGTGACATACGTTACGACGGTCTGAGTATGCTTAAAATGGATAGCACAGGATCATACGAATGGAAGCCAGAAGATAGAGAACAGATAAACACATACATAGGCGAACAAAAGTTGTTTAAACAAGTTGAACGTCTAATGAATAATAAAAGGTATAAAAAAGAAATTGAAGCTTTACGTACGTTTAGAAGATCTAGTCTTCGAAGAGCTGACGAAAGAATCAAACTAAAAACTGAATTATTACCTATACACCAAGAGCTTAGTATGATAATACGTGAAGCTCAAAAGCTTGCCGAGGCTAGATACCTTAGCGAGAATCCTAATATTGAACAATCTATTATTAACGCTCAACTTGCAAGAGAAGAGATGAAAGTAGGTAATGTAAATGAAGCCGCCAACATACAAGAAAAGGATTTAGAAACACGAAAATTAATTAATTACGGTAACTAACATGAGTGCTGTTACAGAAAACAACTATACTGGTAACAATAGTACGACAACGTACTCTTTCACATTCCCATATCTTAAGACCTCGGACATTACAGTAAGTCTCGATGGTGTGGCTACTACGGCTTTTACACTAGCCAATGCAACCACAATACAATTTAATACTGCTCCTACTACTGGAGCCCTAATCAGAATATTCAGAGAAACCACAGTTGATGATTTAACAGCAACATTTTATGCTGGCTCGGCAATCAAATCAGAAGATCTAAACGATAACTTTACACAAAACTTATACGTTACACAAGAGGTAAACCAAAGGTATGTTCCGACTACTGGAGGTACTTTTACTGGTAATCTAGATCTTGGTAACAATAAAGTTACTAATCTTGGTAATCCAGTTAACGGCGGTGATGCAGTTAATAAAACTACATTAGATTCATCTATTGATACTGCTATCGAATCTGATATTTTAGCTGGTACTGATTTATCAAAAACTGCAAGTGGTGGACAAGTAACTATTGATCATAACGTTGCTGGTGCAAACACTACAATTAACAACAGCAATGGTAATGTTATTCAAGATATAACTATCTCAGCTCAAGGTCACGTTACAGCAGCTGGATCTACTGACTTAGATGGTAGATACTACACAGAAACTGAACTAGACGCTGGACAGTTAGATAATAGATACTTCACTGAAACTGAACTTAGTGGAGGTCAACTCGATAGTCGCTATTATACAGAAACAGAATTAGATGCTGGTCAATTAGATAACAGATACTATACAGAGACCGAGTTAGACGCCGGTGCTCTTGACCCCTTATATTTTAGACAAGATAGTAGTGAGACTATATCTAGTGGACAAACTTGGTCTGCTAGTGATAGTTATGTAGCTACCACATCTGCTATTGATGCACGTATTATTGACTTAGTTGATGAAGTTGGTGGTTTTGATATCGTCAACGATGAACAAAGTTTTCCCGATACAAACCCCGGCGGAACTACAGGACAGTCAGCTGTTTTAAGTATCAAAGCAGCTAGTACAAACTTAGTTCCTAGTGGCACAACAGTTACTGTAACTAATGGTAACTTAGCTAATAATGCAAATATTACGATTACTGGTGTACCTAGTACAATCGCTCAAGGCTTTGGATTCTTAGTAGAATCTACCAGTACATTACATACATATACTTTTCACAGATTAGTACCAAAGGCAACAGAGGTAACTACAGTTGCAAGTAACGCAACAGCTATAGCTAATGTTGGAAACAATATAACCGCAGTAACTACTGCCAATAACAATATAAGTGACATCACTACTGTTGCTACTAACATAACTAATGTAAATAATGTTGGTGGTTCTATAGCTAACGTTAATACAGTTGCAACTAATTTAACTGACATTAATGCTTTTAGTGACACATACCAAATTGCTTCGAGTAACCCATCAACTAGAGCTGACGGTTCTAGTTTGCAAGAAGGTGATCTATACTTTAACACTACTGCTGATGAACTTAAAGTTTATAATGGTGGTGCTTGGCAAGGTGGTGTAACAGCTAGTGGTAACTTTGCAGTTACAACTGGTAATACATTTACTGGTGATAATGTTTATAATGATAATGCTAAATTAAAACTTGGTACAGATTCAGACTTAGAAATATTTCATGACACAAATGATTCCATAATTAATGATGCTGGTACAGGCAGTCTTAAATTACAAACAGGTGGCAATACTAAGCTAGAAATTACATCTAATGGTACAACAGTAACAGGAGGAGTAACAGCTACATCTTTTACAGGAAGTGGAGCAAATCTTACATCTTTAACAGCAGCAAATTTAACAGGTGCATTACCAGCTATTAGTGGAGCTAACTTAACTAACTTACCTGTAGACCTTACAAATTTAAGTGCTACAAATTTAACATCGGGGACAATACCTGATGCTAGATTCCCAGCTGTTTTACCAGCTATTAGTGCAGCTAATTTAACTAACCTTCCATCAACAGGAGGTTTGACTGGTGGATCTACAGACGAATTATTCCTTGAGTCAGATAATGTAATGAGTAACAACTTTACAACAGGAACAAATAAGAATTATCTGAATCTTCTTCCGTTAACAATTAACGCAACATTAACTGTGACAAGCGGAAGCAATATATCATTTGTATCAGTTTAGAGCTATGTTACCTAAATTACTCTATTTGTTTAGTTTGACAGAGTTAACAGGCTCTAGCGGTGAACAGTTATTTGTAGAAGCAGATAATCAAGTTAGTAACAGCTTCACAACAACACCCAACAATAACTATCTTGCAATAAGTCCAATCAGCATTTCACCCGGTTCTGTCCTAACTGTGACAGACGGAGCTGTTGTGGACTTTTATTAAACAATATTATTATGTCAAAATTAAATGTCAATGAAATCGAAGCTACTAGCACTAATACCAATGTAAAAGTTGTTCCTAAAGGTGCTGATGCTACGTGTGAAATTAAAGGTGGTACTGATGATGCGACTTTACAACTAAATTGTTCAGCACAAAGTCACGGAGTCAAATTAAAAGCACCAGCTAACAGTGCGGGTCAGAACTATACAATGATCTTGCCTGATAATCAGATAGCAGCAAATAAATTACTTAAAGTTAAAAGCATTACTGGTACTGGTGCGAGTGCTGTTGGACAATTAGAGTTTGCAGATCAACCTTCACAAGATATAACTTCTTTAAATGCTAGTGCTTTAACATCAGGAACTATACCTGCTGCTAGAATGCCTGCTATTCCCGCATCCGCAGGGGCTGGGTTGCAACTTGTTTCAAAATTTACTGTCTCTACTGCTGTTAGTAATGTCGTAATTTCTATTAGTGACCAAGATGCAGTATATAAGTTAATAGGAAGAAATATACAACTTTCAGCATCTTCTAACTTCGAGATGCATATTCAAAATTCCGCTGGTGGTCAGTATTCAAGTGGTATTGACTATACAAGAACATATCACAACAACACTAGCACGTCAGGGGCTGTTTATGCAATTACAAGTAATGGAAATTACTCTACTTTACCTCTAAGTGTTTATGCCAATGTTGGTCATGCATTTACAGCACATTTTGCCCCTAAACAAGGTACAAATTTTATGATGATCGAAGGGCTGTCTACATCAACCACAGGCGTAGGCTCAAGGCATCAGCAATTTATAACCATGTTTTACAACTGGCAAGGGATGTCTAGATTTAAATTTTCTCCCGCTACAGCAAGTGCAACCATTCAACCAAACTCAGAGTTCTTACTTTACAAATATATAGAAAGTTAATTATGTCAAAAATTAAAATTAATGAAATTGAATCAGTAAGTACTAACGATGATTTAACAATAACACCAACTGGTACAGGTGTATTTGAAGTGGCTAATGAGGATCAGCAGTCATCTATACAGCTTAATGATTCACTACAAGTAAATAAAGTAAAAATAAAAGGACCAGTTAATACTGCAAGCCAAGACTATACAATGGTTTTACCAGCAACTAATATAACTGCTGATAAATATTTAAAAGTAGATTCTATAACAGGTAGTGGCTCTACAGCTACAGGACAATTAGGATTACATACTGTTACACCAGCAGATCTGACTAATTTAGCTGGTACTAGCTTTACAAGCGGCACAGTACCGGCAGCTAGATATAGCCTTCTTGCATCACAAGGTGCAGGGTTACAACATGTTCAAACACAAACAGTTACATCGGCATCTACAGTGAGTGCTATTGACTTTACTGGTTTACAAAACGGTACGATGTATAAATTTTTTATAAAAAGCATGACAACAAACCCGATTGCTAATTACTCAAAATTTCAAATATTAGATACAAGTGGTTCCCTTATAACTTCTAAGCTGAATTGGGAACAAATTTATTATGACAGTAACTATCATCAAGGTAGTACAACTGATAGCTCTATTATTTTTGACACCTCCAATAATCAAAATCAAGGTTTTGTAGGAGAGCTTTATACAGCAGATCCTAATTCATCTGGTCAAACTGCTAATTTTGGAATGTTTAGAGGTGTAGCCTCAGATAGCCAGTATACTAAAATGAGACTATATTTTTCTACCCATTCAACTTATTATACCCAAATATATGGAGTTAGGTGGCAAGCTGATAACGCCCCAAATAATTATTTTACAGTGGGTACAGAAATAGCAATGTATAAATATAGTGAAACCTCATAACTTATAATATTATGTCAAAAATAAAAGTCAATGAAATAGAAAGCAGCAGTACAAATGTAAAACTAGCTGCTAAAGGATCAAAAATTGTAAAAGTTCAAGGTGCGGGCGGAGCAGATGGTACATTACAACTTACTTCTGGTACACATAGTGTAAAAATCAAATCCCCCGCTCATAGTGCTGGTCAATCTTACACTATGGTTTTACCAGACAATAATATTGAAACAGATAAATTTTTAAGAGTTAAAAGTGTTACTGGTAGTGGAGCTACTGCTACAAATCAGCTAGAGTATGCGACTATTACTGAACCTGATATTACAGCTTTAAATGCTACTAATATAACGTCAGGAACTGTACCAGCTGCAAGATTTGGGACTAGCATCTCAGCAAGTGTAGGTGCACTTCAATTAGTTTCAAAGACAACTGTTGGATCTACAGCTGTCAGCTCAATCGATCTAACTGGTTTTGAATCAGGATATCATTATTTATTAATTGCTAAAAAACTAATACAGGATGGTACACCAGCAAACTATGTGTACCTTGATGAGTATCAGGCTGATGGATCTAATTTTTATAGATCTGGTAATATAGTAATGGGTGGCACAGGTTATCTACCATATAACACTACTTTTAGTTGCGGTGTGACTTATGTGCAACCGGGTCAGTCAAGTCAATCGGGACACAAACAGCTGGCGTTTGTTGCTGAAATAAATAACGCAGCAACACGTGGAACCATGCTCATAAACGCTATGCATATGGGTTATAACCAAAATATAACGTGGAACTATTTTCAAGGATTTATTGGAACATGTAATGCAGACCAATACTTGCATACTATGAAAATTAAACCAGTTTATTCATCTTGGAACTTTATACAAGGTTCTGAAGTACTACTTTACAGATACGGAAAAATTTAATGTACAAAATGGTAGATGGTCAAACCATCAAAATGACAGACGCAGAGATTGCGGCAGCTCAAGCATCTGATCCAACAGATGCTGAAATTCTTGCTAGAAAATGGCAACAGATAAGAGCACAAAGAAATCAAAAACTTTCTGAAACAGACTGGAGAGCTGGTAGTGATCTTACATTACCTGATGCTTGGAAGACATATCGTCAGGCACTCAGAGATGTACCTACTCAGTCAGACCCAGATAGCATCACTTGGCCGACAGAACCTAGTTAACTTATAAAATATGGAATTACCAGTTTTATATTTACCAGATGCTTACGACTTTCCAAATTTTGAATTTGAATTACCTATAGGAGAAATACCACAGTATACTCCTTTAGTAGTTCCACCCAGTGATTTAAGAGCCCCAGCAGGGGTTAAATCTAAGATTGAAGCAGAGTCTGAACAAGGAACTGCTGCCAATCCAACAGCTGGTATAAAACAGGTAGATATACCCATAATCAAAGTTAAAATCCCTGTCCCTGAAAGTGCGATATTAATTACAGCTGGAACTACAGCAGTAATTTCTGTAGCTGCCACTCTTACTGCTACAGCAGTTTTTAAATGGTTAGTTACAGCTATGAAACCAATATTAAAAACAACATGGAAGAAGATAAGACAACCAAAGAAAAAGGTTTCTTAGGCAAAGTAAAAGAAATAGCTGAAGATAAAGAACACCAGATAGAGTTTCTTGGAACAGTAGTTAGACTAGGCGTTGTTGTCTGGTCTGGTTTTATCATTACGATGAACTACGTTGATATTCCAATGGTAAAGAAATCTGGTAACTCAGATATCACTTTTGTGGCCAGCGTATTTACAGGAGCACTCGCCACATTTGGCTTAACGACTGGAAAAAACGGGTCTAACAAAACCCCAACAAATTGCCCAATGGCAAAACCAACAACAACTAAACCAAAACAATGAAGAAATGGATTCTTCTCTTAGCTCTGCTTGCACCCGCAGTCGCAAGAGCAAACACAATAACTCCCAACTTTACTCAGGGGAGTATGAACAGTACGACAACAACTACCCAAACAATCAAAGAGGTTTCAAAGACTCAGACTTTTGGAGCAGCAATAAAGAGCTGGTCTGGAAGCAATGTAGAACCTTCATCCAATATTGTGGCAGCAGATACAACCTTTTCTGTAAAAGACGTGACCAAACCTTGGACAATGGAAACAGCA
>VMHT01187533.1_pt1 | contig 17189 bp, 11 predicted proteins | sample 4693611 | NCBI WGS metagenome assembly VMHT01 (sample SAMN12280063, study PRJNA550983) | marine metagenome | isolation source: seawater sampled from same location over 5 years 0.02-0.2 micron viral filtrate | place: USA: collected off the coast of southern California halfway between the port... ...
AGAATCTCTTGCTATAGTACTTGGTATATCACCATCAACTATTTCACTACGTATTGTAGCAGACGATTTATTTTCAACGCTACCTAATCCAACTTGAGTCGCATCTACACCATGTGGATTATTTGTTAAATTGGCGTGTGCTGTTAATTCTGAAGAAGCTGAAGTTCCTGCTCCTGCTATTTGAGTATTAACTTCTGTCTTAGTGTAAGTCGTACTTTGGTTTGCCTTTGAATCTAAAGCAGTCTGTGTAGCAGTAGATATAGGTTTATTAATATCACTCGTGTTATCTACATTTTCTAAACCAACAGATGCCGCAGTTATATCATGAAGCACTACATTCTTAGGTACTATTTTAGAAGGCGGGCTCACAATAGCATTAATCCTATTATCTGTTACTACAGTTGATTTAATGCTCATGTCTTAAACAATGCTGTAGGTGATGATATACTACCGAAGTTTTTGGTTGTGCTAGAATTAAGTGTATTAGCATTTACAGCATTCGCCGGCGATTTAAATCCAACGGTGAAACCTTCAGGATGTGTTGAAGATGTAATTTCTAAATCTTTTAGTTCAAACTCTATTTCACCACCAGTAGTTGTTTGATCATAAACAATTGCTAAATATCTAACAGGATCCTCAGTCGCGGATGAGGAATTTATTTCGAGCGTAATAGTGTTATTTCCGTTTACCAATGTTTGAGCTGAGTGATAGCCGTCAGTAGTAACAGAAAAATTATCTTCAATATTCTGTGCACCTACCACCGCTCCTGTTGTAAATGATTCGGTAGTGAGAAACATTTTTACAACGCCAATATTCGCGTTTTGTGTTTCTAATAGATGCACATTAAGCGTAATACTAGAATTTACAGTATTATCATAGTATAGGGATTGATCTAACTCGATTAGTGCATAAGCGTCGAAGCTTGGATGCACTCCTGTTTTCTTAAATATTGATTTATTTGCTGGAGGAATTTCTTCAGCCTCTTCAACAAACGTCACTCCAGGTGTAACATTTAGCTGGCCTTCTAAAACACGAGTAACTATATCTGTGTCTGACTTTATTATTACATCATACACGTATCTTCCTGGTTTTAACGCCGCGGTCTGGGCTGCAGGTAAAGATAAGTCAAGTTCGTTATCAGCAGGATCTACTACTACGGAAAAAATTCCTTTAATTGTTCCATCGTACGATTTAGCGATTTTTCCTTCAGCGGTATATCCTGTTAAGTCTAAAGAACCAGTTGTTTGCGATAAGTCTATAGTCGCGTTAAAGTCCGAACCTTGATCTATGTATAAATTTGAGTAAGTAGCCATGTTATCTATTTATTCGTTTGTAAATGTCTATGTAACGGTTATTTGTCCGTACATACTACTGTGCACTTGGCATTGATAGTAATAAGTACCGGCACTTGGTATAGTCCAATCAACTGTTGCGGTACCTGCTCCGGAAACTCCTGATGCTAGATTACTAATGCTGCCTGATGATGTTGTAATATATAATGGATGGCTGCTGCTCACGCCGTTATTAAATCTTACTTTATCTCCTTGGTTAAATACAAGAGTTGGATTATTAGCATTTACCGAACCATTCTGATCAGTCCCAGCCACTGAATATAACCCTGTACTAGGCGAGCCTATTGTTAATTCAAAGTTCGGAGTAAATGCAGGTGTTTGGCTTGTGTCATTAATAGTAATTGCATCAGTTGTATTTACTATAGTACCACTTTCACTTCCAGTTCGTATTTGAACTTGGAAGGTTTCAGAGCTTTCGGTAGTTGAATCAGCGTCCGGTGTTACAGTAAATGATCCTGCATTACTTGTAATTGTAAAGCTATCACTTGTTGTGCTGAAATCTCCTGTATTACCAAGAATTGTCCAATAAAGCGTAGTACTATCTGATACATTAGTAGTTGTAACGTTAATTGTTAAAGCGCTTCCTTCATTAATACTAGTAGCAGCTGGAGTTGCATTATATGTTTGAGAGCCAGAGCCAGTTGAAGTATCACTAATAGTAATTGCATCAGTTGTATTTACTATAGTACCACTTTCACTTCCAGTTCGTATTTGAACTTGGAAGGTTTCGTCACCTTCCGTTGCTGAATCAGCAGTTGGTGTTACAGTGAACGATCCATTGCCATTAGCACCAATAGTAAAGTCACCGCTTGTTGTAGAGAAGTCTCCTGTATTACCAAGAATCGTATAATGGAGTGTAGTACCATCTGCTACATTTGTTGTAGCAACGTTAAATGTTAACGCGCTTCCTTCATTAATATTATTAGCAGTTGAATCTCTTACACCCGCTCTCATCGAAGGATAACCAAAGAATGTTTCTGGATATATTCTTATGTAACGAGCCAAAACACTTGTAGTAAATGTATTTGTAACTTTAGTATTACTATCACTATTTCCGGTAAATACATTCTCATTATCTACCCAAGACCAATTAGTTCCATCACTTGAATATTCTACTTTGTATGATGTAACGTATTGACCGGCGCTGAAGTTAGCTCTTCCTTGAGTAACTACTCCAGTTATAGTCTTATTTGCGCCTAAATCTATTTGCATCCATTCACTACCTATAGTATAGCCACTCGCGACTGACCAAGCCCCTATTGAGTCTAACATTGATTGATTGTGGGGCGAATAGTCGCGATATAATGATGAATATGATCGATCTGATTCAGGAGGATTTACAGTTCTAGCGAGGGTGGTTGTATTATACGTTGAAACAGGACCGTTAATAGCAGTTGAATCGATAAAGGGATTAAAGACGTGACTAACTGACGTATTATTGACCAAAGCGTCAGTAGTAGTATCATCGCCCCAATCAACAGTGCTAGACCCACTAAACTCAGGTATTAATTGTATTTCTACACCATCTATTAACGCGCCTGCTCGCATTATAGGAAGGCCTTGGTAACCTGTAGGAAATATTGTTATATAACGAGCAGTGACTGGTGTAGCAAAACTATTATAAATCTTAGTATTTCCATCTCCTTCATTGTCATAGTTAAATTCAGCTCCACTGTCAATATCAGTAAACGTATTCTGATCAACGCTAAGTACTATTCCGCTGTTAGTATCTCCACTTCCATCACCAGGGTGTACTGACCAACTCGTAACAGCCCATGGATTATCGCTATTAGTAGTATCTGAAATATAATACTCATCACCATCGTTAACAAATTCCCATTTATTATCCGAACTTCTATATCTTATTGACGAATCGCTTTCACCTGATGCTACATATTGTATTTTACCGCCATAAGTTCCATTTACTTCATAGTGACTAACAGTTGAACTATTGAAATAAGTATCGCTGCTTGTTCCTGCAGCCATACCACTTACAGAGAATTGAATAGAATTTTCTATACAATACTCTACTCGGTATTTGTTAACATAATAGAGATTTGAATTTTCGTGGCCTTGAGCGACTACTCCAGTGACATTTTGATTTTCTCCTAAATCAATTTGTAACCACTCAGTTGTGTTCGTGGAGCTTATCGTACCACCACTCCAATTTCCTGGCCACCATCCATTCGACGCTGAATCAAGTACGCTAGACATCCAATTCCCGCCATTCGATGATGTCATTGTCCTTGAGCTATTGTCTGGATTCCTAAGAGTACCTAAAGAACTACTATCATACGTCAAAAAGGTCTCGGCCAAAGATTCTCCTGACCACACTGAAACAGATCCTAACCTAACATCAACAGCATCGGCAGTCCCTATTTTTATACTAAGCGCATCAGTTAAGTTCATAATCTATCTCAGCCGTAATATAAAATGTTAAAGTAAATAGCCATATTATCTATTTATAATAATTATAGCTATCACCTTCCTATAAGGTGTTTATTTATTCTTCGTCGTCGAACGAAGGCTGCACATAATATTCCAAGTCGTTATCTTTTATGTACGCTTCGATTTGAAGAAGTGTGCCAGTTACGACTTTACTTGTAGTCACAATTTCACCAACCTGCCCCATTGTTTTATCGAATATTTGATTATCATCTGATAAAACAATCGCGCATTTAGTCGCAGTTAAAGCGACACGGTTTATTTGTTCTGTATATTCTTGAATAGCCATTTTAGGTGAATCCGTTGAGAGTAAATCCTACATCCGCTAAATCATCAACCGCGTTGCCAGTTGCAACAGCAGAGTGTTTTCCTAGTAATTTTTGGTGATTTGCTAAGGTTCCAGTCGTTGTCCTATTCCACGTGCCTCGGTTATTACCTGCCTTAATTACTGGATTACTATATGTTACACCATTTACTGCAGTAGTTTTTGCCCATTGATTAGTCATATCACGAGCTGTTCCTGTTTCGCCTGATGTCCCAGTACCAGTGGCGGTAAACACAGTACCTACAGCACTATCAGCAGCACCAATATTTGTAAAGACAGTACCTGATGTTACAATTTTATAACTTCTGTTCGAGACAAAACTGCCAGCAGAAACAATTCCTTTATCTTTAAACGTATCGTAGAGTTGTGTTAAAAGTATTCTTTTCGAATTTTTTGAAATATTGGTTGAGTTTAGATTAAGTATTCGAATACTTTCGGGAATCGCACCTTCTATACCTTCAGCAGTGGTTATAGCGGTATTTTCTAATTCACTTGGCCCACTATAATTCAGCACTTTGTTTGCATTTGAGGCGTGGCCATACGTGTTTATAGAAGATCCAAAACTATCACTCTGCTTTTCAACATTATAGTGAGCTAAGCTCGTGAGAGTACTAAAATCCGGGAAGCCTATAGGACCATAGTCTGAGCCTTTCTGAATAATCTTAAAGTTCGTGAATGAAAGATCGCCAATGAAGCCCGCGACTATTCTTAATCTAATTATAAAAGTAGAACTAGGTGTCGCTGAAATATCAAAATCAATTACATTAGAACCTGGTTGTATATCAACTGATGTGGTTTGGTAGTACAAATCCACCTTAGAAATAATACTATCCTGTGTTGCTGTTTGCCCACTAACAGGGTTAACAACTACATCAAAAGTCACACGGTGTTTTCCAGCAATAAGGCTATTTGTAGAATCGACAAGGTGGATGAAGTCAGCATCACCGGCGGTAGTGGCGGACGTAGCTACAATCGTAAAGGTTTCTTCGTCTGTCTTCGTAAAAACTGCACCTTTTGCTAATGTGCCATCCCCAGCTGCTATTGTAGAATACGTTGTTCCCGTCGTGTCAGTCGTTGCAAAATTATTACTAAATGCTTTAAACTCTTGTATGCTTGTTGGCAACGGAGATGGCAAAGGCCCATTGAGTTCGTTTTTATCTAATCTTATGTGCGTACAATTCGCGTTTGCCGAAAGGTCAGGAGCGTTGCCCGTCAATTTGTTATTTCTAAAAGAAAATTCTTCAAGCGCGGTGTTAATACTCAGATCACTATTGATTGCGCTAATATCGTTTTCGCCGCAATCAATTTTTACAAGACTAGTATATTTACTTAAGTCGACTGTGCCTTTTAGTGTACCTACACTTCCTGTGACAGGTCTCAGCGTTAAACTCGTAACACTTTCTGGATTTGTTAATGAAATTCCTGGCATAATAATTAAGTAATAATGTATAATGTTCTACTATCTTTAGGCGAAAGTGCAGTATAGTTGGCCTGAGTAATAGTTACAATATTATCTATATCTGCACTTGAAGGTTTTAGATCTAAATCACTTTTAAGAGTTACAGCTTCAACTAAATTTGAATCAGCAACACCGCCCGTGAAAACATATTCAGTTAAATCACCATCAACAAAATTGCCTGCAGAATCTGGAGTCGCTCCATCTGCAACTAAGACTTTTAAACCAACAAACCTGCTACTAGCATCTAAGTTGCTTTTAGCTGCTGCTAAAGTAAGGTACGGGCCTGATCTTTTATCTAAAGATTCTTTCGACGCCGAATTAAAACCTGTTATAATATCAATAGCCATTAGAATTTAAATTGGAAGTTTTGATTGATTGTGGTTGTTGCATTCGATTTGTATATCTTGTAAGCAGTAGACACATTACTTAAGGTTGGTGTAACATTTACACTATCGAATTTCGTAAAGCTTGATGTTACATTTAGTCCATTACCATCTAAAACCGCTGAAAGATCTCCATATGTATTAGGATACGCGAAATAGATAAACTCATTTGTAGCATTTATTGGAGCCGTGGTATCTTGTTTTCTAGCAACCAATTTAGTCAAACCTTCAATACCACTACCAGCACTTAGATCAGTTGTGTCAGTGCCGTGAAAGAATGGATATACCCATCGAATTGTTTTTGTAGATGATGAAGTCGTTTGAGAAGAATTTGTAACTGAAAGAGTCCACGAGTGTTCGCGTTCTGTACCGTCGGCGTTATTTGTTACAGGAAATGCTGGCTCGTCATATGTTGTATCAGCGCTAGTAAGAGCAGGAGAACTAAAATCTGTAGTAAGCGAAATGGAAGTAGGTGTCGTATTCGTATTCCAATTAAAATCTAAATCATATTGTGTGCTTCCTGCAAATTCATATAATTCTGTTGAAGGAGATACATCAAATGAAGTGATTTGGAGTACAGTTCCAGTAATATCGTCTAAAGCATCTAATCTGCTTTCAATACTTTGGACATCTGGTAACGTTATAGTAGAGGTTTCAACGGCAGTCGTATGGCCTTTTGTATTTGAAGAAACAGAAGTGACAACAACAATCGAATCACCAAACGCTGGACTGCTAGTAGTTGTGCTATTAGTACGAGTGGTGTCAAGGTGTTCTATTGTAATAACATCGTTAAGACTACTGACACTTAAACCATCACCATCGCGGATTAAATCGAAAGATGTATCTGGCCCTAAATTTGGAGTAAGAGTAATACGTGCACCGTTTGCTATTCCAGTTGTATTAAAATCTGCATTTATTAATTCGTCGCTGTTTACTTTTTCATCCAGCGCAGTCGTTAAATCTGACTGATCTGTAAGAGTACCATTAATACTACCCCAAACGCCAGGATTACCTTCAAGATAAGATAGACGTGATTCAAATGTCTTATCAGAAAGTTTTACTACATTATTTAAAGTATCAAGCGCAAACAACTTTCCGTCTGCAACGTTAAGCGTTAACTCTCCTACACTTAAGTCAAGAGGATTCGGTTGAGCACCTGCTGTGGTGCTGTTTGTAACTATAATTTTTGCAAATGGCATATTAGTTATTTATACAAATTTAATTTATATTATTCAGTGTAAGTCTAAAACCTCCGCCACCATTACTATTATCATTAGTTCGCATACCTACAACAGCAGTAATAGTAAGCTCTGTCACATCACAAGGCAGATCGAAATATAGAATCTCAGGCCACGTCTTGTAGCCTGTTCCGTATTGAAAATCTGTTCCCTCGAGAGGGTTATAATCAGGCTGAAAAACGTCAATAAAACTACTAGTCCCAGTATTATTAGTAAAGCTGTAGCTTTTATCTGGGATCGCAGTTCCATTAGTCGTAAAGGCAAATCTCACGTACATAACCTTTCCGGAATCCTTCCGCGCACCGTTCCATTCGAGCTTAAAACCGAGCTTTTGAATATTAAAAGTGTCTGGCAGCAGCGCACTTGTGTTAATGGGGCCCCACGATACACCCATATTTTGTGTGGTATATCTACCTCCATCAACAAAAAAATCATCGCTTCTTGTCAGCGCTTGTAATTTAGTAGAGCCCTCATAGCCTGTTGTTGTCGAAACTCGTGGTATTTCCCACATCTTAGTTCTTACGCCAGTGCCGCGACGAAATAACTCAACAACTTCAACTTCTCGACCGGCTGCGTTAGTTGCTCCTGTATCCGAAGCACTGTTAGTTTTGCCATCTAAAAGTACACTATGAGGTAAACACCAATCTATCGACCCTCCGTTTGTGCTACTGACTAGTGTTTGTTCCGCCATAATTACTAAACTGTTATAGTAAGAACCCGTGTTGCGCTGTCGTAGGATGCAGTTACACTCGAGCCAGCAGACCCAGTATATCCTCGATATCCTCGAGGTCCTTGGACCAAGCTTTTCAATTGGAGAAGTCCAGACTCACTAAATTTAAAATGTTCTGCATCTGCCGCTACGTTCAACGCAGTACTAAATAGATTGATTTTGTCGCTATCATTACCTTGCGCGTTTTGCACGTTTATACCATTACCAGCGTGTATACTTACCTGTTGCACATCATCAGGAAGAACCTTAATGATATATTGCGTTACGAGATATGGCTGCATAACATTAACACTGCCCGTCACGCTCGCGGATGCACCAGATAATGTACCAGATAACGTACCAGCGCCGTGTGAGTGCTCGACATCTGCATCCTGCGAAGAAGAAGTAATAGTACCAACAGGTATGTTACTACCGCGATTTGCGCCGTAGAAGGAGGCGTTCTCCTGACCTACGCCTGTGTCAGCTCCTATTATAAATTGATTACCAAATCCTGGTATCGATGGATCACCCTTCGTGTTAACATTGTAGCCGCCATTCCTACTAATTGCTGATCCGAAAGTCGCGTTACCTGCGAAAGTAAGGCCATCATGACTATGAGCCTTAACACCAGTCTGGTCGCCAGTAAGCTTATGACCAGCTGTACTGCCACTTATAGTCACGCTACCAGTTACATCACCATTCCCACTAAAGTCTTGCGAGGTTTTTCCTCCCTCAGTTCCAACACTAAATCCTGTCCCTGCACCTACAGTAACTTTACCGTTAAGATTAGGTAATTTAAAGTTATTTCCTGAATTTGCAGTACCGTATTTATTACTTATTATTCCAAAAAGCTCTGAATACGTATTCTTAGACACATTCTCGCCATTACAGAATTTCCATTTTCCATCAGCAGGTAAAGATGTACCAGCCCACGGCATAATCGTACCAACAGGGACTATATCATTAAACACAAGTGTACTTAAATTTACACTACCTGATCCACCCGCAACTTCTTCCCAAGTTAAATTGCCTTGCGAGTCTGTTCGTAAATATCTACCTCCAGTATAACTGGATGGCCAAGTATAATCTTGGTTTCGCAGCTTCATTTGGCCCGTTTGTATAGTAAGTTTGGTTGCGCCTTGACCACTTATATCAACCCCTCCGTTATACACGGAAAGGCCGCGGCCTGCCAAAAGCAAGTTCCCGAAAACTTTACTTCCGAAAATACTCTCGTTTCCAGTCAAACTAACCTTACCGTCGATCCTATCGCTATGTGCCGCGTTTACGGCCTCTAAGGAGTCTAATTCCGTTTGCAAACCAGTTACATTAGCAATTACGTGACTGTGATTAGTATCAGCCTTCGTCGATAAATCAATATTTGCTATAGTCTCCGCTACGTCCGCTTCGATCGATGCGAAATCGCTGCCAAGTTGATTAGTTTTAATCCTCCACTGATCAAAAGTATCAGTTTGTTCTACTGGTATAAAATCTGCCATACTCTTATTTATCTATTTTTTCAGTCAATGTTTTTACTAAAGATGCTAATTCAGAAACCTGAGATTTCAAATCTTGTAGTTCGGTTTCTTTTTGTTTACGAAGTTGTTTACGTTTTACTACTTGAGAATAAGCGTTAGAATCGCGATTTAAGATAGCGCCGGTGAACATGTCTTTCTCAAGATTTGTGTTATTCTTTACTATTTTTCTTTGTGCCATATTAATCGAATGTTGCGATTGCTCTAAAGTCTCGTACTGTTGGTACATTAACAATGTCTGTTGAAGTTAATACAATTTTCACTGCAAAGGCCGTAAATTCTAAACCAAACCTTGGATCTGCAGGCCCAGGATTATCATCTTCTAAAGCTTCTGCGTCGAAATCGTATTCAATCTCAGAGTATCTTCCATTCGAATTGACAGGAATATTCTTAGTAGGTCTAATTTCTTCCCATGGGACATCGTCATATTGCGAATCATCTATCTTCAGCTTAATAAGAACTCGAATATTAGAACCAACGCTCGGTCTATTACCCAAAAGATAAATATTTAATCTATCGGCAGGATCGTTAAGTGTCACTGTGCGTGTAATGTATTGAACGTCTGCTGTGCTTGAATCATCGAGGTAAGCGAATCCATCATCAATACGTCCATCATTAGCAGATACACGTGTATCAGTAGTTTCTCCTATAACAAGACCCTGTAATGAAGCAACTGTAAATGTTACATCAGGAGCTCCGCCGCCACCTAATAAACTATCGGGAATAGTGACCACTTCATCTACAGAGTAACCAGTACCACCAGAAACAAGAGTAATATCACTTACATTGCCAGTTGTTGCATCAACAGTAACACTAAATGTTGCTCCTCCGCCAGTAGTGCCGGCACCTACTACTGGATTATAAGTAGAAGCTGTGCGGTTAGAATTAGCAGCAGTAGTAGTATCGTTGATACCTGTAATTATACCGCGGTCAGAGCTAATAATTCGTGATACTGTTGGATTATTGATAATATTACTTATTCCTAATAGCGATAATCGTGAAAGATCAAATAGAGGAGCTATATACTCAGACGTAGTCGATAAAACAGTAGTAAGTTGAACCTGGGATGCATTTGCAACTGTAATTGGCGCAGCTAAATATTCCGTGCTATTAAAATTAATAGGATATGAAGCACCGGAAGCTGAGAACTTAATCGAAGCGCTAGCAGTAGTTTTAGGAAGAAGCACATTAGATGAGAAAACCACGAAGTTGGAAATTACAAACGATGATGGAGTCCCTAACCCGTTAAACGTTATAGTTTTTGTTTCATCGGTGTCGTATCGTGCTCTATGTAGTGTGAATTTGAAATCGCGATTTTGATCTGGCGTCCAGGTAGATGCGTTCTGCGATTTAAACGATACACCAGCATAAGGATTTTTATCTATTCTCCCCTGTCCATTTACATCGTCTCCTCCGGTTTCTGCCATCCATAGACGATAATCAGGTGAGTTCGATAAAACAACGATTGCATATTCAACACCAGGCTGTAAGTAAACAGGAGCGTCATACACAAACGAAGTTGCGACTGATGCATCTTCTGTAACATTAATAGTATCAATAGTAGGATTTTTAACTACCTTACTAAATGGAACAACGTTCTGTGTTGGAATACCATTTTCTACAGTTACTAAATGTGTCGTAATAGGAATACTGGCGTGTTTCTTTTGGAAGAATAAATCTACTTTAGTAACAGAAGTACCAGTAGGAATTTCTCCAATCACAAAAGACTGCGCGAGTGGATCATAGTATCTAACATTTACATCTCTATCAACACCAGTAAGAGTACGTTCTTGAGATAATCTTTGCTGATCAAATTCAGGAATTCTTGTAGAAAGAATAGTTGATTGCTTTGTTTCGATTAATCCAGTCGCGTTATATGTTGCGAAAGAGTACGTAGTAGCTTCTGTAATAGAATTCTTAGGTGAATCGGTAAGAGTAACATTTCTCTCTCCTGTCTTAAATTTAATCTTAGCGTTATTAGGTATAAAGCATGCAACATTAATTCTACCAGCAGCATCTGTGATTAACTCCACTCTTGTTGATAGACCAGCTATATCAGCAGGTTCATCATTTAAGTAGGATGTCACCGCAGCATTTTTGGCCGCGTATGGAGTAGAAGCTGCTGCGGTGTCACCATTCCCATCTACGAGTTTTGTGCAATACTCGCTAATATCAACCCCATCAAAGAATACGTACATTTTTGTAAGAGGTTTAAACATTTCTCCGTGTATCTCAATTCTACGTGAACGAATGAAAGGTACGAAAGAAACATCTACAACTCTTTCGCCAAGATTTTCTTGTTGATCTCTAAAGCTCATAGTAGTTCTAATACCATCTCGTGAGTCTTCACTCGTCGTGGTTGTAGTCGTGATAGTACCTCTAAGTGGTCTCCAATCGTTACTCCCAGTTAGTTCTCTCTTAGCCACAAGACGAGCTCGTCGCGCTGCAGCACTGCCGTTCTTATCACTACGAGCAATCTGAACATTTTCTACTTGAGAATCAACGCCAGTCCAGTCAGTTTCCCATTCACTCCACTTAGTTCCAATTGCGCCTGATTCTTGAGCAAGAAATTGTATCGCGTCTGCAGAACCAGTAGAATTAACAATCACATCAGGCCTTACTCTTGTTTCTTTCCATTCATCTGTTGAAGGATTAAGTTTAATAACTCCAAGCCATGCAGCTAAATCAAATGGATTGACGCTTTCTGAAACACTCGCATAAGGCTGTGTAATTAAAGGAACTTCGGTATATGACAATGAAACAGTCTCCTGAGATCTATAAGCACTTTCTACTCCAAGTAATAAATTAGTTGTACTATAGGAAGGACGTAGGATGCCAGTCGCGGGTTCAATTGCACATTTATAATCAGAATCAAACGGGTTGCCAACGTTGTGACCAACAAAGCTATCTACAAGAATACCATTCTTAAATCTTTCTTCTCCTCCTTCTGTGAAGATTTTCTTTTCACTAGCTTCTTGCTCAAGCAGCGAAAGCGAAGTATAGTACTCCAAATTCTTTACTCGCTTTTCGATTGTGCCGATATCTCTCATTGTGTATCGACGATTATCGATGAACTTCGTAGTAATATCACTAGCATCAAACGTATAGGCAGGAACAAACAATTCATAGAGAGCCATTGAATCTCCAGGCGTTTGAGGTACTATTGGATCAAGAGAAGGCGTTCCTTTTACGACACCAAAATCGCCAATATTTGAAACGACCACCTTATCGTATCTTGGAAGAAAGACTTCTACTTCATCAAATTCTACAACTGTATCTGGATCCAGCGTACTTCTAGAATCAGTAGAATTAATGTAAGGTCTAAAGTCTAAGACATCAGCTAAGAATGAATTTCCGTACGTAGGAATCTCGTTATACTCAATGTTACCCGCTACATAACTGTTAGCGCAAAAGAAGTCACCTTTTTGAGATACCGTTGCATCCGTTGGACTATTCCAGTTAAAGTAACGATACACGATAGATAACTTTTTACCATTTAAATCAGTTGATCCAGTATAAGTGATCTTACCATCTTGGTAATAATTATCCCTTTGCCCATCATCGAGCGTAAACTGCGATGTGTAATCTGCTAATTCCACTCCATCCGCATCCACCTCCGTAATACTTACTATATCATAAATATCGAAATTAGGCAAGTCTATATAAGAACCACTAGTAAAAGCTACACTTGGTAAAGTTAGAGTATGTGTATAATTTATACGAGTCTTAGTACCTGCTACTGGTGTTGTTTTTTGTATAGGAAATATAATTGTTGAAACAGCACCATCGAATGTAAGTGAACCAGTTGCCGTATCTGGAATTGTTGTTAAATTCCTCACGGCCCCGGACGAACTAAGTCCAATATAATTTGAAGTTGCGTCGGAGTATAAACTATAACCAGTAGGAGCAGCTGCTGTAACAGTTGTACCACTCAAGCCAGTCTGCGTATATTTGTAATTTACACTATCTACGTCTATTGACTTTACTGTATCGTATGGAAGTGGAAAAAGTAGATTATTGTCGTTTGATTCTAATAGCTCAAAAGCTCCACCGGACAGCGGTGCAAATGTAAATGTAGCAGTAGAAATTGAAGTGGCTTGACCGAGAAAGCCGCTTGCAATATTCACATCATATATATAAAGATGATATACACCAGCGCTTATCTTTTCTAAAGAACGAACTTTACATGTACCATTTGTTCCGGACATATTAATAGCATATGTTACGCTTTGATCACTAAAATCTGGCAGTGCACTTCCTCCTGTAATATTACCAACAACGTAATTACCAAGAGCGAGAGTAGCAAAAGATTCACCTACTATTTCTGTATCTCTTGCTTTTTCTACTTGAATCTCTTTCTTGTTCTTTAGATGAACTCTATATCCTTGAACATAAGCGATAGAAGGTTCTAAACCAGCAAGGTAATGTCTTTCGCCATAAATTAAATTAGTATCACTACCTAGATCAATCTTCTCAATATCATCCAAATCTGTAATATCAGACGCGCTATATCTACCTCTATTACCTACCTCATCATTTAGATATTCCCTAAGATCAAGCTTAAAAGGTTTCAAGCAATAGTCACCACTTTCTTCAGATGTACGATCAGCGAACTTTCTATCAAGTTGCGTATATTCAGTACGAGCTGGCTTTACGACAACATCCAAATCAGTCTTGAATAAAGTTATATAGGATTGAACATTGTCTACAAAGAAAACACCGGCGTTATTCGTAACAAGCGCATCGTCGAGGTCAGTTAAAAATGCTAGTTGGAAATCTATCTTATACCTATCAGCGCCAGGTGCGGTTTCATTCGGATACCCTGTTGCGTTATCTAATAGCAATGGATCAGTCGCATAAGTAACAATCGTGTCTGTTACAATAAAGGCGACTTTACCATTTAGTGTATAGTCTTCTGAGGGTTTAGCAAAATAAAGTTCTTCCGCCTCATTATAAACAAATTCGCCATTAACGAAATATACTCCTGCCTTTGTTTTTACCACTGCAGCATGACCAGTTGATGCAACAGTAGCGAATGATGTTCCTGTATTAACTAATTCAGTAGGATTTTGACTATTATCATTTGGATCTACAATAGCGTTATCTAATTCGATTACATCAGTTGCAACGAATTCTTGAATGTTATTGCCACTTCCATTTTGCACCGATGAATTATAGCGAATAAAGAAACGATACGTATTTGTTTCTGCTAACGCTTCATAACGTAAAACTGACGCCTCTAAACCATTAGTAGTTTGTATCTTTAATATCTGATCAAGGTATGTAGTAATCACTTCAGGAGTAGCAGGAGCAATACCATCCAGAGTAATATCAATGTACTTGGCATTATTGTCTAAACTTCCCTCCCCATCGAGAACAGGCCCCTCTTTATAAACACTCTGACCGAACTTATCTATCTGTGACTGCAGGATAGACTGCATTTGATTTAATTCACGAACCTGAACACTTACACCAGGTTTGAATAAAATTCTTAAATAATTTTTACCTTCAGCACCAGTAAACTGAACACTATTGGTATTGAAATCATCATTATAAGGAGGGACCGCGTATGTTTTAATTGCCATTAGAATTGAATAACTAGTTTAATGTCTTCTTGCTGATTGTTGTTTCTTAAAATTGCTTTTCTATTTTCAAGAAAAAGTGCTTCGCCTGTGCCTGGATTATATTCGCCTTGTCCTAAAGTACTTATTGCATAGTTTGTGCTGGTCGTTCCAGCAGGTGTTGTAAAATTAACATTTCCACTTGCAAGGAAAGGTTTTTCGTTAATTTCTCCACTTGAATTTTGGTGATAATACACTCGATTAGTGGTTGTATCAACATAATCTAAATACGCTTTTGCTGCGTTTGTCTGGTGTTCGATAACTGTACCAGCGTCTACAGGTATTCCACTTACATCACTTACATTAGAGAATTCCAAATATTGGAGAGTATCAAATATACTTAAAGATGCATCGGCAGGAGTATCGTTATCTGTGCGGGTTGCACCTTTTACAAGACTTACTTGTCTAAATGCCACATTGATTGGCGCTTCACCGCCTAAGTTTCCTTCGTATGATCCAAATAAACCGGCGTAAAAACTAGGCAAGTCACTTCTTGGAGAAAATCCAAATCCAGAGATTGGCGCAACTAATGGTCTAATGTCAGTTTCTATACCATCAACAATAACTGAAGCGTCTGCGTAACCGCCAGGCCATTGATCATTTGTAATTTTAATTTCAGTAATTGAACCACTTAAAATAGTTACATCGTAATGCTGGCCATCAGTACCGCCAGATCTTATGTTATCGTCTGTGACTATAGCACCTGTTGAGTCTTTTCCAACTAATCGAATGTCTTCTGTTCCACCAACGCCACTACCTCCATCGACAACCTTAAAGCCATATACAATACCTCCAGTCGCATTAGATGCATCTGAAGCTGGACTGCTGAGCGGTGTAAGATCAGCAGGGATGTCAACAAACTGATCTGTGTAAAAATTAGACGTACTATCTAGATCACAAACATATGCCCAAAGATAGCCATCAGTTTGTATGCCAGGTGAAGCGTATGTAGTCACTGTAGGATTAACTGAACTCGCAGTAGCACCGTCATTATTTAGACACACAAAAATCTTATCGACATTATCGACCGTATGTGTCATATAGCACGGATAATACGCCGATGCGCCGATTGTTTCGAGGTTAAAGATGTTAGGATCATAAGGATCGTAGACCTTATATACTCTACCACTGCGCCATTGGTTGCGCGGTATTACACTAAAGGTTTCTTCTACCTTTAAAAGAGAAATAAGATTTTTCAGAGTGTCTTCTTTTTCAATTAATGTATTAGTTGGAAGAGGCACTGCATAATTCAAGTTCGACTCGTCAACACCATTAAGTGTTGGCCAAGGTTCCGTTTTTCCGATACCGATAAAATAATCATCAGTAGTACTATCTTCAATATCGTTAATGAATAACTCTCTTGAATTTTTTCTAAATTGGTTTGTAATAATTGCTGACATAATGTTATTTATAAAGATTAATCGATTGCTGATATATAATTACTCGAATAGGTTTATTATAGTGTAAAGCTAGAGTGAACCTTTTCTGTTCCTCCATTCGTCGCGTTGTAACCAAACTTCCAATACCAACCACTTGGGACAATCATAGTAACCTGCGCTCCAGAATCACCACGCTCGTCACTATAGATCCGAGTTTGACCTACTCTTGCACCCCCACTCCCAGTCATACTTGCGTTCGGATTGATTTCACCTAACAAATATGCGATATCCGCGGCGTTGGAATAGATAGTAAAACTTACCCACAATGGCCTGCCAGTATCGTTATATTGTATTACATCGGTAACAGTAGAGTGTGTAAGACTGTTGTATTCTCTTGCAGGATCGAGGGCCGTGATATCGCCGCCAGAAGAAACTCCATCAACCGCATCAATTTTTGTTAAAAGAGATCGATGAACACCGACGCCGTTAGTCGTACTTAACATTCTATAATCAGAATTTTGTCCAACGCCCCATAGGTTATCGTCTTGATCAACTCCTACAAATGAATTCTGACTGTTATAACCGAAGAGTTGGAAATCCTTTATAAAGACTCTATCCTCTTTAACCATTTTTGTAAATGTGCTACGGTCAGTTAAATCGCCTGTTCCTAATTGGCCATATCCGTTATAGCCTGATACAAACACTGTTCCATCATTTTTAAGAATATACGCCGCAACATAGTTATC
>VMHT01030970.1_pt1 | contig 17186 bp, 19 predicted proteins | sample 4693611 | NCBI WGS metagenome assembly VMHT01 (sample SAMN12280063, study PRJNA550983) | marine metagenome | isolation source: seawater sampled from same location over 5 years 0.02-0.2 micron viral filtrate | place: USA: collected off the coast of southern California halfway between the port... ...
TAAACTTCTTTTTATATTAACATTAAATTGATTTACTCTTTCATTAACTTGAAATCCAGTAAATGCGAATTGACCCACTAATCCATTCTGTCTATTATCATTTCCGTTTGTATTTGTTGCAGTTAATACACCACGATTATTTTGGCGGTCAGCATGTTGTTCATCAAGCCCAACAGACTGGCGATGACCGAAAGGAGGGACATTTACATCTCCCCAAGTATTACATAATAGTAAAAGACGCTGACTATCGCTTATAATACCGTCACCCCCAAATCTATTTACACCGTTAATTCTGTATTGTTCTTTACAGCGAAGCTGGTTTAAGGCTCTGTAAGCCCCGAAACCATTAATAACATTAACTCTAATATTACTCGCTGGGTCGCTGAAAGTTTTAGAAATTACAACTCGTTCTACAAATTTATTATCAAATCCATTAACAATTGCCGAAGTTTCTTGTTCGCTTACTTCTGTATTTCCTAAAGCGGTGGCTACAGTAACACCCGAACTTATAGTAAATTGGTCATGCTCAATCGCATTCCAAACAACGGCTTGTTGATTTTTTCTTAATTGTGCTACAATGGCAGGGTCGCGTATTTCATCTGCTATAAGAGATGGTCTTAAAGTTGTTTGGGTTACATTATCTACAGCGAGAATTTTACGAATATCTGTTTCAAATTCTATTTCAATTCTTAAATTTTTTATTAAAGAAGTATCTAAATAAGAAAGGTTACGAAGCAATGGTAAAGCGAGGCGCAGGTCTATACTGCTATGTTGTCTTTCATTATCGTCTGCTAAACTGGCAGAAGTTTTAGTTTCATATAAGAGATTACCAGCTGTTCTAAATTCAGCATTATTACATAATAAATAACCATTTTGGGAACTATTGATTGCCCCATTAATATTTATATTATCTTTATTGGAATTATTAGCATTAACAAATGCTAAAAATCTATTAGCTTCTGTTATTTTATCTAATTCTACTCTCCCATCAAACAAAGAAATTCTTTTTAATATACCATATGCCCCTGCACCTAAATTATAAGACTGCGGTGTGCCCCCAGATATACTTACACCTAAACCAGCCAATTTTAAATTAGGATAAAAGGCAGTATTGGGGTCTAAACGAAACTCACATATATTATTTGCTATATTTACTCGTGGGTCGAAATAACGTGTTTTTAAAGCGGTTGAATATAAGCCAGACATTTATATTATATTTATTTATAATAATTTTGCTTTTTTTTTTAAAAGATGAGTTGATAATTTGGTATAAAAGTTTTATTATAAGGATTAAATAAATATATAGTAGATTTTTTAAGTTTTTTTCTTTTCATTATATCTTTACTTACCATTGTATTAAAAATAAAACGTATTAATTTAGGGTTGGGGTTGTCTAGGGCATACCTTATAATATTTCTAAAATAACTGTAATTTAAATAACCCATATTAAAAATATTTCTACTGGAAAAATATAAAATAATAAAATCTACATATTCTTGTTTTATCTCTTTAATCATTAAATAATAACGACATTAAATTAAATTTAATAGAACCTAAAATTTGGTGTTTTTATTGTAATTAATTACGTTAAAAAAAAATTGATTTAAAGATATATGCTGTTATAATATATAAATATGGATGCCATACAAAAATACGGGGATGAAAGAGGAAGACCTTATAGCCAATCATCTTTGGATTTATATGACAGATATTTAAAAAAATTAAATGGGAACAAATCGCCTAAAAATAATAAATTCCTTAAAAATCCTAAAATTATTAAAAGTAAAATAGACTTGTTTAAAAATAAAAATAATGAACCAATAACAAATAATACTCGTAAATCAATTTACGTAGCCGTAATTACCTTTTTAAGAAGTGTTAATGATAATAAAGAGGAAACCAAGAAATTAATTCACTCTTATGATAAAATTATACAATCCTATGTCGAATTATATGATTACAGTAAAGAAGACTTGAGTATAAGTGAAATGAATAACTGGTGTGATAAACAAACTTTACTTTTAGGATTAAAAACACTTATGGAAGGCAATGACGGATTTAATAATTGTATAAAAAAAATAAGATTTAATACACGAGATATTGAAAAAGCACAACGAGCCGTAATTCTATCTTGTTATTTATTACATTCTGTAAAAAGAGGTGATTGGGCTAATGTCAAAGTTATTAAAAAAACAGAAGATACTAGCGATACAAAAAACTTTAAGTGTAATTTTTATATGCTTGGAACAAAGGAACTTATATTAAATAAATATAAAACAGCGAGGTATTATGGGTCACAAACCGAACAAATAAAAGATGATTTAGCACATATTTTATACACTTGGACGACTTCGCCTATGTATAGGGCTATACAAGAAACTTCCGTTTCCACTAGTAACGGTTATTTATTTTATTCTTTTAATAATAAAAAATCAGTATGGGGAATAATGCAGAAACACGGAATTACGAGAATAATTCCTTCAATATTTAAATCTATATCAAAAAAATTAATAAAATTAGAAAAAGATAATCCATTCGAAGATAAACATATAACAATTAATTTATTAAGAAGAATAATGGCGACCGAAGAACTAACGCATGAAGAGAAACAAGCCGTTTTTAAAGCCCAAAAACTCGCGAAAGGTCAAAATCATTCTTTAATAACCCATCTTAATAAATATCACAGGTCATAAGTTTTTATATGATTTTCCATCGCTGAACTTAAAAACTCTCTTAATAGAGAAACAAAATTATTTATTTCACTATCATAAAATCCGTGGGAATTATCAAGTGCCGTATCAATAATACGTATAAATCCATATACAGATATTAAAGTTTTTTGTAATTCTAAATATTCTTCTTTAATTTTTTCTTTTTTTTGTTCTAATTCTTCGTATTTTGTTTTTAAAGTATCGCCCATCGTTAATAATTCTTGCTCATTCATTTCTATTAATATAAAATATATTTATATATTAATGGATAATAATAAACTAAATAAAAAATATCAAATATTAAAGGTAAAAGATAATAATGATAGTTATTCAAAGCATTATGATACTATATTTAACGTCCCCTTACGCATGGTCTTATCTGCCCCCTCGGGAGCTGGGAAAACTTCTTTTGCCGTCAATCTATTATGCAGTGAAATATTCCCTTACCATAAATTATATGATAATCAAGACGTTTATATCTTCGCCCCATCACCTTACACCGACCCTAAAATTCGTATGATTATAGATTTCTATGAAGTGCCCGATAGTAATATTTTCGATAATTATAGCGATGACCTATTAGAGCAGGTATATGATATGCTTGTAGATGAATACCAAGAGGCTTTAGATGATAAAACTAAGCCTACTCATAAATTACTCTTATTAGATGATTTAAGTTTTTCGTCTGGATTTTCGGGAAGATTTAACGCTTTAAATAAGATTTTCCAAAATGGAAGAAAATACCTCTGTAGTTGTATAGTAATGAGCCAACACTATAAACAAATATCAGTAGCGACAAGAAATAATGCGAATGCTTTAGTAATATGGAGAGCCCCTAATACACAGATAGAACAAGTAGCGGACGAGCATAATTTTCTTAAAGGTGGAAAAAAGGAATTTATGAAACTTTATTATGATAATGTAGTAGAGGCCAGTGATTTCATAATGATTAATTATACAAACCCGAGTTCCCAAATATATTTAGATAAAAATTTTAATAATATTACACCTACCTTAGACGGCTCATCATCTTAAATAAATCTTTTTGTGAAAATTGTGGCTCTACAAAGCCTTGAACTTTAGGAGGCGGAGGAGGCGGTGATTGTTGTGGCTGTCGTGTATTACGTTTTTCTTTTTTTTTCTTTTTAATAATAATTTCCTCTTCTTCTTCACTACTGGAAGCACTTTCATAAATAATTTTCTGTTTTTTCGCTTTTTTAGGTTTCTTTACTTTAATAATTTTAGGTGGTTCTTCAATCTCTTCTTCTTCTACTATACGTTGAATAACTTTTTTAGGTTTTTTCTGTTGTTCCAACTCTCTTCTTAAACTTTCAATTTCATCTCTTAAAGTATCCTTAGTTTTAAGACTTTCTTTCTTTTTTTGTAATTCTTCTAATATTAGTGCCTCTTCTTCTTTTAATTGTTGTGATTTTTTTATTTTTTTAAGCTGGGCATTTCTTTGTCTATTTTTTAACGCCGTGGCTCTGCCTCTAGCCAAATTATCCCTTAATCTTTGTAATTCCGCCTCAGTTCTAACACGTTTTTTCTTTTGTTTCTTAACGGGATTATCAGCCACTTCGGCTTCAACAACAGGCTCGGGTTCATCTATTACACCTTCGTCTTCATAAATTACTTTTTTCACTTTTCTTTTGGTAAGTTTTTCTTTAATTTTCTTATCAATAACTTGGATTTCCGCGGGTTCTTCAAAAATTTCATTAGTTTTCGGCATATATACGTTTATATAATAAAATATTATAAATAAATATTAATAATTGTTCTATATATATTTTGTTTAAATTTTATAATAATAAATACCATTACCAACGTAATTTAGTAAAATCGTATAAGATTTAGTAGCGATATTAAAAAGTAACAGAAAAGTAACAGAAAAGTAACAAAAGTAACAAAAAAAATTTCATTCTTGTTACTTGTTGTTTTTATAAAATAATAAGAAAATAGGTAATGGATTATAATAATTAAGTAAATCTCCTTTAGCAGTAACAGAAGTAACAAAAGTAACAAGAATTTTTAAGAATAATTTTTTTTTTTTTTTAAAAACGGATTTTTAATTTTATTAATTTTCTTAAAAAAAATTCGCTGAAATTCTTGTTACTTCTGTTACTTTTGTTACTCCACTACGAAAACAGCGGAAAATGATAAGAAAAAATGAACCATTAAAAAAAAATATAAAGGAGTAAGGAGTGAGTTATTTTTGTTACTTTTTTTGTTACTTTTGTTACTTTTGTTACTTCCATTGTAACTTTATTATAAATTTATTATTTTAACCGAATTCCCACCAAATTTTATTATTTTTCTTATTTTCCCACCCCATAGACCCTATCTGTATTTTTTGTAACATAGGTAATTTTATAATATCTTTGTAATTGGAATACGATATTATTTTATTAATTAAATTTTCAACATCGAGCGGTGTGGCTTCATCGTCCGTTAATGAGATAAAATATGCTCTCATAAAACAATTACCGCTGGAATTATAATAATATTGAATTAAATTAAATTTTTCATCTTTATCCATTTCACAAAATATTTTAAGTCGCGGTTTAATACTTTTTTTAAAAACAAAGCTCCAAGCCTTTTTTCTTTCTTCTCCTATAAGTTTATGATATTTTCGCTCTCCATACAGATTATTAGTAAAACGGATACTTTTATACACTGGGTCATCTTCTTCATAATCACTTATTACACCATTTTTATCTTCAACCCAGCAGTGCGCATCAAGAGTAACTCCGCTGGAAGTATTAATTACTGATTTTTCATATTCAGCCCAAGTTGTAGGACAAGTTTTATATCCACTTGTTCCTAAATTAGGTGATTTAGGAGAGTGTCTTATGCGGAAGCGTTGAACCATTGTGTAATTACAAATAAAAAAATATCACAAATCAAATTTTTTTTTAAGTGATATATTTTATTAAGAGATTTCATTTTTTTTCATACCAATGTGATTTACATTATAATTTTCATTTTCTTTTTCTTCTTTTTTATTATTTTCTTTACTATTTTTTCCTCTTCCACGGGATTATTTTTATTAAAATCAGTATCAATTTCATATCTACGCTCAAGATAATTATATAAACCTTTATATCTCACCTCATAGTTCCTTCTCACGGATATTTCACCGTTATATTTTGCCTTTTTAAGTTTTTCTGTTATATATTCAGGTAGAGCCTCACACAATTTATAAAAATTCTTCTTTGTTTTAACACTCAATCCACCTTCTTCGCCGAAACGGTCGGCATAATAAGAGGCATAAGAATTCCATAACTCTGTTTTCTTAATAAACACAACTCCATTCTCCTCAATATAATCATTTATATAATCGTTTGTCCAAGGTTCTTTATATTTATAAATATCAGTTTCTTCTTCAATCCACATACTTTTATTAAAAACAGCATGTAAAAACTGATGCTCAACTTTAATATTTTGTTTTCCAACTGCTTTCATTTGTTTCGTTTTATATAAATCGCGTGGTTTATACCCGCTTATATCATATTCGCATAAATAATTGTATAGACTGTGCATACAAATATTATATTTTTCATTATTTTTATTAATACCTTCATATAAAATATCATACCATTCCGTTTTTTGTTTAAACCCAGTCTGGAATAACTGAAATCTTCTTTGTGTTGAACTAACTTGCCACGGTGTAATATCCTTATTTGTTGATGAGAATATCCGCATATAGTTGTCTTGTGTAAAAGGAGTTTTGCCTTTCGGGTTAATGGGTAATTGTTCCGCTGTAAGCATGTGCTTCACCTTACTCATATTACTGTCCGCTTGGCTTCCCTCTGTTTCATTAAAATTCATTAATACTTTACCCACGAGTATATCTTGAAAATCTCCTATTGAATTAAGGTCTTGTATATCATAAGAACACGCTTTTCCAATCATACAAGAAAGAACACGAAACATTAAATCTTTACCGACACCTTCCAGTCCTTTAAAACAAACAATAACCTCGGGTCTTTCTTCGGGCTTCTGGAACATATGACAAATATAATTTAATAAGTATTTCCAACACTCGCCTTCACTTGTTACTTCATTATTCGTCAATAGTTTCAATAATTCAATAAATTTATTAATAAAAGGCAGTCCTATTTCATTATAATCTTTATCTTCAAGATGGAACTTGTTATTTTGTATATCAAAACCTTGAAATATATTTAATTCATCGGTTTCCCATAATGAATTATTGAGAGAAGGGCGGAATATTATACGATAATAAGTTTTCCTTTCCTCATCTTGTATCCATTTCATAAAAATTTCTTTATTTATCATTCTTTTTTTTTCGGGGCACCATTCTTCATATAATAAAGGAGCACATAACAGTCTGGCTTTCTCTTTATTATATTCATTTACAACAAAAGTCCCGTTGGCACGTTCTTTCCTTCTGTAAAATACAGCACTTTCTTCAATGAAGCACCATTCCTTATTCATTTGTGAAATCATACCTTCATAAGAAAGTAATTCAATTTTTAATATTTCTTCAGCCAGTTCAGCCTCATTTAAAGGTTCTTCACTTTCATACCCTTCATCCAGCTTAAATTTATCGTGTAATCTTAATGATAAATCCTTTATTTTCCACGTGATGCCGTATTGTTCGCCGATTTCATTTAATTTCGGCAATAGATTTTTACGTGTTGTCATAAAGCCGTCAAACATTTTTATGACTTGGTCTCCCTCTCTTATACAATATTCAATTGCTTCTTCGAGCAACTGGCTTTCAAAATCGGCACAAACTTTACTTATAAATGAGCCTTTTAAATTGATTTCTCCTTTTTTATGACCCTTTGGTCTTTCTTTCGGTAATATATTAAAATCTTTCGGGGTATTTAAATACCATTCCTCAATAATTTCATTAATTTCTTCATAAAAACAATTAAACCAGTCGTTATTTGTTTCATTTATATATTTTTTACCTCCTCCATTTATGATTGAAATAATAAGAGTTTTATTATCACGGTAATGGTGTTTAAATTTAATTGTATTTAAACAATTTTCACGGTCTCTAATGTAATTATTAAGATAATAAGTTTTTACATCTGGAAAGTATTTGTTTGTTAAATATAATAATACGGTTGGCTGACAATTCACAATATCATAATCCGTATATAAATCCTTGTAAATCCAGCCCTTAATATCATTCTGTAAAGACTGTCCGCCATATGAAGCGTATTCACGACCTCTTTTAATATTAAGACTTTCCATCTGTCTGTTTTTTTTATAAGTTATTGTTTTTTTACCTTGTCTAATATACAAATTTCTAAAAAAATCTTTAATAAATTTAATATATTCCTCCTCGTCCCAAGTGTGTCCGTCTTGTTTTGTTTCATCTTTATCAAATACATTATCCATAAAGAATTTATCCTCTAATTTCATTATTTTATTAATACGCCTCTTTATCACGTTATTCCACGGCACACTTTCATCATAAAATTTCACACTGGAAAGTTGTTTTTTAGGCATTTTTGTAGTATATAAATAAATTATTAACAGTAATCTTTAAATCAATTTTTTTTTATTGTATAATATTGTAATTAAATACACCGAATTAATTGTCTATACTGATTTATACATCTTTTACTCTTTTATATCGGTGTCTATAAAAGACAATTGAATACCTTGTTCCTTCGAAGGGTTCAACCCAGTGTAACAATTCACTTCCGTTAAATTTAATTGGTTTTTCCCTGCAGTCATAACGATTTATTTTTTTTTCAATTGGGTCATAAACGCATGTTAATCCGCCCGTATAATTTCCTAAAGAAACCAAGACGGAAGTGCCGACATTTTGGGAATCAATATGCGGTGGGCACGGATATGACTTATTTAATTGAAGCTGGTTCCATTTAAAATCGGGAAAATAAAGAGATTGAAATTCTTTAAAAATATCCTTTAGATGGGGATTTTCAGCATAAATTTTAGTTTTATATAAACCAGTTTCCTCACAATATTCACGCTTTTTAGTAGGGGTGAGGTATGACTTCCAAGTCACACCGTAAAGCATACTTCCTTGATTTTTATTTATTTTAATTCCACCTTGTTTAAGCATTCGTTTTCTTTCTGTTCCTTTGTAGAATTCCAATTCTTCTAAAAAACCTTCTAAAGTAAATAAATCCGCAAACCAATCGCCCGAAAAATATTTTTTCATATATATTAAAGAACTATATAAAAAAACTAAAATAATTTATAGGCATATTTTATAAAATGCCCTGCTATTTTTGTGAAAAAGCCCCAAGAGAAAATTACGTAAGCGGTTATTGGTGTGAAGGATGCCGTAAAATAAAGAATTTAGGAAACGTATATGGATTTGACAGAATTTTAGAAATATTAAATAAATGCTGTATTAGAAATCCCGACCAACTTGAAAAAAAAATAGAAAAAGAAAAGAAACCTACTGCTGATGATACTAAAGATTATGATAAACCACATACACGTAGTGCTAAAAAATAAACGTTCGTTTTTATTGGATATTTAAATTATTACTAAACACTATAATGAGCGAAACTAATAAATATAATAAATCTTTTATTTACAAATTAGTTCCCAAAAATCCTAAAATATCTCATATTTTTTATATTGGAAGCACTACGTGTCCTTTAAGAAGACAAGTAAATCATTATTACAATTGGAAAAATAAACATAAAAAAGCATGTCCTTTATATACCTTTATGGGTGAATTAGGGGGATATGATAATTTTTCTTTTGTTATTCTAAAGGAAGTTAATTGTGAAACGAGAAAGGAACTCCAACAGATTGAAAAAGAATTTATATTAAAATATAAACCAGCATTAAATAAAAATATACCCAATAGAACAAAAAAAGAATATATTGCCGAAAATAGAGAACGTATTAATTTTACTAACGCAGAGTGTTATAGAAGACATCGTTGTAAAAACCAATTAAAAAGAAAAGAGCGCTATGCTAAAAATAGAGAAAAAGAAACACAAATGGCTAAAATTTATTATGAAAAGAATAAAGATAAAATAGAACAAAAGCGAAGAATGAAAATGACTTGCATGTGCGGTATGACCCATCAAGTATCATACAGAAGAAAACACCTAAAAACGAAAGGCCATTGTTTAAAAATTAATGAAGTTTTAAACAATAACTTACTATTTATGAAAAATAAAATTATTTGTAATAGTTAAATGAGTTCATATAAAATTAAAAGATATTCTTTTATCCAAGCTAAAAAATTAAATGTTAAAATAAAACCTTCCTCCAATATTAAAAAAAAGATTGACGTTTTTAACCAAGAAGGTAAAAAAGTCGCTTCAATTGGCGCACAAGGTTATAAGGATTATCCCACGTTTTTAAAAGAAGATGGTAAGCAGGTAGCAGATAAAAGGCGTAAAGCATACAAATCACGCCACGCGAAAACAGCAGAAAAAGTTGGTAGTCCTTCATACTTTGCCTATAATATATTGTGGTAATAATTATAACTGAATTAAACCCAAGAAATACATATATACAAGGTAAGGATTTACGGTCATTAGGTTACTTTCACTTTCAATAGCCATATTAAAAGTCTGGTTTGATAAATTGAGATATTCACCAAAAGACTGTCCGTGTAACGTTCCGCTATTACCTTTAAGGTGTATATGACTTACTTGGTTTCCTTCTCTAAAATTATTTGATAGGGCTTGTAAGCCTCTAATATTCATTTCATCTCTATCATCAATTTGATATGATACAAGACCTCCGCTTGTGGAATTATTCATTAAATATTGTAGAGATGAGATTTGAGGTATTTTTTCTAATCTATAACTATCTGCGGTGTTAGAATTTTCTTTGGCTAATTCAAGATAAGTTACAGCCACACCCGAAACACGTTCAAGGGGAACCCGAGCTACTATATCTGCTTTTTGTGAATTTATTGTTTGTTTTATCGCACTATAAGTATTCATAAGCATAATTCCCTGTTGGCCGTCATCGGGAACACTTGTAAATCTAAGTCTTGGATTTATTATTTCATAAGTAGCAGTTCCCGCACTTCTTCCAAATAAAGCGTTATTATTTTTTGCTAAATTTGTTTGTATTCTAATATAGCCATTTTTCGAGAAACTGTAATTATCTCCCGACATAGAATTGAAGGGAATTTTAGGCATAAACGAAAAATTACTATTATCATATACGTGGCCTGCAGCGCCACCCGCATTTAAATTATTAGATGCTTGACGCTGACAATAGTATCTGCCAACTTCGGGAAGAGCGCCAATGCCTTGTGCTTGTAAAATTCCACTACAAACATCATTTTCGTTTTTAGTAGCGGAATTTACCATATTAACATACCTAGGATATTCATTTTGTTGCGAAATAACGCCTTTGGACTGAACCTCACAAGTGAAACTTTCCCAAAATGAGGAACAACCAACTTTATTATTATATCCTATTATATCGGCTCTTGTTACATCGGTGGTATAATTACCACTATATACACGAATTTCGAAATCGATTGAAATACTATTTTTTACTAATTTTCTTCCATCTGCTTGTAAAATAAAAGAGAGTGTATTAAATTCTCTAAAACTATTATTCTCATTGCTTCCAGCTTGTTCGGGTTTTACTTCGTGATAAATTACTCCTGCCATATAAAATTATAATATACAATAATTTATTAAAAAATACAAAAATATCATTTTGTTATAAAACTTTAGCCACTTCGCTAAATATATGAATATCTCCAAGTAAAGTTTGTCCATCATTTGCGATTAATTCCACACCTAATCTTGTCATTCCATTTTTAAGAGGAATAGGGCATAAAATCATACGAGCGAGGTGGTCACCACCAAATCCCGCCCTATTTAAAGTTATACCATCATCATAAGAGTGCTGTTGTTCGTTCATATTTTCGGGGGTCATTCCCATATTAAGAAAAGTTTTCATTACTAAATCGTGATGAATGGGTCCTCCCCAAGTAACTTCTTTAGGCGTAACTTCATTACCGTCTATTGTTAAACGATAAGATTTTAATTGTGGGTCTGCGCTTCTGTGTCCTAAACTATTAAAAGTTATTAATACATTCTTCGTCGCTGGTTCAAGTTGATAATATCTATTTAAGGTATTAGCCACTGGGAAATTATCATGTTGGTCTTTAAAAACTGTATATACCATTTGGTTGGGAGCTTGAGGCGAAGCATTCATATGAGCGTTTAGTTCTACTCTTAAAATATCAATATTTCTTGAAGCCACTGTTACATCACTTTCAACAGTTAAATCAAATAAGGCTTGCCCACCCGGTATTCCCCCTACGCGGATTACATCATTAAAATGGAGTTTAAGTGTATCATTTGCGTTTCTGTCTATTCTTGTAATAACTAAATTTCTTTCTGCTATGGCTCCTGCTCCACCTTGATTTGCTCCAACTTTACCATTTACCTTAACTGGCATACCGACCCAAAAGGGATTTCTGTTTTCATCTTCATAAGCACACTGAGTATCAAAAGAGGTATTATCAGTTGAACCTGTTGCCCCAGTGGGTCCTTGATTAATTAGTGGGAGGTTCGTATCATCATCTTGACGACGATTGTTCCATAAAACATTATTATCGTTTGCACCACCCTCTCGTGGAATAACCGACAATTTATCTAATTGTATTTGGAGATGAACTCTAACTTGTCCCGTTTTATTTGTATCAAGTAACTGGTCACCAACATTAAAAATATCGCTTAATGGAATGCGAAGGTCGTGATTTCTGTATCTGCTGTCCTCAGTTCCAAGAGTATTAAGGTCGGCACACGGTTGTTCGCCGAATTGTAAAGAATAATTAAGACCTTGTCCTTTACCAAGTGTATTATGAAATTTACCACTACTACCTTTATATACTTCTAAGTTAGTTCTTAAAATACCGCAGTTTCTTACTTCTTCAATAGTTCCTAAGTTCTGTGAAATCATACTTGCGTTTTTAACAAGGGCTACATTAGGATATACTGCGGTTGGATGTGCCGCCTCCAGTTCATATCTTAATACTAAATTATGAACGGCTTTAACACCTCCCGCGTTGGTTGAACGGGCTTTTAAAACAATTCCTACGTAAGTTTTACTCATATCAATAACACCTTGACCAGCTGGAATTATGAAATCTACTAAATTAGTTGAGCCGTCAATTTTATATCCACTTTGTTCGCTATTTATTTTTATTATTCTATCCATCTTTTATAAATTAATTAAATAAAAAAAAAATCAAAATATATTGTAATGGCATTAACACACAAACAAAAATTTAATAAAAAGCACGGACAACCATTAAATCAATCAAATTCAATTAAAAAAATAGCAGAACTATCTAAAATTAGTGAAAGACAAGCCAAAAAAATATATAAAAAAGGTGCTGGGGCTTATTTTTCAGCGAGTTATTCTGTGCGTCAATCAGTATCAAGTCCCGAACAATGGGGTATGGGAAGGCTCTACAGTGCGGTAGGTAAGGGTCGTGCTAAAGAAGTGGATAAGAGTGAATTAATTAAAGGTAGAAAAGAATATTTACAAAAAAAAAATAAAAAATAATAATATATGAATACACAAGACTACGAAGCATTAAGACAATCATTAAAACAAGCAGACCCATTACCTAAACAAGAAGTTGAAGAGAAGGTAAATGAATTAGCAGAAGGTGGTAAAGATATTTTAAATATTGTTTCGGGTGGTGTTGCTACGGATACAATTAAAGATTTAATAACTTCTCAGTTGGAAAAAGGGAAAAAAGTAACAACAGAGGCATTATCAAATGGATTAAAAAATATTCAAAAAAAAGGAGTAAGAGGTGCTTTAGAGGATGCTAAAAGTGGAGCGAATGCTAAAATTAATGAATTAAAGGGACAAGCCCAAGACGCTATGAATAATTTAAAAAAAGGTGTAGTAGATACTGCTGATAAAAAATTAGGTAATTTATTACAAAATACGAAAGATGCATCCCAAACATTTAGGGATAAGGTAAATACTTCGGGAATTGATGCTATGCGCGACAGTGCTGAAAGTTTCAGTAAAGGTCAATATGGAAGAATTGACCCTTTTAAATTAGACCACGATACTTATAACAGCATGAGAAATAAAATAGATTTAGATGCAGACCCCTTTTCCACACCGAGAACAATAAGACAAGGAGCTTCACAGAACGAAAGCCAATTATCATCAAAATTAAGAGATACACTACAATTAGAAGATAAAAAATTTAGTGACGTTCCAGCAGATTTAGAAAAGGGATTTTCAAAAGCGACAAAAGCCATAACTGATATTGAAGAAGGTGAAAAGGCCAGTGCTCCCGAACTTGATACAGACCCTATCGGTATGGGAATTGAGGCAGTTATAGGTGTAGGAACAGCCATCGCCTCGGCATTTATACACACTTCAAAACAGAAACTCGCACCAATGCCTCAAATCGCTAATTATTCGACAGCGGTAGGGGCTTAATAAGGTTGAGCGTTATGGTTTAATTTAAGATTATAAACATTAAACTTTTTCTTTAAGTATGGCCAACAATAACCTTCATATTTTTGGGATAATTCATATGCGAGTTTGTGGGCGTCATCTTTTCTTTTATCAAGAGAGCCGTAAGTTGATACAATCCCTCCATTAGGGTTATAATATTTGGTCTTAACATAGACATCATTAAATCTAAGTAATTTTTTATCTCGTTTAAAATATTCAATATTGGCTACATAATCTTCAAAATGCTTTTCTTTTACTTCAATAGGATTTTCTCTTATTATTTCTGCTATTAAATGCCCTCCAGTATATTTTAAATTAGTTGAATATCCTAATTTCATATAATATTCATTAGCATAAGGACAACAACCACTAAATTTTACATTTTCTTTTTTCATAGTATTAAACATTTCGTTGAAAAAATCTTTAATATTAAATAGTTCTCTTGAGGAGCATATATCTTTTATATCATCATCTATCATAATAACTTTTTGTCCGACTGGATAATAATTTCTTATAAAAGTTCTTGTTAAGCCTATGCCGTCACAATCTGCGATAATAAAATTATAAATATTTTTACCATCTGTATTAAGTATTTCTCTATATTTTTGTAAATCTATATCATCTTTTAAGAAAATTGTAATTAAATCGGGTCTAATACCATTATCATTAAGAAGTTTCAGTGTCATATCTTTTATTATTTGCGGTCTGCGGTAAGAAGGAATACAAATAATATACTCATCTTTAATAATATCTTGTAGTCTTTTAAATAAAGAATTTTCATTTATTTTACTGAAATCTATTTTAAGTTTATTAAGACTTATATTTTCCCATAAATGAACGCCGTAAGATTTATTTAAAATTTCATCAATAGTATTAAATTGTTTATTAAATTTAGACTTAAAGGGCATTCCATTATATTGTTCTTTAACACAACACCAATTTACGGGACAAAATAGGTAAGCGGGATATAGATATTTTAAATATTCATTAAAATCAGTATTTTTATGAATGGCGTTTTGAAAATAAAACATATTTTTTTGTATCTTTGTGGATTTTGATTTATTATTTTCAATTTTGTTTAAAACGTATTCCAAAAGTTTATCATTTTTATTAAATCTTAATACGCCTATATTGGCGATTTCAATAATTTTATTTTTAAATGCTCCCGATTGGTTTGTTCTTTCAGTTGATATTATTATTTCATCTTCGGGTAATTTTTTTAGTAAAAACATATCTGCATCAAGCCACGTTCCTCCTTCTTTATAAAGTCTTTTAAATCTAAAATGGTCTGTAAAGTGTAATAAAATATCAATACTTACATCTAGTATTTCTTTATAATCTTTTAATTCAATATCTTTTTCAATAGTTTTAAAAAAAGGTTGTAAATCATTTAAATCGGTATAGATAATCGGTTTATATCCTAATTTTATCCAAGATGAAATACAAGAACGGCATATTTCATTTGTCTTACCTAACCATAAAGTAAAAATCATTATAATAAGGTTGTAAGAAAAATAAATGAATTTAACGAAACTCAATTTTATTTAATTGAATAAAAAAAAAATTGATTTTAATATAAATTTATTAATAAGGTAAGAGATGGATAAACAAATGACGCATGCGATTATTAAAACTTGGATACAAGATATTATTATTAAATTATATGAACTATGTAAAAATAAAGAAGAACGAGAAATGTTAAATTATATTACACTCCAAATTCATAAATTAGAATATAAATAAAAAAATATTAACAAATTAAAGGTTTCAATAATTTATTAATAATTATACCTATTTTATCATCTCCTAATAATTTTTCTAAATCTTCCAGTTCTTTAATTGTCATATTAAACATTTTTTTGTGTAGAAACTTATAAATTATAAATTTTTGTTGTTTAGAAAGGTTTTCCATTATATTAATAAAAGGTTTATTTATAAATTTTTCTGTCTATTTCGATTATATTTTCTTTATTTTTTTCGAAATTAACAATAATACTCATACCATACCAAGCATGAACTTTCATCATTTTCATATAAGTTAATCCATATCCCGCTTTATTTAATATTTCAATCCTACGAGGTGTAAGATTATGAAACCCTATAAGTAAAGAAATAACACGAGGGTTTAAATCAATATTTTTTTGTATCCACTTGTTAAGTAATGAATAAGGCGGATTTTGGCAGATTACTGATATAGGTTTGTCGGGTGTATAAGTTAAAAAGTCTTTACCATCTAAAATTTCACAATAATCTTTATCACAATCAGCTGGAAAGTTATTAAAATAATTACCCGAATTTTTACAAGGGTCAAGCCATACATCACCTTCTTTAATATCAATTGTTTTAATATGATTAATCGCCAGTTCTGTCGGTGTAATAAATACGTCTTTCGCTACTTTTCGGTTTTTAATTTTGTGTGATACAGAAGAATTCATTATGGTATTACAAAAGATAATTAAACTCTTAATAAAAATAAAAATCGAATTTTTTTTATTAATTATACTGAAAGTCCTTTTTTTCTGTTCTCCAGTCCTCGCCGTATTGACGTTTCAGTATATTTTCACAGTTATATGGAACGGGAACGGGAAAACCTAAAACCTTTGTAATATCAATAGAAGATATTTCATCTTCAGTAAAATACAAGTTCCAGTCATACCTTTTTATTTTATAAATATTATTTTCTTTTTTTAAATAAAAAATATCAATCCAAGGAAAAGTATGAGAAATATTTAATTTATTATCTTGGTAAGTTGATGATGATAATTTCATAATTTCGGCTCTGTTTAGATTTGTATGAAATATTCTTTTATAAGCGTTATACTCTCTCCAAGTGTTTGTTTTAATTTTTTCATTTTTTTTTCTGGATATTTTATCGCATAAATAATAACTTGTAAAATTTAAAGAAGTTTTTTTAATTTCATTAATATCTATATAAGCGTCGGGTAATAAATAAATATCAAGGTCATTATCCCAAGGTATAAGATTATTATTACGTTTAATCCCGAGTAGTGCTCCGTCCCCTAAAAAAAA
>VMHT01147379.1_pt1 | contig 17186 bp, 20 predicted proteins | sample 4693611 | NCBI WGS metagenome assembly VMHT01 (sample SAMN12280063, study PRJNA550983) | marine metagenome | isolation source: seawater sampled from same location over 5 years 0.02-0.2 micron viral filtrate | place: USA: collected off the coast of southern California halfway between the port... ...
GATTACAATTTCATATATTAAATTTATTTAACACTGTAACAGCGACCATCGAAAGTGAAATGGAAGGATACATTATGAGAGCAGAAGAAGTCAATACGATGAGCTCCAGATAATGAAGCAGCAAGATTAGGACGATATAGCATCTGTCCTACAACAGATAAATTCATACCACTGTAAACACTTGGGTTTGTGGCACTGTTGAAATCTTCAAGTACAAGACCAGAAACATATTTAGAAGCAGTTGTAGAAGTTCGGGCATAGAATCGAGTGTTAGTTCCAGCACTGGTTACAAGGTTAGAGTGATTAATAGCACCAACTATTCCTAAACAATCAAGGACATTAGCATAACCTTGCGAGAAATTATCATCTGCTAATTGTAAAGGCTGGGTAGGCATAGCTTTACCAGAAACTTCCCACTGGTAGTCTGATAAGGCACACGAAGAACGAACACCAAGCGAATATTTATCTTGGTCGGTAACATCGGTTTCTTTACGATGAGCGGCTAAAATATAAAGGGCAGAGCGAGGATTCATTGAGAAAGGAACATTTTGAGTTCCACTAACACCATTATTTAATGAGCCTTGAGCGTGAATGAATGATTCTGTTACATAGTTTATTCCAGTTGTACCAGCTTCCATTAAACCCTGTTCGAAGTCAGCATTGAAAGTGGAATTGAAGAGAATCTGCTTAGCACGAATTTCAACATTGCTTACTTTGTAGGCAACAACGCCATTAGCAGTAGTATTAATTTTTAAAGCAGTAGATGGGTCTTGTAGTTCTAAAATTATCGCACAAGAATTTCCAATAAGATACCCTAATGGAGAGAGATAAGTTCCACTGGTAAAACCAGTCATAAGTCTATCAACCATGGTTAAGGAACTACCATCGGCTTCAGAAGTAGAATTTGCTCCAGCAACTTCAGTGGCTGAATCAGGATTTCCATCAGCAGAACCACCAGCTAAAACCTGCTGTATGGATTTTTTATGGTCGCCAGAAACAGTTAGATCATCCATAATATTTGAGATTAACCCATATTCTTGAATGTACTCAATCTGTTCTCCCTGAGAATTTAAAATTGTAATAGATTTAATAAGATTATTTAACTGAGTTTTTACAGCAGATTCACTTGTTGAAGCACCATCGGTTTGGTGAGAACGATTTGTGAATTTTAAAGAAAGAACTGAGTCACTCCAGTCAATCCAGCCTTTAGAAGCTACAGGAAGATTGATTCGGATAAATTTATTAGAGGAAGGATTATATTCAGGAAGTTCGGAACGGAAAATTACTAATTCGGAAGTGGCGGCAACTCCCTCGACTGGATTCGTGCTATATTTGACTTGGTCTGGTGTAGACATATTTATATATTATTATATTAGAAAATAATTTTGAATTGTTAATATTAAATTAATTAAATTAAAAAAAATAATTAATCTAATTTTATTAAAGTATATTTATTTTCAATTTTTAAAAAATGAGGAACTTTTGATTCTAATTTTCTTTTTATATGATTTTTATTTTTAGATTTCTTATTTTTTCTATAATTCAACATATAAATTTTCATATATTCATTATACTTTTCTTTATTTTTTCTTTTCCATTTAATTTCATTAGACATTTTAATATATTTTTTTAATTCCATATATATATATAGTAGAAAATAAAATAATACAAATACCTAAAAGTGGCAGAATTATATATATGAATTCGCCACTTTTAGGTGAATTAGAAATTAACTTTTACTTTACAATTAGTTTTTTTAAATGATTTCTTATTAATATTTTTACAAGATTTTTTAATAGCCTTCATATCTCTTCTTATTTTTTCATATTCAGATTTCTTAACTGGTATGTTACATAATTTTCTACAGTAGGAATATAAAGGTAATGGTTCTAATTTGTCATAAGGATATTGATTTTTTAATAATTCCATTAATTCCATATAATTTTGTTCTTTTATATATTTTTTTTCCATATATTTTAAATCTGAATCTGGGGTATTAAAATTTAATTTTGGAGCTAATTTAATTAAATCTGTTTGTAATAATCCATAAGGGTTATTAACCTCTTCATTATTATTATATGTTGGTATTTTTGATAATAATTCATTACCTAATCTTATACTATTACTAATTTCTGGATTTAAAAAAGATACTGCTTCATGATAATCCCTATTCATTTATATATATATATAATATTTTTTTTTTAAGTTTTATGCGAATTTAATAAAAACATTCTAATCTTAAAGATAAGGACCAGAAGTTATTAGCATCTGATAAATCAATACCTACATTTAATAAATTTGTTATTTCAATATTTAAAGTATCTGGAATTGCTGAAATATGACGAGGTGTTGTTGATCCTTGATATTGTAATAAAAAGTCAGAAGTTCTACCAGAAGCTTTTGCATTTGAAAATAATGTTACAAAAACTGAATTATTACCATTTGTTCTTGAATTATAACTGTTATATTCATTAAGATTAACAATATTTAGAACATAAGAAGTATTTGTTAATCCATCTGTTTGTAATTGAAAATTATCAATATATAAAAGTATTTTTTTATAAGTATTTCTTTTAACTGGTAATCTTAAATTATAATTATATTTACCTGTTGAAGCTGTTGATGTTGCTGGATGTTGAGAATCTAATTGAAGTCTTATTATGTCTTTATCACATTGACATAGCATTTTGTATATATATTAAATATATTTTTTTTTAATAATTTTAATATTTATAAATTAATATGTAATCCATAATAATGTTTTATACATTCTTTACTCATATTTAATCTTTCTATTGTTTCGTTAAGTTTAATTTTTTTAATATCGTTTACATGTTCTAATTTATCATATAATTCTAAAATTTTCTCTTTAATTTTAATTACATTTATATTAGCTTTTTCAATCTCTTCTTCTGAAAAATAATAATATTGATAATAATTCATTATATATACTAATTATATTTTAATTTTACTTTATTATACTTTATTATAATTTATTTTTTGATTATCCAGCCACATATATACATCCAGCCAAAATACAAATAATATTATTATCTAAATTTCTTGTCTTAAAACCAGTAGGAAGATTATTAAAATCTATATCCATTGTTATTTTTCCTAATGTATAATTATGTAATATATCGTCATCTTGAACTTCACCATAACCATTTACATTAGAACTTTGTATATAATCACCATTTTCAAAATTCCCATTACTATTACAGACCCATACTCCGCCTTCACCAATACTATTAATATATAATCTATTTTTATCTTTATCGCATACTTGGATATAACCGAAATCCATTCCGTGCCTCTTATCACCATCTATTTCAAATTTTGCTATAACACCAAGAACTTTTTTTGATTTTCTTGATTTACATAAATCTACAATAGGTACAGCATTATCTATATCAATATTATAGTTTTCACTATTATCTATTATAGGATTATCTATTATAGGTTTATTTTCTTCTATTTCTTCTATTTCTTCTATTTCTATTGGATCTATTCCAGCACCATCATCTAATATGATTTCTTCAATATTATCATTTTCATTATTTTCAATCTCATCTATTATAGGATTTTTATATAATGAATCATATTCACCAGTGCTTTCCACTATTAATCCTATCATATCTTCATTATATAATTCATTATTATTACTAAAACATCTATGACTCGCTGTAAAACTGTAAGTAGTAGTTTTAGCAAATGGTTGGAAGAATCCCATAAAAGTAAAACCACTCGCAGTTACATCACTTGTTGTTGTATTTGCGTCGCTATTATTAGCAAAAAGTCCTAACGCCCTAAATGAACCACTTGTAGATTCTACAGCCCAAACAAATTTTCTTGTAGCACCGCCATTGTTTAAAGCACCCCCACCAACACTACTAATAACATTGCCTTCCCAATAACATAGAGGGTACCAATTATTTGAAGTAGAAACTGGACTCCAAACTATACCATTAGCATATAAATATTGCCCGTAATGACTAATTTTCATTACCTTTCTTGCTGCGGAAGTTTGGTCGCTTGTGAAATTTGCTCCAAAATGAAGTTCACCTCTAAAAAAATTTCCAGTAGGCATAAAATTAATATAAGCACTTGTTTTAGAATATCCACTAAAGTTTGGTTTCCATACCACGCCTGAACTATCACCAATACTATTTTTTGTATTTAAGAATATGTTAGTCGCTTCACCTGAATTGGAAGTAGTATCAGTTGGATAATTTCGTGCTAAATCCAAAGTAGTTCTTGGTGAAGAAACATCAATTCCAAAAGTATTATTTGTTATGCTGGGTATGGATTTATTAGTTAGAGTTTGTGCTACATTATTCACTACAAAATGACCGTCATTATTTAATAAAACTGGAAGGCGAATATCTCGGTTTCCTGTTAATTCACTCACTTTAAGATTATAAAAATGATTTATTGATTGGTCTTCTATATATAATCTTATTCCAGCAACCCCAGTAGTTCCTGTTAAAGTGTTTTCTACTAATAGTCCTCTTGTTATTTCTGTATTTTCGTTTGTATTACCTAATCTTATAATTCCGTTATTAGTGCAATCTATAACATTTCTTGCTAATCCATTTGTAATTACATTTATATTTAATAAATTAGATTTGTCCGTAGAATTTCCAAATGTAATTATACTTGAAAAAATATTTACTATATTAAATTGAGAACTGGTTCTAATGTTTGGTGTATCTATTATTGGACTTGTTAAAGTTTTATTTGTTAGTGTTTGTGTCGAATCAGTAATTAAAAATTCACCAGTATCGTTATAAATTGCTGGAATAGTTAAAATATGATTACTTAATAATTCTTTTGTTTTTATGCTATATGTATTATTTAAACTTTTATCATGTAATCTAAAAATAGTAGAATTAATAGCGCCTGTTAATAAGGGGTTATTGATAGTTTTATCAGTGAGTTCTTGGCTACCAGTTAATTGAACTATATTACTATTTGTAATAGTGGTTATTTTAGTAGCAGTAGCAGCATTTCCCGTAGTGTCTTGATTAAATGTAGGGAAAGTATTATTAGCATTTGATAAATTAGCATTTGTAAAAGTTTTTGAATCTAATGTTTGATTAGCATTTAATACGCAAAAAGTATCTATTCCACTTGGTAATGTTAAATCGTTAATAGTGCTTTCCAAAGTTAATTTTCCAGAAATATTTGTAGTGCCTACAACTGATAATTTATAAGGTGCTGTATTAGAAGAAGTACCAACTAATAAATTATCACTTGTATTTATTGGATAAATATTAGAGCTTACTTTTGAAAAATAATTATCTGATGCTGTAGAAGCAATAGAAATATTACCATTTGTATTTGTGATTGTAATATTACTACCAGCAGTTAAATTATTTACAGTATAATTTCCAGCACTATTACCTATTAATAATTTACCATTAGAAACAGTAGTAGTAAAATCATATTTAGTTTTTAATGTATCAACATAACTTTTTATACTTTGCTGTGTTGCTAATTTTGTTGCTGAATTACTAACTAAATCATCTTCATCTAATATTGCTGTTCCACTTACTGCTGTATTTATTGCTGGACTTGTTAAAGTTTTATCTTCAAGTGTTTGACTTCCTGTTAATTGAACTATATTGCTATTTGTTATAGTTGCTATTTTAGTAGCACTGGCAGCATTTCCCGTAGTATCTTGATTAAAAGTAGGGAAAGTATTTGTAGCAGAGGTTAAATCTTTATTAGTTAAAGCTTGAGAAGTTGCTAAAACACAAAATATATCTGTTACATTTTGTGGTAATGATAAATTATTTATCTTATCACCAAGAAATAACTGACCTGATATATCAGCAGTCCCAAGAACTAAAAATTTCCTATTATTCGTATTACCCGAAGTCCCCACTGTTAAATTATAATCTAATATTGCATGTAATTCAGTATTATTTGTTGTAGTCCATAAATTCGCTGGTATAGTTGGCGTTCCTGTGAGTTGACTATATGAAATACTTTTATTAGTTAGTGTCTCTGTTGAAGAAGCAGTAATATAACCAGCACCATTAGTTAATTGATTATTATTACTTGGAATTGTTGGAGTGCTTGTTAATTGGTCGTATGAAATAGATTTATTTGTTAGTGTCTGTGTAGCATCAATTAGGCAAAAAGTATCTGTTACAAATGCAGGTATAGTCAAATTATTTATTTTATCACCAAGAAATAATGTCCCTGTAATATGAGTTGTTCCATCTACTACTAATTTTCTACTATTAGTATTAGTAGTTGTTCCTAATAATAAATTGTCTGAAGTATTTTCTGCTCTAATATCATTATTAGTTTTTTCAAAAAAATTTGTATCTGTTGAAGATATATTTATCCCTCCATTACTATTTACTATATTTATATTAGTTCCAGCAGTCAAAGTATTACTTGTATAATTTCCTTCTGAATTACCGATTAATAATGAACCAAGTTGAGATTCTGTAGTAAAATCATATTTACTTTTAATATCTTGAATATCTGATTCTGCCGTTACTATATTACTTAAACCAGTTAATGTTCTATTTTGAAAACCAGCAAGATTTGATAAATTTCTACCAGACATATATATTAATATAATAAAATAAAAAAAAATAAAATATATAATTAAATATATAATCTATGGATCCGTTAATATTTCCTACTGTTTTAAGTTTAAGCTTTGGTGGAATTATAGGAATAATTTCTCAAATTCAACATAGTCGGTGCACTGAGATAAATTGTTGGGGATGTTTCTGTAAAAGAAAAATACACGAAGATGACGAGCAAAATCCTATAATGGATTTACCAGAAATGCCTCAAGTTAGTGAAGTTATAACACCTCAAGAGTAAATTACATGATAGTATATGTTAATGTCGTTTTTTTTACTTCTGTATGACATATATTTAGTTCATTCATTTCATACCAGCTCCATATTCCTTTTTCATTTTTATCAACATATTTCATAGATATATAAATAAATTGGTTGAATTCTTTTTTATCTACTCCGCCATTAGTACATATATTTTTTACTTTTTTTAATGCTGTTGGATTATCTATTAATGAATAAAGATATAATGATAATAGTCCTTCATTATCATAATCTTTAAATTGTTCGTAGTCATCCTCTAATAGAAATCTTTTAAATTTCTTTAATTCTTTTTTTAAAACTAATTCCATATTTTTTGGTAAAATACTATCCATATTATATTAAAGTATTATATCTTTATATGAGAAAATCATTTAATTTATTAATTGTTTTAATTTAAAAAATAAAATCTAATATAAATATATAGAATAAATGGTTGAATTAGATAATATGTTAAATGAAGAAGATGTATCTGAATATAAAGATTTAAAAAATGAACCAGTTAAAAAAACAGCAAAAAAACCAGTTGTTAAAAAAGAAAAGGCAAAACCAATAGAAAAACCTAAGAAAGAAAGAACAAAAGCTCAATTAGAAGCTTGGGATAGGTGTTTAGCAAAAAGAAGAGAAAACATTAAGACTAAGAAAGAACCAGTTAAAGAAGAACCAGTTAAAGAAGAACCAGTTAAACAAGAAGCAGTTAAACAAGAACCAGTAAACCCTTTTTCAAATAATAATAATGATTTTAATCCATTAAATAAAATTTCACAAAAAAAAGCACCAGTAAAAAAACCAGTTGCAGAAGCAGAAGTTGATTCAGACCAAGATTTAATTGATTGGGGTTTAGACAATGAAGTTGAAGAAGAATCACAAGAATCAGAAGAAGAAGAAGTTGTTGTTGTTAAGAAACCAAAAGCTAAACCAAAACCAAAACAAAAAACAAAACCAAAACCAAAAAAAATAAAATATGTTTATGAAACAGAATCAGAAGAATCAGAAGAAGAAGTAGTAGTTCCTAAAAAGAAGAAAGTACCGAAAGAAGAGATAATAGATACATTAGATACATTAGATTGGAGGAGTCGTATGAGATTGAGAGGATTCTAATTGTTCTTCTAAATCTTGAAAAATAAACTTTTTACATTTTAAACTATCTTGATGTCTTTTTAAGTTTCTTAAATAAACTTCACAACCACAAATATCACAATTAATTCTTTTAGAATTATATTTTTTTTTATTTTCTAATACTTTTTCTGGATTATCAATTCTCCATTTTTTAGAAATTTCTATTTGTCTTTTCCTATATTCTGGACTATTTTTATATAGTCTTTTAGACTTTTCTCTTTCTTGTTGTTTTAAATCTTCTGGACTACGATAAGCTTTATTAATATTTAATAAATTAGGAGTTTCATTAATAATTTCCTGTTCTCTTTTTCGTAATTCTTCTCTATTGTTACAAGAATGATTTTCTATTAGTATAATTTTATTATTTTTACAAAATAATTTATGTTTTCCAAATCTTCGGCAAAGTGTTTCTGTTGTTGAACCAATATAGATTGTCTCTCCTTTCTCATTAATAATTTTATATATCTTTCCGTTGTTATAATTAACCATTCTCTTTTATATATATCTTATTTTATCTTTAAATACCTTTTTTATATATGTATGATATGAGATTATTTCCCCCTTAAAGTGGTTGAATATTATATAAGAATTCGCCACTTTTAGGGGGATAAAATTAGATTTCTTCTCATAAATCTAAATCTAAATTCCAAATTGTAGTTGGTTAATAATATTTTCTTGCTTATCCATATATGATCTTAAAGAATCAAGTTGTTTTTTTTGTTGAAGTAACATATCCATTAGTTGAATATAATTATTTTCTTTTGAAAAATTAGCTTTTTCATCATCCAGTATTTCTAACATGGAATCAATAATGTTTTTTTTTATATCAATAAACATTCCTATATATATATATATAAGATATTTTTAAACCAATTATATCTAAAAATATTTTTGATAAAACTTTTTCCTAAAAAGTTTAATTAATCCTCAATTAGTAATGTATTATAGTCTAATATTGAAGGTTTCCTATTCCAAAGAATTTTTAGATGTTTATCCTTAATAGATTCATTAACAACATATTCAGTCCATTTAATTCTTTTACCTCCAATATTAGATTCTTTTTGTTTTCCAGTATATAATTTTTCTCCTGTTAGTGTTTCAATACATTTTTTAACAATTTTAGTTATTTGTTTATCATCTTCAAAATTAATAGTTTTACTTCTATCTCTAAATAATTTAATATATTCTGCTTGATATTGCTTACAATTATCAAGTTTTTTAGTAATATTTAATGAACCACTAAACATTCCTAAATCGTTCATTAGTTTTTTTAACCATAATAATTTATTCTCATCACCCCAAGAAACATTTACTGAATAATTTACTTCTAATTGTTTAATAAATTTCTTTTCAGAATATTTTTCATCCATTAAAATTAAATTACAGAAATTAAAATGATTATGAACTGCTTGTGGATTTATAAATAATTCCTTATAATCTCCATCTTGAAATTGTTCTTCTGGAATATGTAATATATCATTAATTCGCTCATAATATTCATTATTAGCATTTTCTTCAAAATGTTTTTCTAAATCTTGTTTAGTCATATCCATAATTTCATTAATTTCAGATTTCTTCTGTTTAATATTTTTAGAAACACCATCAGAAATAACATTAATTTTCATTCGTTTTAAACCATTAATAAAATGATAATATTTATTAGTTCTATCACTATCATAATTAAATAAATGTTTAGACATTCTTTCATTATAATATTTATCTAATAAAATGCTTTTATCTGTATGGTCGAATTCATTTTTATTATTATCTAATCTAATTTTATCATATTTTTTATAAGCATAATTATCTAAATATTTGATTCTATCAATAACCTCATTTGGATTATTGAATTCAAAATCATTTACAATATTTTCTTTATTCATAAAATGGAAATATATTTTATCAATATCACGACATCTTGATACTTGTTGCAACATAGATTTTGCTGGAATAGTATGTCCTTTAAATAAACAGAATACTTTACGGAACATTTTAGAATCTAATCCATATAATACTTTTGGACTGAAAATTAATTTATCAATATTATCTAAATCCATATCACCTTGATATAGCCTATCAATAATTTTAATTTGTTCCCATTGTTCTTTTTTCTCTGGATATTTTTTTAATAAAGCATTTTTAATATTATGTGATTCTGTAGAACTATCACAACATAACATAAACTTATCATTTTCTAATACAATTTTGTCTAACATTTTATCATAAGAATAAATTTCTTCAGCTTCAACATTTTTATAAGGACAATATTCATTTTTAATAAAATTAAATTCAATATTAACACTTACCTCAGATTTATGTTTTAAAAACTCTAAAACAGAATCTTGAATATCAGCATCTACTCCAATAAATTGTTTACATTCTCTAATAATTTTAATAAATATAGATTCAATATCTTTTCGTTTTGTATCTAATGTAGAACTTAAATCTAAATATTCAAAAACAGATTGTAATTCATCAATAAATACAATATATTCTGAAAAATCAAAATTAGTAATTTTTTTTAAACTATCAATTTGAATAATTAAATTTTGTCCTTCAAATTTATATAAATTTTCATTTTTATAATCTGCGTAATTATGATATTCTGTGAAATCTTCATCATTATTCATTCCTTCAAAAACTCGTTTATGTTCTGCTGCTAAACTTGTTCTTGATACAATACTTAAAATAGGAGTTTTATATTCTAAATTATGATGATAATTATTTACTAAATATGTTTTTCCACTATTAGTACCAGATTGAATAACATAATTTTTATTATTATCTAAATCTAAAACTTCAGCTAATCCTTTTGTATTTTCTGAATTAACAATTAAATCTGGGTTAATAACATTTTTAGTTAAATCCCTATATTTAATACTTGGTAATAATTGAGATTTACCAATACTATATAAAATACATGATACTATACAATTTGGTTGATATTTTGCTTTTGCTTCTTCAATATTAATATTATTCCATAGTTCATTATTTTTTATTGAATCATATCCATTATTATTTTTACAATATTCAATCCATAAATCTTTTTTATCAAACATTTTTAAAAATGTAGTCATTTTAAAATAATTGTTAAAATCATAATCTTCATATTTATTATCAAAATATTTTTTCTGGAATTTATCAATCCCTTTTTTAATATTTCTAAATAGTTCTTCATTCATATTATATTTCCATAAAGTCATATCAACTGGTCTATTTTGTAATGATCTAACTTTATTCTTCCTTGATAAAAATTCTTTTTGTTTTTCTGGTGATTTATCATAAATATAGACAATATCTAAAAATTTATCATCGTTATTAGAAATATCTTTTACACTTACATCATTAAATACTTGATATGGTCCTTTATCTGTTTTACTATTAAATCCTACAACATAACCCCCTTCTGCTTTAATATCTAATTCTAAGTTAGACTGTTTAGTTGGACGATTACTATTTTTATTAATCCTCCAATATATATGAAATCCACCAGAAGGAGTTTTTACTGTAAATGTATTTAACTTATAAATAATTGTTTCAATAGTATCATAGAAATTATCACAAGGTTTTACATTAAATAGTTCAGAATAATGTTTAATAAATGGATGTTCGTTTTTCATAGATTTCCATTTATCCTTACTTGTATCTAAATCTAAAACTAATACATTATTTTTAGAACCAGTAACAATACCATAATTAATTTTTTTTAAATCATATTTCTCCTCAGTAAAAGTATTATATCCAGAAACATAAGAACTACCATCAGCATTTTTACTATATTCTGTATTAAATTTTAACCATTTTTCTTGTGTTCCAACATTATTAAATCCAGCTTCATATTTAACATTTAAATATTTTTCCCTAAATTGCTGTTTTACTACTAATGGTGGAAATTTCTGATTAGATTTAATAGGAATCTTGAAAAAGGTTTTGAAAATAGATTTACTATTCTCCATATTTAATACATTATATTTTTTTTCATTCAATTTTAATTCAGCCATTTTTCTTTTATATATATATATGAGAAAATAATTTCTAAATACTTTATTATATATATAAATATAAATTATATATTTTGTATTTAAGGAATTTAATTTCTATCTACCTAAAAGTGGAGTATTCATATATATATTTCCGCCACTTTTAGGGGTTTCAATTTTATCATTAAATCTAAATTTGATTAGAATTAAATAAAAAAAAAATAAATTTGATTAGAATATTTAATTTTAGATTTTTGATTAAACATATTCATTTTTAGATTTTATAATCGTTTTAAATTCTTAATATATTCATAATGAGGCAAACATAAATCATAAGCCATTTTATTTTCACCATAAAATACTAAGTCCTCTCGCTTATCTGTATCAAAATTTATAAATTCATCTATACAATGTTTTATTTTAGCAATCTTTTTAGCAATCTTATTAAATTCTTCATAGTCTTCATTATATAATTCAAATCCATAATGTAATCTCCAATATTTAATTTTTTTATTAATCTTATCTCTTGATTTCCTATGATTATCTCTATCTTGTTGACTAATTGTTTTATCAAAATAAATTCTGCCTTTAACGCCAACCATTCCTATATATATATATATGAGATTTTTTAAATGGTTTTATGAGAATATATAAATTAATTAATTTTAAAATTCTATTTATTCATTAAAGTATTTACTGGAGGCATTAATTCATTAAACATTATATCCTCTTCTTCTTCTGGTATTTCTTTATGAACTCTCTCAATTGACCTAACTAATTTAATTTTTGGTTTTTGTTTAATAATCTTTTTACTTTTAGTTTTCATTATATTATTATATTATAAATAATTTAAAATTTTTACTGTTGGTTTTAATATTGGATTCCTTTTACTTTTGAATATATTAAAATTGCTTCTCTTATTTCCTAACATTACTTTTGGATTATAACTACATTTAGTAAATCCTTCATTTGCACTGATAAATTTAGTTGGTGTAACTAAATCAACTATATTCATGTTATATATATATATTATATAAATTATTCTAAATTATTTGCTATTACCTCATTTTCAATTAAAAAATTATTAATTAAATTACTTTTATAGTTTACATAACAATCTTTTGCTTCTTCATAAGTTTTAAATGTTCCTAAATATAAACCTCGACATTTACTATACCAACTTCCAGATTTCATTTGATAAGCACCAGTATAATCAACATTTAAACAATTTATCGAACTATTTACATATCTTAAATTATCTAATCTATTATCTTTTTTATCTCTATTTATATGGTCCACTATTGGTAAATTATTAACATTATTTAAAAATGTTTTTGCTATTAATCTGTGAACTCTTTTTGTAGTACCATTTAATTTAACTATATAATAACCTTTAGGATCATAACTATATGCTAAGTTTCTATTTATTTTAGTATAAAATATATCGCCATTTTTATTAGCTTTATATTTACCATCATAATTTGGAATGTCATATAACTTAAAGTTTTCAGAATTATTATTTTCATTCATATATATATATATATTATATTATAATATTTTTTTTTTGATTAATAATCGCATAAATCTAATTACAAAAAGACATATATGACGAAAAAAAATACCTAAAAATGGTTAAATCATATATATAAATTCGCCACTTTTAGGGGAATGAAAAAATAGATAAATCTAATTAATCAATCTTATTATAAACAGATTCAGATACATTCTTGCTATGAAGCATTTCCTCAGCAAGTTTCTTCTTTTCTGATATAGTTAATTTTGGATTTTCATATTGTTTAGTTATATAAATACTTCTTAATAATGAACTACTAACATTTTTTTTATAATGTTTTTGAAATATTTTATTTAAGTATTTAGTTATTCCATTAGCAGTCATAGGAGTATAATCTTTTGTATTTATTAATAAATAATCTGTACCTTGAATCTTTAACCATTTATTAATTAATTTTTTTAATTCAATATCTTTTATTGGAATTTCTTGGTCCCCTTTATATTTACTTGTTTTAAAAGCATTTAATTTAAAATATGGATTTCCTTTTTTCTTTATCACTAAATAATTTTTATTATCAGACATTTTTTCATCTTCATCAACAATTTTCATTTCAGCATAATCATTTCTTAATACAGGTAGTGATTTACCGCTATATAAATAAATAATTAAATATTGTTGAATTAAATCTTTTTCTTTATTATTTAATTTATCCATAGGTTTTTCAAATAATTCTTTTGTCTCTTTTTTAAGTTTTCTTAATAATTTTAAAACTTCATCATGATTTATCCAATTAGCTTCTTGTTTTTCTGATTTTTCATTCTTATCATATATATCTAATATTTTATCTTGTAATTCTTTAATTTTCATATTATATTTTTCTATTAAAGTTTTATATTTATCTTCACTTGATAAACTAATTACAACTGGAACTAAATAATTTTTTATAGTTTGCATACTTTTTTCTTTTAAGGCATCTAAAACTTTATCAATATCTTCTAAAAATTCTAATGAATCAATATCTTTTTTATTATTAATTACTTTATGTAAATTTTGTAAATTACTAATATATGTTTTTAATGTAATATCAGAAGCATTAGGTTTTTGTTTTTTAAAAAGTGATTGTAAATCCATTTATATATTATATAGTTAGATTTTAATTTTAAATTTATAACTAATAAAATTTATTTATTTTTGTTTAAGAATTTTTTATCTATTTTATGAGCTTTTGAATTAGGATTTACAGCAGCGTAAAGTCTTCCATAAGCCCATTGTTGAGGATTTTTAACATTTTTTCTAACTGATTCTGGATTATTATAATAAGCACCTTCACCTCTTTCAAAAATAGTTTTAAGTCCTGATAGTTTATAACCAGTTAATTTAGAAATCTCTTTTAAATCGTGAGGTTCATTTAATTTAAAACCATATTTTTTATTGAATAGTTGTTTATAACTCAATCTCATATATATTTAACAAATAAAAAAATACCTAAAAGTGGTTAATCATATATAATAAATTCGCCACTTTTAGGGGAATCAGAAAATCTAATCTTCTTCAACTTCTTCATCAACAACCATTAATCTATTAAAGTTTTTAAAGTATCTTGTATTTAATGGTAAATGTAAATTTATAAACATAAAGTTATGTTTTTTATCAAAAATATATTTAAATAGTTCCTTGCCTTCCTTCTTATCTAATCCAGTAAATTCATCTCTTATAATTTCTTTTTCAGCTTTAGTAGTATCAAAAGTAAAGAGTTGATTTGCTTGTGAGCGTAATGTTAATGGAATAGATTTCACTTTCTGAGAAACTAACCAAGTCTGTAAGGAACTATGCTGTCCTAAAATATGCCTACCATTCATTACTATTTTTCTGAATGTTCGTAAGGCATCTGCCCTTGACGATAAAAAATTTATTGCGTCGTCCATAATAATTAATACATGATGAGGTTCTTCTTCAGAACCAATATCTGATTCATTTTCAATTATCTTTTCTAATATATCCTCTAATGGTTCATCATATAATTTAATTTTTTTATCTTCTGGAATGTTTAGATCCATAGTATCACTTGGACTTATATAATAAACTGAATGAAATACATTATTATATAAGTTATTTTCACGAGTTCCCATTAGTAATTGTCTTATTAATGAAGATTTACCAGAAGCTGGAAGTCCTAATATCAATGTTAAATTTACATACTGAAGAAAAGGACTTAAATTTTCTGGTCGTCCAGCAGTAGACATTTTAGCACCATTAATTTTAATATTAGACTGTTTTTCAAGTATCTTCATATACTATATTATTATAATATAATATTTTTTATAATATAATTATTATCCATAAAAAGAAAAACAAACCTGTTATTAATAATATCATATAATTTATAATATAAATTTTGTAAATAATAAATTAATTTCATATAATATTACTTTTGTTTTTTTTTTAAATTACCATTAATTTGTTTATTTTGATTTTCTAAAATTCTTCTTGCTAAAATTTGATTAGTTTTAACTTGTTGATTTAATTTATCTTTTGATTCTAAATTAAAAGTATCTGTTGTAACTGTATTTAAAGGATTAAATACAAATTCACATTGTAATATAAAAGTATAAGGCAATCCATTAAAGTCTATTACATTATCAGAACTATCTACTAATTTAATTTCAATTTGTTTAATATTTGATTGAGATATTCTATGTCTAAATGGATTTCCTAATTCAGAATAATATAATATTGAATATGGTTCAAGTGTTATAGGAACTACTAATAATTCAGAACTTCCTGAATCACCAGTTTCTGTTGTAATTACATTTGAGCCAACTAAATTTGATTTTACATGAACGCCATCAAATCCGTCTGCAACATCTATTACTAAATCACTAATAGCAGAAGAACTTGTTGTAAAAGTAATATCTATATTAGAAAATCCTATTAAATTATGACAATTATGATTTATATTAGTACCAGTTGAAAAATTTAAAACAGTATTTAAAGGAGTTGTTCCAGAATTTATTAAGAATGATACTTTTCCAGTAGAACTATCAAAAGTTATTGTATATTTAAATGAAAATGTTGAAGCAGATTCCATTAAAGATTTTATTTTAGAAAGTAATTCATTTATATTGTAATTACCATCTGGAATTGTAATTGTATATGAGTTAGTTGAATTATCTGTTTTTTTTTCAGTTATATCTAATTTGTTATTTTTTCGATTATCAGAAAGTAAATAAAAACTAAATGGTAAAAAACATTTTTTTAAATAAATTACCATTATTTCGTCTTTCCTTGCTGTTACTTCACTAATTAAATTATAAAATTTATGTCCGTCTACATTTCCTAATTGAGTTCCATTTAGACTATTTAATATTATTTCAATTGGAAGTCTTGGAATATAATTATATTTTTCTATTAATCTTAAATTATCCATATATATAATATATATAACATTTTATTTTGGTGGAAATAATACTGAACCACTAACTTCTTCTTCTTCAGAATCTGGAACATCTTGAGCTTCCTCTATAGATTCAATTTCAACACGAGGCGGTGCTGTTGTTTCAGGTGATACAAATTGAGTTATTGGTAATTGTCTGGTGTCTTCTGGTGGAGTATAATATCTAACACCTCCAATTTCTTGCGTAATATATCCCGCTGGTCTTCTACCAACTGCTCTTCGGTAATTAATAGCAGATCCTAATGTTGTAC
>VMHT01031321.1_pt1 | contig 17185 bp, 2 predicted proteins | sample 4693611 | NCBI WGS metagenome assembly VMHT01 (sample SAMN12280063, study PRJNA550983) | marine metagenome | isolation source: seawater sampled from same location over 5 years 0.02-0.2 micron viral filtrate | place: USA: collected off the coast of southern California halfway between the port... ...
GGAAGTTCTGTAAGTGGATATAGTCTTGATTCACAAAAACGCACCGCATACGTAGCAACTATGAATCACACAACCAGTGATGTTATTTCACTTGAGAGACTAACCGGACATCATCCAGGTAGTAGTGGCCAAGATAACTGGAGAAGTATTACCCCCTATTCGGCGGTTGATTCTGATGATATTGCTCATGTTTTGGTACCGATTGCAACCTCGAGTTCACACCACCTGAGATCTTCTGGATTTGACCAGAACCTAAACAAAGCATATGATGTTGTTTCTTCAAATGGTGGCGGTAACACGCAATATACTACCGACTTTGGACTCGACAACTCGGGTTCCATTTACTTCACAGGCTACCATCATGCTACATTCCTGTCTAGATCTGCATCATTGCTGAGTCAATGTGGCAGCTTCGTGAATGGATGCGCTGGAGTCGATACTTTGGATTCTGGCCAGGAGCGGTTAAAACCGGCGAACGCCATTAGACTCTACAGATTCTGGGGAGGTTTCGACCACGAGATAAACTATAACAGCCCATCAGAAGGTGCAAGTAAAACTTTTGAGACTATAGGGTATAATGTGGACAATATTGCAACTTATCAGTTAAATGATAGTGCAGGGAATATTAACCAAGCAGCCCTTCCTTGTGGACTGTATTTCGCTACTGCTGCTGGCACAATATCTGGAACTCCGACTATTGGTTGTACAGACACTGCAAATGAAACATATACGATTACTGTAAATTATGGTGCATCACAATACGCATGGAATAGAAGCCAATCATTCGAGGTGACATTCGGAATAAGCCCTGCATTACCTGTAGTTTCATACAACCTTGCAGATACTACACAGAGTTACACTAGAGGTACTGCAATCACACCAATTACCCCAACTGGAATTACTAATCCAACAAACCTGCACCACTTTACCACATATCCGCCTCTACCTGCCGGATTACAAGTGAACAGTACAGGACACATTATTGGCACACCTACTGCGAACCAAAGTACTGCAGTCTTCAAGGTGAAGTCATGTAATAGTTGGAATGTATGTAGTGCAGGTGTTCCGTTTACAATTACTATTAACGAACCTGCACCTGTGTTTTCATACGCTGATTCCGAGTATGAATTCTTCAAGGATGTACCAATTACACCTGTAGTACCAACCAGTACTGGCGGAGTACCTTCTTCTTGGGAGATCTCTCCTGCGCTACCTACTGGCCTGAGTTTGAGAGGAGACGGTGCAATCATAGGAATTCCATTCGTGGACTCACCTGCAACAGACTACACCATCTATGCTAACAATAGTGGTGGAACTGGAACCGCAGTTCTTGAGATAACAATCAATGGAACTGGTGTTTTCATCAATTATCCATACAATAATGCAGAATTGGCACAATACTCGCCAATGATGGCTTTGTACCCATCTACCTCTGGAGCTGCAGTTATCTCATGGACTATCGAACCAACACTACCTAGTGGCATATTCTTCGGAACTAGTAACGGTACAATTTACGGTACACCAAACACTCTGACTGAGAGTACGGTTTACACAATCAATGCAACCGGAGTTGAAGATTACGGTATTTCAACAGTTACAATTTCGGTTCTTCTAGATACTGATTTAGACAGCATACCGGATATCAACGATGTTGATATTGATGGTGATGGATGGTCTAACAGTGATGAAACAGATTGTGAAACCGATGAAATGGATGATTCTGATTATCCTAGCGATATTGACCAAGATAAGATCTGTGACCTACTTGATACAAGTGATGACAGAGCAATTATCGTCATTTACATGAGTAATAACGTAGAATTGGCAAATGACAGCGCAATGAATCCTCTAGTTCCAATTACCGCTGGTGGAGATATTGATACTTGGGAGATTTCACCGGCATTACCTCTTGGACTAGAGTTCGATGGAACAATGCCTGGTCGCTCAACAAGTGACACTGGAACAATCACTGGTACACCTACTGAACTCAGTGGTGCAACTGTATACACTATCTGGGCTAACAACACAAACTCAGGACAGAGTGGTACATTCCAGATTACTCTGGGCGTATTGCTAGATTCTGATGGTGATGGAATCCCTGACGTCTATGATGACGACATGGATGGTGACGGATGGTCTAACGAAATGGAGAACCTCTGTTCTGAGGACCCACAAGATGCTACAAGCACACCTATTGATACAGATGGAGACGGTTTGTGTAACTACATCGACAGCGATGATGACAATGATACATTCATCGACACAGAAGAAATCATGTGTAACTCCGATTCACAAGACCAATCGTCTGTTCCAATCGATGATGATAACGATGGTATTTGTGATGCTCTGCAATCTGATAGAGACCTTGACGGATGGGCTGACGGTCCTGAAGAATCATGTGGCTCTGACCCTGATGACGCATCCAGTATGCCAATTGACTCTGATGGCGACATGATCTGTGATTCACAAGATGATGACAGAGATGGTGACTTTGTCGGAAACAACGTTGACGACTTCCCGGATGACCGTTCTGCTTCAAAGGATACAGATGGCGATGGTAAGCCTGATTCAATTGTTGGTACATCAACATCTGACCCTCAATTGGTTGAAGACTTTGATGACGATAACGACAACTGGTCAGACTATGACGAATCAATGTGTGGAACTAATCCACTCGATGATTCCAGCTTCCCTGTAGATTCAGATGGTGACGGAACATGTGATGCACTAGAGGATGATACTGACGGTGACGGTACTGTAGATGCAGACGATGCATTCCCAATGGACCCTGATGAAGACACTGACACTGATGGAGACGGTGTTGGTGACAATGCTGACGAAGATGATGACGGAGACAGTTGGTCTGACGCTGATGAAGACAGATGTGGTTCAGATAGCCTAGATTCAGAAAGCATTCCAGAAAACATTGAGGATGACAATACATGTGTGACTGTCAAGAAAGATTCCAAGGATGACGATGACAGCAGCTCCTCCACTATGTGGTGGATTTGTGTCTGCTTCCCGCTACTATTGCTACTGTTGCTAATCCCGCTGATATACTGGTCCAGAGAGAGAGGAGAATCCCTATTGGTACTTGTTGGAATGAAGAATGGCCCAGAACCAGAATACACAACATCGAGACCTGGCTTTGTAAGAGGAATGGGAACAAAGAACGACCCGTTCATCCTTAAACCTGGTCACGTTGAAAACTTTGGAGACAGTTGTGAAAGTAAGGAAACTATCACTATTACAAACTTAGACCCTGAATCTCTGGTATCAATCACAGACATGGCTTCGCACACAAATCGTGGTCGCTTCAACATGGACCCAGTCCTAGTCGAAGGTAATTCTGAGGATAAGGGCAAAGGCTCTATTGTCTTCACACTGAAGTTTGATGACAATGTCACTGAAGACGATGTTAGTGGAGTTTACAACGGTCAAATCAGAATTGGTAGTGCTTCTGTCTACATCAATTGGGAAGTCAAAGTTGGTGACCCTGAGGCTGATGAACTAGCTGCTGCTGATAGGAGAGCAAAGGAATTGAGGGCTCAAGAAGAGGCTGAAATGGAAGCGATCAAAGAGGCTGAAGCAAAGGACAAGGCTGAGAAAGAGGCTGCTGAAGCAAAAGCAAAGGCTGAAATTGAGGCTGCTGACAAGGCTGCTGCTGAAAAAGCACAGGCTGAGAAAGAGGCTGCTGAAGCAAAGGCATTAGCTGAAATCGAGGCTGCTGACGCAATGGCTAAGGCTGAGAAAGAGGCTGCTGAAGCAATGGCTAAGGCTGAGAAAGAGGCTGCTGATACTAAGGCTAAGGAAGAAGCGGATGCAAAGGCTAAGGCTGAGAAAGAAGCAACTGAAAAGAAACTCAAAGAGGCTGAAGAAAAGGCTGCTGCTGCTGAAGCAAAGGCTGCTGCTGCTGAAGACAAGGCTGCTTCTGAAAAGAAGGCTCGTGAAGATGCTGAAGACGCTGCTCGTGTTGCTGCTGAACAGGCCGCTCAAGAAAGGCTTGAACAGATGGAGAAAGAAATGGAAGAGCGCCGTAAGAAACTCGATGAAATGGATGAAGCAACTCGTAAGAAAGAGGAAGAACTCCTACGTATTTCTGAGAAGGCTAAGAGCATCGATTTCACAACTCTAGGAGTTGCTGCTAGAAGCACATCCTCCAAGCCAGTTGAAAAGGGCGCTACTGAAGTCACAATGAGTGACACCTCAGACTTCGAAGAAAGCGGAAGTGCTTGGGTTCAAGATGATGAAGGTGGCATGAACATTTCATGGACCGGCAAGACAGCAACTGCATTAACCGGTGTTAAGGGCCTAAAGAGAGGCTTCGCCGCTGCTGCAACTGTAACTGCTAGCGACGATCTACAGAGAATCAAGGGAGTTGGACCTTTCATCGAGGATAAGTTGAATGCTCTTGGAATCTACACTTTCGAGCAAGTTGGAAACATGACTTCAGAAATTGAAGAACAGGTCAACATCGCTATCGAGTTCTTCTCTGGAAGAATTAAGAGAGACAAGTGGGCTAAGCAAGCAAAGAAATTAGCTAACTAAAAGTGAAACTTATGGAATTAATTTCAGATTTGCTTGACTACTTGGATGGCTTGCCATTCAGTGTCAAGGTGATTTTGTGTGTACTCGGAACTGTGCTTGTATTAGCCGGCACTAAGTATGTCCTAATCAGGCCATGGAAGGAGATTGTAAAAGGCAGTTCTGCAGGATGGGATGATAAGTTACTTGCACCGCTTGCAGTCAGATTGAATTTGTTTATTCTAGCAGCAGGTGGTCAATTATCCTGTATTTGGCTAATCGAATCTGATATCGACTACAACACTCTACAGCCATATTTTGGTGCGAGTTACATAATGATCGCAACCTCGATTTCAAGTGTTTCAACAAAATATCTGATGCCTGTTATTCTTGAACAATTTCAGAAGAAAGATGCAGTCACCGTATCAGGAGGAAACCCCTTCCTAGTGATTTGTACTCGTGCAGCACTATACTTTGTAGGTACATATTTTGCTCTGATTGAACTTGACATCGATTTGTTCGGTATATTTGCATCATTAACATTGATTGCACTTATACTTGGAATTGCTATGCAGCAAACCATTAGCAATATCGCAAATTCATTCCTATTGGCAGTAGACCGGCCTTTCGAGGTTGGAGACCGAATAGAATTAGGTGAAACAATTGGCACAGTAGTATCGATTGGTGTTCTTTCGACCAAAGTTTTGGACCGTGATGAAAGATTAGTTATTATTCCAAATAACACGATCATCTCTTCAGATATAATCAATCACGCTAGAGGCGGAGGAGAAGGTATTGCAAGCCGGAAATCGCTTATTGTAGACATAGGGGTGGGTTATGATGAGGATATTGACCACGTCAAATATACACTGCTCAAATTAGCCAGAGATTCTCCACATTGCTTGAAAAAGCCTGAACCAAGAGTTCTGGTCAATCAATTGGATGAGTTTACTAAGAATTTCAGATTATTTTCATGGATTGAAAACTACAATGAAGAATTCATTGCGAAGGATTGGATTCTGAAATCTATCGATGAGAATTTCAACAGCGAAGGAATATCAATTTCATTCCCTACAGAGGTCGAAATCGATGGTGAAGCCTCTCAAACTGACCTCAGTGGTAAGGCTGAACGTCAACAAATTGCTCGTGAACAGATGGTAATCGAAGAACAGCGGTTCCGAGATGAACGAGAGGCAGCACGTCTACGTTTGAAAGAATTAGAGAAAGAGATGCTGAAAGCGGAACAAACTGGCGGGAAGGTGTACGACCTAGAGTTTGAAGTTCAAGCAATTGAAAGTGAATTGAACACCTTTGATAGAGAAGGTTGATCAATTCAATTGGCGTTGCCATCCATTCATTATGTTGGATTCAGCTAGTTGCAAGTGCTCTGCAACCGTGCCTTGACTGATACCAACTACTTTCGCAATATCTGATTGGTTACACTTCTTAGGGTAGTCATAGTATCCCATCTGCACTGCAATACCCAGAACTTCAGACTGTCTTCTTGATAGGGATGGAGCCATCATAAAATCGGCTCTCATGCTACTAGATACCTTTAGGCCTATATCTTCAGGAAAAAGCGTCAGCATTCTTTTTCTGTAAGCAGATAATGCTTTTTTTGTTCCGACGATTGTAAAATGAGCTCCTTCTTCGTTGCTAATGTAGGATTGATTGTGAAACCAACAACCGTCTATATCCATTAGAGTACCCAAAATTGGTCCTGCGAAATCTACAGTTGCAAGACCAGATGTTTCATCACGATGATAGAATTTTATAATCTTCATTCCAGTTGTGAGGGGGATTTCGGTCGGCTCAGTATCTGGCATGAAATCTAGCCTTGCAAGCATTCTGAATACGCCATCTTCGGGACTTTTATCTGTGAGAATGAATGTGATTTTGTCAAAGTAGTCATAGATTACAGCACCAGGTAATTCTGAACTCTGCAATTGGCTGATTGTTAGTATCATTTGTCTTAATTCCATGGAAACCCTGTAGTTATAGGGGAAAGGAAGTAGGTAATGAAGTGTTTGCGTGAAGTTATGCCAGCCAGTGTAAGCCAAGACGGACGATTCAGAGCAGTTTTCCTTTCTGTGATCATGGTACTAATGACACAAGTAGGATATACCGATAACATGGATTTTGATGTTGGTTTTGATGAAGAAAACGATTCACTGCAAACCGGTGGATCCACATCTAACTCATCAAGCAACAATATTTCTCCAAGTAGAAACAATGTCGTGGCCACTGTTGGCGAGCCTATGACTGAAATCTCTTGGTATCACGATGTCAGCCCTTCAGGTGGTAATGCTGGCACCACTACACAAGGCAATGGCAGTGCTTGGGTTATAAGCGAGGACACATACGTTCGAGTGACCAGTACACAGAAAGACACCAATATCGGCGTTACAATTGGAGACTCGTTCTATTACGTTGCCACAGGTGGTGGCGCTATCGGTGGAGTCAACTACAATAATAGCCGTGTAATTTACGCTTACAACAAATCCAGTGATACCGTAAGTGAAGTCGGCACATTTGGCACAATGCCAACTTTATCTAGTACGCGCGCTTTAGATATCTTCGCTAATGTCGGGGATGTTCTACTTTTCGATGGGCCGGACATTGGCGACATGATGGTTTACAATCCTGTCAACGACACTGCTTATTCAATAGGAGTCTCTTATTCGGGCAATCCTGCAGCTAGCAAAGGAACTGGCAAGTACATTTTAGTTGGCGATACAATTTATTTTGCAGGTTTAGATTCTGCAACAACTACTGTAGGGAGTGAATTGTATGCATACAATGCAGGAAATGATACGACATGGCTGGCTGCTGACGTTATTCCAACTCCGAGTAATGCTACTTTCACAGTTGGTAGTGCACCTGGATTCTATCATGGATTCAGATTGATTGGAGATACGATTTATTTTGATGGATTTAGTGTTTCTTCAATGATGCCTAGTACGTATCATGCTAATACAAGTGGTCTTGAATTATATGCATATGATTTGTCTAATCAAACCAGCTGGCAAGTTACCGATATAGATCCTAGGCCACCGGTTCATGCCAATCCCTCCTCTTGGGGTAGTGGTTTTACTGGACATAGCCTTGAGGTAGTTATTTGTGATGAATTTAACCCTGACCAAACATGTGGAGAAAACACGATGACAGTGGTTGGAGATGTACTATACTTCCAAGGAAAGGACTCGAATAACGACGCAGAATTATACGCTCACAACGCGTCTAACCATACTACTTGGCGAGTTGTCAACATCAACACAATTCCGTCTTCAGAGGTAGATGACTTCACCAGGTGCCCTAGTCATGACCCACTATCAATCAGTCATTCAAGCAGTTTTCCTAGAGGCTTTTACACAATAGGAGAAACCGTTTACTTCACTGCAAACAATGGTTACTACGGCCAAGAGGTATGGGCTTATGATACAACGAACAACTCGGCTTGGCAAGTAACCCGATTTGCTACATGTGATGGCCAGACCATGTTAGGTCAAGCGTTATCACATCAAAGATTCAGTATAGTAGGCGAAGAATTGTTTTTCACATATGGAGGATTATGGGTCCACAATGATACTACTCAATTTACAAAAAGAATCTGGACTCCAAACAAATATGGAGAAGATTCGTATACAGAACTTAAGTATCCTGGTACAGTTGTTTTAGGAGATACGATTTATGGTCTTCTGTGGAATGTGGGTGAGGACGCAAAATTTGGTTGTTCGAATTCCAACACCGTGTGTGCCACTGATGGCCCATATGGACATACCACTTATCCGAGAAAACTTGGACTATTAGCCTACGACACATCGAATGATACACTTTACAAAACTGCGACTTATACTATGCCGACTCAATATGGATCTTACCAGTCCGTTCGTAGCGACTTATTTATGGCATCAGGCGATACTATATTTTTTAACGCCATTTTGGGTTCGGGGCCGAGCGGCAAGGTATTTGCATACCAGCCTGCTGAGATTTCACACCCTCAAGAACTCGTATCTGATGCAAATTGTACTGTTTCGCCCGCACTCCCTGCTGGATTAATTATAGACAATAACCGATGTACAATCAGTGGAATACCAACTGGGCCAACCAGTGAGACTAATTACACTGTTACTGCCAATATCAATAACGCTACGTACCAAGGAAACGTTTTGATTACAACATCTTACTCCCCAATTGTACCAAGCGTTGACGGCTCAGATGCAATAATCGGCACACCAATAGACAACATCACTTTCCAAATCGATACTAGTGTTGCAAGTGCGGCAAGTGCTTCGAGCGGCGGCTCAAGTATTTTTACAGGAACTGAAACTGACAGTCTCTCACAAGGTCCGTCAAGTAACCGCTGGAACAATTATGGTGCTGGATTACTTGATTGGTCTAACGTTAATTACCTCGAGTATATTTCACCCGTAGCCCCAGCGGCGAACTCCTATAGTACAGGAACCACGGGTGGTCAAACAATTGCTGTAGACTCTAATGGCCATGTTCACATTGCATATACCGAGAAGGTTGGGCTTGCGAATGTATTGTCATATGCCACAAACCAAAGTGGATCTTGGCAATCTACGATAATAGATGAAGGCTCGATTCGCAATACTAAATCAATTGCTTTAGATTCAAATGATAATGTCCATATTGCCTACCTAATCCAAGGTACTTCCGGTTACAATTTGAATTATACAACCAACGAGAGTGGGTCATGGACGAGCACGACTTTACAACAATCTTTAACAGGGTCTTCTATCTCTTTCGATTCTCGGAATTTCATGGTGATCGATTCAAATGACAATGTTCACATTGCTTACCATCCGGGAAACAATCATGAAATCAAAATCACAAACAACACAGGTGGTTCATGGACAGTTAATGATGTGTACTCCAATTGGACCTACTCCAGTCTCAAGATGTCAGCGCCAACATTAGCGATTGACTCTAACGATAATCTTCACCTCACTTGGGGTCATGACCTTGCATCGTCTGGTCTTCCAACTGATCCATTGCTATATGCCACGAATAAGAATGGTAGCTGGAATTCAACTATAATCCCAGACTCCACCTATTGCGGTAACTCCGCCTATTGCCCCGCTTCAATAACTATCGATTCAAATGATAATGCCCATGTCTTTTACTACAATGCTGCGACTTATAATGCCCCAATTCAATATGGAATAACTCACAGTACGTATGAAAATGGCTCATGGACCAGTTCTACAATTCCCGCAACTTCGTGTTCAAATCTTATGACATGTGGTAGAGAATTACAAGTGGTAATGGATTCTAACGACAATATACACATCGCTTTTACTCAGTATCCTACAGCAACTAACCAATATGGAGATATTGTCCTGCAATACACAAATAACTTGGGTGGCTATTTTACCCCAGGTGTTGCTGTTGATGTGATTAAGGTGGGAATTGAATCCGAAATGATATATCACCCTAACGGCGATGTTGATTTCATTTACTCACACCAAACATCATTCACCTATCCAGCATTGTTAATGACATCAATGAATAATTCGGAACTAAATCCGTCTAATCCAATGTATTTGAATAACAAATTTGCGAGTGGATATAATCATTCATGCGGAATTATTCACGACAACTCATTGCTTTGCTGGGGTTCAGATTACTATGGCCAATTAGGAGATGGAGGATCTAATACGGATATACTAGACATTCAAACCTACGCCCCAGTTGACCTTGGTACAGGGCGTACAGCATATGCAGTTGCAGCAGGACATGCCCACACCTGCGCAATTCTCGATGACGGTTCCCTAAAATGCTGGGGAGATAACACCCACGGACAACTAGGTGATGGAAGCACCACTGACAGGACAAGTCCTGTTCTTGTAAATCTAGGAGTAGGCAATACTGCAGTGGCTATTTCTGCAGGCCATTCACACACTTGCGCAATTCTTAACGACGGCACTTTGAAGTGCTGGGGACAAGATAACAATGGCCAAGTTGGAGATGGTGGAAGTAATTCTGACCAAAACTCGCCAGTAACAATAAACGTTGGCTCTGGCCTATCTGCTGTTATGATTTCAGCAGGAATTTACCATAGTTGCGCTGTTTTAGACGATGATTCGATTAAGTGCTGGGGACTAAACAACAATGGTCAGTTGGGCGATGGAACTACTACCAATAGGACAACACCTGTTTCAGTTCATCTCGATGCTGGAAAAACTGCGTTTGATGTTACAGTTGGGATGCACCACACTTGTGCTTTGGTTGACTCTCATACTGAATGTTGGGGTAAAAATGACCATTACCAAACGGGGAATACCGATAATGGCACCAACGATTTATTGTCCCCTGTAATAGCAAGTAGGGCAATGACTGCCCTCCTCAATGGAGATGACCATACCAAACTACGTGCAATCTCAGCAGGATATAATCACACATGCCAAATTTCAGACATAGGAATGTTTTGTTGGGGTGACAACGACAACAATCAGATTCCAGGTAACTCTCATTATGATTGGTATAAAGCGTCGGACGGTTACTCTGGATTCTCAAGTGGTATTCCAAGCTATACGTCTGCTACGGGAGTTGAATTTTCATACGTTGCTGTTTCTGCTCATGGGGATCGTACTTGCAAAATAACAAGCACTGGATGGCTTAATTGCTTTGGAAGTCTTCCTGATGATCATAATTTAGATGCCACATATCATACGGTTTGGCCCGGAACTCCAATACCGGGTTGGTTTTCGGGGGGTAATGTGCAGCAATGGAATAACACTGCTGAGCCAGGCAGTGCCACTGTTCCTGAAGTTGTTCGATATGATGACGTCAAATACAAGTTTAGTGGAGGCGGAAATATTGGAACTGCTAGTACGACCTATGGGTTGCAACAACAAACATGTCTTGTTAATAGCAACGATATGAGTGCAGTCTACCGCTCTTCGCACGACCAATGGCTGCACAAAGACGGCGCCTTATTGTGCAGAGGTACTGGTTATGGGCAAAGCGACTTCTGGAGCAAAGCGACATCACATTTCGTCAGAATGGATATTCCAGTAGAGAGAGATGCAGAATACATCTCACCTGGAAATAGGTGTGCTATTCTTGATGATGGCAGCCTAATGTGCTGGGGCTTCAACCATAATGGACAGGTGGGCGACGGCACAACCATCAATCGATATTCTACGACTTACGTAGACCTTGGTCCAGGTAGAACTGCAGTTGCAGTTGACAACGATGGTTACCATACATGCGCAATTCTAGATAACGGCGTTCTAAAGTGCTGGGGTAATGATCAGCATGGCCAAGTTGGAGATGGCGGAACCGTCACCAGTGGAGATAAACAACTAACGCCAACTACTGTCAATCTCCCTGCCGGACGCACTGCAGTTGCGCTGGCTACTGGAACTGGGCACACCTGCGCCATCCTTGACAACGGCTCAGTAATGTGCTGGGGGTATAACAGCCATGGCCAATTAGGTAACGGAAACCCAGCAACATACGGCGCTGGAAGCTCAGAATCATCACCAATTTATGTTGACCTTGGCACCGACCAAAAACCGATAATGATAGATTCAAGTTCTCAAACGACTTGTGTTATTTTCGAGAATGGATCACTGATGTGCTGGGGCCAAAAGGGTGCTACAACTACAGGTCTGCCAATCTACCACACTCTACCAAGTGGTACTAGTGCAATTGATATTGCAGTAGGTGATACTACCTACGCGACGACATCGGATATTTATGTCATCATCGACACAGACAACCGTGTATGCAAAAACCCTTCAAATGGTGTATGCAGTTATGTGAATTATTTCAGACCGGGTTACTCTTCTCCATCGACTACCGAATCTGCGGATTTAGTCGCCCTTGCTTTATCGGCAAACAAACATGGATTGTGCGCAGTCTTGATGGATTTATCTCTTAGATGTGAAGATGGCCCCTATGGGTCTTTGCAGGAATCTTGGCCTATGGTAGGCGGATTCTCAGACTCTGGAAGTGGCTCTGGAAGTGGTTCTAGCGGTGGCATGTCCGGTGTTAACGGTGCAACTTGTACTGTTTCACCTGGGCTACCTCCCGGATTGTTCATGGATAGTAACACGTGCACAATTAGCGGCACACCTACTGCTGTAGCAAGTAACACAACTTATACAATAACTGCAACATTGAACAATGTAACATATCAGGGCACATTCTGGCTATCTTCAGGATACCATCCACTCACGCCTAGCGTAGATGGTGCTGACCTACTCATTGGTGAAGCGATGGACGACATTACCTTCCAGTACGACTACAGTGCGGCAAGCGGCTCAGGCGGTGGCATGACTAACGTCACCGGTGCAAACTGTACGGTTTCACCTGCACTACCAACTGGCCTGTCTATCGACAGCAGCACGTGCACAATTAGTGGCACACCTTCAGTTGCAACAAGCAACACAACTTACACTGTTACAGCTAACATTAGCGGAACAACCTATCAAGGAACTGTTTGGTTAGCAACCACGACATTTGGAACAATCACATCTCCAGTAATGGGTGCTGAACTAGACCTTGGTGAAGCGATGACACCGATAACGCTCAACTACACGTCACTGGCACCGCTTGCGCCACCGGTATCATGGGAGATACACCCTGCTCTGCCAGCAGGCATGAGCCTCTCAAACGGCGTAATCAGTGGAACACCAAGCGCGTATGCAGTCAATCAAACCTACACCATATATGCAAACCAAAGTGGAGAAACAACCACCTTTGACATGTACTTCAGCGTGGATACAAACAATCCGCACACAGTAGTAGAGAATCAGCCAATCGATTCGATTGGATTCCAAGGACCGTTCCAAAACGGAACAACAAACTGGACAGTATCTCCTGCTCTGCCAGCTGACCTGGTAATGGATTCTAACACCGGTGAAATTACCGGTTCAGTCAATGGAGTGCTTGCCAATACCACCTACACCGTTGATGCGACTCATAGCGATGGTGCAACAGAGACATTCACCTTCAGCCTGCAAAGCCTTGCAGACTTAGACGGTGACGGATTGCCAAACGAGTTGCCTAGCGACTATGATGCAGCCGAGGGACCAACATCTGGTCTTGTTGCTGACGCTGATGATGACGCTGATGGCTTAGATGATGTTGTTGAAACCAATACTGGATTCTACATTAATACCAGTAGCACTGGAACAGACCCACTTAACCCAGATACAGATGGAGATGGAATCTGTGATGGACCTAATTCAATACCAAATGTCTGTGTCGCTGGACCGGATACTGATCCATTCAATTTCTTACCACCACCTAATTTCTTTGCCCTTGAAGGATTAGACATCGGCTCTTTAGCACCTTATCTACCTGCAGTAGGTGGAACTTACGAAATCTCACCAGACTTGCCTGCAAGCCTTGTATTAGACTCTAGTACAGGTGAAATATCAGGATTACCAACTGAAATTTTGGATAATACTACATTCACTGTGTGGATTAACATGTCAGATGGTTCATCTTTGTCTTGGGATTTCACTATGACAGTTCTAAAAGATACGGATGGCGATGGTATGCCTGATGATTTGCCAGATGATTACGACCCAAGTAACCCTGATTCTCCAGGACTGATTGTAGATTTGGATAACGATAACGATGGAATCCTCGACTCTGATGAGACAGATACTGGAACTAGTCCAACAAACCCTGATTCTGACGGGGACGGCACATGCGACGGAACAGTTTCTGTTGCAGGCATTTGTGATGCTGGACCTGATGCATTCCCACTAGACCCATCTGCAGATACAGACACAGATGGTGACGGAATGCCAGACACAATCACTGGTAACTCAACATCAGTTCCTGCACTTGTAGAAGACATGGATGACGATGGTGACGGTGTTGAAGATGTCAACGAAACCGGTACTTGGACCTACAACGGACCAACCGATACTGGAACTAACCCGCTGAACCCAGATACTGACTATGACGGAACTTGTGATGGACCAGTAGATGTCTATGACAAGCAAGGAGACCTAATCTGTGAAGCAGGACCTGATACTGAACTAGGAAACCTAGCAGTAGGTGCACACTATGCGGTAAATGGTAGCATGATTCAATCCATTAGACCAGAGTGGCGCCCAACTGGTGCTGTTTGGGAGATTTCACCGGACTTACCTGCAGATTTGACAATTGACCCTGAGAGTGGAGTTATCTATGGAAGTGCGAATGAGGTTACTGAGAACATCACCTACACAATCTATGGAAATGGTACATTCTCTGATTATACTTCGAACTTCAACCTGCAAGTTTTGGAAGATACTGACAGAAATGGTGAACCAAACGAACTGCCGGAAGACTACGACAATAGCACAGTTACACCAATGGTAGAAGACCTTGACGACGATAATGATGGTCTGTCTGATTTGGTAGAAACTGGAACTGGAGTCTACAATGGAACATCTGATTACGGAACAGACCCACTGAACCCCGATACTGACGGTGACGGAATTTGTGATGGACCTAACTCAATATGGCCAATCTGTATCAATGGACCGGATTCCAACCCATTCGGATTCCACAATGGCGAAAACATCGTTCTAGTGGAGAATGTTGAGATCGATACCCCGATTCAACCGCCTAACCAAGTTGCTGGTGCGGTTTGGGAGATATCTCCTGCACTACCTGCTGGTCTAAACCTAGATACTTCTAGTGGAATAATTACTGGTACTGCTACTGAAGTAAGTAACAGTGTAACCTACACCTTGTGGGCTAACGTCTCTGACTTCGGAAGAAGCGACTCAGTCGCTATATCTGTAATGGCTACATTCGGACTAACCGTTCTCGAAGACTCTGATGGCGATGGTTTGCCAAACGAGTTGCCTGAGGATTACGACACAAGCGTTGGAACCCTAGTCGAAGACGATGACGATGATAACGATGGAATGCTCGACACTGAAGAGGACGCATTGGGTACAGACCCAACCAACCCTGATAGTGATGGTGATGGATTCTGTGATGGCCCATCTGATGTTTATGCAGCAGATGGAACTCTGGTATGCAGAGGCCCAGACCCTGAACCACTTAATTCAGCATTACCTGTAGACACTGATGGTGACATGTTCCCTGATGAGGACCCAGATGGCCCAGGCGGACTTGAGGCTGATACTGACGATGACGGTGATGGACATCTAGATACATTCGAGAATGACTGCGGTTCAGACTCTCTAAATGCAACAAGCATCCCTCAAGATATGGATGGAGATGAAATCTGTGATGGTCTAGATGAAGACATTGACGGAGATGGAATATTCAACATCTTGGAGACTAACACTGGAGTCTACAATTCAACAACCGATACAGGAACAGACCCGCTAAACCCAGATACTGATGGTGATGGAATCTGCGATGGCCCTAGCGCACCCGCTAATGGTGGATGTGTAGCTGGTGCTGATGATTTCCCATTCGATCCATCTGCTAGCAAGGATACTGATGGTGACGGAATGCCAGACACACTGACTGGAACTTCAACATCGGTCCCTCCTCTTGTCGAGGATTTGGATGATGATGATGATGGCGTCGATGATGAATTAGAATCAGATTGTGACACCAACCCATTAGACGCAGAATCTGTGCCTACTCTAAATGATGATGGCAATTGTAAGGATTCAGCATCTTCTGGAGGAGATAGTGATGGTGGATTCGGTTACATGTGGTGTATCCCATGTCTGCTAATCCTTCTACTACTGTTGCTAGTTCCACTATTGATTGGACGTGACAGAGTATTAGCAATGCTACTAGTTGGTCCTGAACCAGAGAACACAATATCTGAACCAGAATTCGTAGGAGGAGCTGGAACACAAGAAGACCCATTCATTCTTGCTCCTGCTGAAGGAGTTAGGCCTGGTGAGTCTGTCAACAGTACAGAGGTTATCACAATCGATAAGATGTCAAGAATCGATGTTGACATGATGGACTTTAATCAAGAAATAAACGGCGACCGATTCAGCATGTTTGAAACTAACATCAATGAAGTCGGTACCCGAATTATCCCAGTAGGTGATGATGGAGAGATTACTATCAACATGCTATTCGATGATGGCGTTGGCGAACCAACTTACGAAGGTGGAGAGTTCACTGGACTACTGAAACTTGGACGTGCTAGCGTATACCTATCTTGGACAGTAACTGTCGAGCCTGACAAGAAGAAACTCAAGGAAATTGAGAAGCAGAGGAAGGCTGATGAAAAGACTGCGAAGAAAGCAGAAGAAGCAGAAGCAAAGAGGATGGCAAAGGAAGAAGCTGAGGCTAAGAAGAAGGCCGAAGAAGAAGCCGCTGCCGCTGCTAAGGAAGCCGAGGAAGAAGAGGCTGCTGCTGCCGCTGCACTACTTGCAAAGGAAGAGGAAGATGCTGAGGCCAAGAAGAAGGCCGAGGAAGAAGCCGCTGCCGCTGCTAAGGAAGCCGAGGAAGAAGAGGCTGCTGCTGCTCTACTTGTGAAGAAAGAGGAAGAAGCCGCTGCTAAGAAGAAGGCCAAAGAAGAGGCTGACGCTAAGAAGGCCAAGGAAGCGGAAGAGAAGGCTGCTGCCAAGAAGAAGGCTGACGAAGAGAAGGCAAAGAAAGCCGAAGAAACTGCTGCCGCTGCTCTACTTGTGAAGAAAGAGGAAGAAGCCGCTGCCAAGAAGAAGGCCAAAGAAGA
>VMHT01015170.1_pt1 | contig 17182 bp, 14 predicted proteins | sample 4693611 | NCBI WGS metagenome assembly VMHT01 (sample SAMN12280063, study PRJNA550983) | marine metagenome | isolation source: seawater sampled from same location over 5 years 0.02-0.2 micron viral filtrate | place: USA: collected off the coast of southern California halfway between the port... ...
CGCTTTAGGGTTCCATTTGACGAAGTTTATTTTGAAAAGTAAATAAACTTCTGCCTAAGCCAACCAACCCTCACGATCCAGACTTCTGGACTGAATCGCTTCGGAGATATGGTCAGAATCAATGTTGTCATTTCCTGCCAGGTCGGCCAAAGTTCGCGATATTTTTAATATACGATCATAAGCACGGGCAGATAAAGATAAACGTTCCATCGCTTTGAGGAGATCAAAAAAAATCCACTAAAAAAATGGAAAAACACTCCGGTTGACCTAAACGCTCAAGCTCTATGGGACGACTATACCCGTTACAAAGGGATGATGTTTGAAAAAACCAATACCCCTGAAGTTCCTTTGGAAATCATTGACGCCAATCGCAAAACGGATGCCCGCCTCAAAACCATTAAATATATTTTGAGTCAAATTCCTTATCAGAATAAATAAGTTTGATAAGTTTCCCTTTTGGCCATTTGTGAGACGGTTGGATTCATTCTGTTCAGAATTAAAGTGTAAATTCGTAAACAATGAGACCCTATATCCTAAGCGAGTGTAACTGGCAAGATCTTAAAACCAGGCGTTTTGATCTGGCCGTACTGCCCTGGGGAGCGACCGAGGCCCATAACTACCATTTACCCTATGGTACCGATGTCTATGAAGCCGACGCCATAGCCAACGAATCGGGAAGAAAAGCATGGAAAAAAGGCGCAAAAGTGATCATTTTACCCACCATTCCCTTTGGGGTCAACACCGGTCAAACCGATATTTATTTGGATATGAACATGAGTCCCTCCACCCAAATGGCAGTACTCAAAGATGTTTTGACCGTACTTAACCGCCAGGGTGTTCAAAAATTCCTGATCCTCAACAGTCATGGGGGTAATGATTTTAAAACGATGTTAAGGGAGTTGGGCTTGGATTTTCCCAAAATGTTGCTCAGTAGTTGCAATTGGTTTCATGCCTTAGACAAATTGCAATACTTTGAGAAAGAAGGGGATCATGCCGATGAAATGGAAACCAGTATAATGATGCATATCCAACCCCAATTGGTCTTACCGCTTTCAGAAGCAGGAATGGGTCTGGAAAAGAAAAGTAGCATCAAAGGATTTCGTGAAAAATGGGCCTGGACCGAGAGAAAATGGTCTCAAGTCACAGAAGATACCGGGGTGGGCAACCCTATAAAATCAAGCCCCGAAAAAGGAGAAAAATTTTTTGACGATCTAACCGACAAGATCAGTGAATTGATACAAGACATTTGTAAAACTCAATTAAATGAATTGTATGAATAAGCCCTTCCCCATTCCACTCTCCTACAAAATATTTTTGATGCCCCTACTTTTACTGTGCTTTTTTCAAACCACCAGGGGTCAAAAGATTAATGAGGATTATGTCCTAAAAATGGTAAAAACTTCGGAAGAAGTAATTTTAGACGGTCAGTTAAATGAGAAAATTTGGGAGATTGCCGATGTGGCTGATAATTTCTCCATGATCCTCCCCCACGATGACAGACCAGCCACCCAGTTTTCCGAGGCAAGGATGACTTATGACGATAAAAACATCTATCTCGCTGTAATCTTCTATAACAATACCGTAAAAGGCGATTATGTAGTGGAATCCTACAAACGCGATTTTAGTTTTGGAAAAAACGATAATTTTTTGGTGGCACTCGATCCTTTCAACAATATGAACACAGGCTTTGCTTTCGGGCTCAATGCCTACGGTGCCCAATGGGACGGCACCATGTTTGATGGGCGCAGTGTCGACCTGAATTGGGACACAAAATGGTATTCAGAAGTCGCTTTCGATGATGAAAAATGGATCGCAGAAATCGCCATACCCCTCAAATCCATCCGTTATAAAGACAACCTTACCCAATGGGGAATCAGTTTTAGCCGATTGGACCTAAAAGCCAGCGAAAAGTCCGGTTGGACTCCGGTGCCGCGACAATTTCCATCCATAACCATGGCCTACTCGGGAGTATTAGAATGGGATGCTCCACCCCCCACTCAAGGATCCAATATTTCCTTTATCCCCTACCTCTCCGGTGAAATTGACAGCCCACAACAAGATATTCGTAATTATCAACTCAATCCCGGAGCCGATGTAAAACTCAACCTGACCTCCTCTCTGAACTTGGATATCACCCTCAATCCCGATTTTTCTCAGGCTGAAGTAGATCAACAAGTGACCAATCTTGATCGTTTTGAGCTGATCTTTCCCGAAAGAAGACAATTTTTTTTAGAAAATGCCGATCTCTTTGCAAATTTTGGTTACAAAAATATCCGCCCTTTTTTCTCTCGAAGAATTGGACTCAATAACCCGATCATAGGAGGTATTCGACTCAGTGGTAATATTGACGAAAAATGGAGGATTGGTCTACTGGACATTCAAACCCAAGAGGATGCAAAGAATGGTTTTACTGCGGAAAATTTTGGGGTTTTCAGTTTGCAAAGAAAGGTTTTGGATCGGTCCTCTATCGGGATGATTTTTGTGAATAAACAACGTCTCGGTTCAATCGAAAATCTAAACGAGAACACCGCTGATTACAATCGGAATTTTGGACTAGAATACAATTACTTTTCTGCCGATAATGTCTGGAACGGAAAGTTAATGTATTTGAAATCCTTTACCCCCGGTATCCAAAAAGACGATGCTGTTTTTGCTTCTAACCTTACCTATAGCACTCCATTTTTTACCGGATCCGTTCAGGCCGAATACGTGGGTGAAAACTACAATGCCGAAGTGGGATACATTCCTCGTACTCAATTTTTCAAATTTGATACTGAATTCAACTATTTATTTTTTCCTTCACAAACTTCCAAAATATTGTCCCACGGCCCCTCCATAGGCAATATCCAATTCTTTAATCTTGATGGGGAACGAATAGACAGTGCAACAGAATTTGGTTATGAAATGAATTTTAAAAACAGAAGTAAATTAAAGCTCTCCTACGAAAGTCAATACATCGTTTTGCAAAACCCCTTTGATCCCATCAGAACCGGAATCCAGAGTCTTCAAGCCTTTACCGAACACCGTTGGCAAACCACTAATCTGAAATACAACTCAAAACCGCAAAGCCTTTTTACCTATGAACTCAAATCCTCCTACGGAGGCTATTTCCAAAACGGTAAAAGATGGCTGTTTTTTACCCAAATGGGCTATCGATTGCAACCCTATGTGGAATTGAACTCCTTGGTAAGCTACAACCACATTACCTTAGAAGAACCATGGGGAACCAATGGTTTCTGGCTATTGGGGATCAAATCTAACTTTACTTTTACCAAAAATATTTTCTTCTCCAATCTCTATCAATACAACGAACAACAAAGGCTGTGGAATTTTAACTCCCGTTTTCAATGGAGGTACAAACCCGCATCAGATATTTTTTTTGTGTTTAACAGCAGTGATTCTCGCATACCGGAACCCAATAGAAATTGGAACCTAACACTGAAGATCAATTATTGGATCAACCTCTAAACCGATTTTAAAAAGCATAGCCTTTGGGTTTTGTATTGTTTATGCGATGTTGCTCCAAGCCCGATTTTAACCAGTTCTTGTAGGTTGCCGTATCGGTATATTGAATGGGAGGATTAAGTAGGGTTGCATCGGCCGACATTAAAACATAATAGGGTTGAGAAGCTGAAGCAAAATTTAGGCTTTGAAAAGTAGCCCATTTTTCCCCTATGGTTTTGATGGTTTTGATCCTTCCGTTGGGATATTGAAAGTTAAACTGTAGTGCTTCGGGCAATTCTTTGCGATCATCTACATAGAGTGAAATGATCACAAACTCCTCATTCAACAAACGGAATACCTCGGGTCGGGACCACACATTTTCTTCCATTTTTCTACAATTGACACAGGCCCAACCGGTAAAATCCAATAAAATAGGTTTGTTTTTGGCTTCAGCAAAAGCCCTACCCTTTTCATAATCCTTAAAACAATTCAATCCCAAGGGACATTCTGAATCAGAAGGGTAAACACTATAAAATACAGGGGGAGGAAAGCCACTCAACAAAGTGAGTTGTCCATCTTGGTTTTTTCCCAAACCGGGGATCAAATAGAAAATAAAGATCAATACCAAAAAAGTAAAAAATCGTTGCAGCTTAGAAATCTTAGCCCCTTTTACATCATGCGCGAATCGTAACCATCCCATCAAGTAAACCAATAATAAAATGGAGATCAGCAACCATATGCCAACAAAAACCTCACGTTTGAGTATCCCCCAATGCCCTACAAGGTCGGCGTTGGACAAAAACTTTAAGGCCAATGCCAATTCCAAAAAGCCCAGAGTCACTTTCACTTTGGTCATCCATCCTCCCGATTTGGGAATGGATTTGAGTGCGTTGGGAAAAAAGGCCAAAAATCCAAAGGGTAGGGCCAAAGCAAATCCAAAACCGGCCATCCCTACGGTGAGTTGATCAGCACCACCCTCTGCCGTTAGTGAACCTGCGAGCAACGAGCCCAAAATAGGACCCGTACAAGAGAAAGATACAATGGCCAAAGTAAGTGCCATAAAAAAGATCCCCAACACTCCACCACCGGCAGTGGCAGCATCAGAACGATTCCCCCAACTGCTTGGTAAGGTCAATTCGTAATAACCAAAAAACGAAAAGGCAAAAAAGACAAATACCGCAAAAAAGATCAGGTTCATCACTATGTTGGTCGATAACGTATTTAATATTTGCGGGTCAACGGCATCCAAAAAGTGAAAGGGTAAACTCATCAAGACATAGATCAACAGAATAAAAAACCCATAAAGCAAGGCGCGCCCCACCCCCTTACTTTTGCTTAAACTCTGCTTGAGAAAAAAAGAAACGGTGAGGGGGATCATCGGAAAAACACATGGCGTAAGCAGCGCGATCAAGCCACCGATAAAACCCAATAAAAACATGTTCAACAAAGGGTTATCACTTTTTTGGTTTTGATTTTGTATCAACAGTTCCCTGTATTTCAAAGGCAATTGTAATGCCTCCGATTTTTTTAAACTTTCCGGATCAATCGTTTTTTGTGGTGCTACAAGGGCTTTGGAGGGATCTAAAACAAAGCGAAAAGATTTGTTTCTAAAAATACAAATTTTGTCATCACAGGCTTGGTAATTGATCTCTCCGGAAACCTCCCCCAGCTCGGGTTGAAGCAGTCGAATTTTTTGGCGGAAAGTTGCTTCCCCCTCAAACCAAGATAAATCCATTTCAAACATGGGATCGAAGGCCGTGTCGGATCTACTTTCCTCAGTTTTTCCAACCAATTCAAAAGCAGCACCTGCTCCTTCAAAGACAAACTCCGTGGGCAAAGGTCCGTCTTTGGGAAGATTCTGTGAATACAAATGCCATTTGGGTTGGACCGATGCTTTAAAAATCAGCAAGTATTCCGTATCCGTGGTCTTGTCTAGGTCGGTCGTCCATACCACAGGATCTTGTGCCTGAAGTCCCAGCATCAAAAAAAAGAATAAGAAAAAGCCTTTTTTAATCATTATAGCGAATTAACCATTTGTCTTTTGTATAAGCATTGGCCAAAAAACGTTGATCAGCCCTTTTACCGATCACCCAAACAATATCCTCTCCCGAGCACAGCAACCATTGGGCTTCCTTTTCCAAAAGGGAATATTTCTCGTCTTTAAAATATTTGCTCAATTTCTTGCTTCCCTTCACACCATTGGGATAAAAATAATCACTTTGTTTCCATTTTCTCAGTATTAAAGGAAACTTTAACTTGGATTTGTCTAACACCAGGCTTTTAGAATCTCCTTTTTTGAAGTTTTCTTCTTTCGAAAAAGACAAACTAAGAGGGATTTCAATGGCAGACAACTCCGAGTCAATCAAATAAGATTCGGTTGGAGACGCTTCAATGGGGGTCAATAAAAAACACTCCCTGTCTTTGACCAATCGGTGGGTATTGGAAAAGAGTTGTTTTCCACTTTGTGAATACATCAACTGCTTGAGGTCTGCCAAGTTCCCAAAGCCATAGGGGGCAAACAACGCATGTAAGTAATAATTCAATGACGACAGGCCTTTCAAAACATCGATCGGTATTTTAAATCCTTGTTTTTGTGGGATAAAATTGTTCTTTTTAAAATCGCTTACGACATCCTCCAAAACATCTTGAGCCTCGCCCAAATATTTGAGTGTTTCTTGAAACTGCTGATCAAAATCAGGATCCTTTTTTTTCCATTGCGGGATCACCTCGTGACGGAGTGCATTACGCAAATACTCCGTTTTTGCATTGGAAACATCTTCCCTCCATTGGATCTTATTTTCGAGAGCGTACTGCATGATCTCTTCACGAGAAAAAGACAATATCGGACGTAAGATTTTTCCTCTTCGCTCGGGTATACCCAACAAACCCTTAAGTCCTGTTCCCCGCATAGCATTGATCATAAAGGTTTCCAGCGCATCATCGGCATGATGGGCTACCAAAATCAAATCATAGTCCTTTTGATTGGATAAAGTGTCAAACCATCGGTAGCGCAACTGCCGCGCAGCCATCTGAATGGATACTTTTTTTTTAAGTGCATGAGCTTGCGTATCAAAGCTTTGGACATAACATTCCAAACCTTTTTCTCGAGCCAAAGTTTGTATCCAATCAGCATCCTCTTTACTTGCCTGACCTCGTAATTGAAAATTACAATGGGCCAACGCGGGACGAAAGTCTGATTTTAAACAAAGATCCAACAAGACACAACTGTCCAAACCCCCACTCAAAGCCAAAAGTAATCTTTGATCCTTTAGGATGACGGAGTTATCGGACAAATGGTTTTGGAACTTTCTAAGCATATACAAAATTAAGGATTTTGTGTCAGCGCATTTCTAAAAATTTCATGTGAATTTATCATTTGGAACAAGCACAGCAAACAAAAGTGATCTTTGAATGTTTGACAACAATTTTGCTAAAAAAAATAAAATTCGGATATTTGCATTTCAAATGAAAGATGCAACGACATATTCCTTGGGAACCGCCGCAGTTTTTAGCCCGGCTCCACTTCGTCCACGCCGCCCCTAACGGGTACATTTCTCTATTTGAGACTCAGGTGCGTCCGGTCTCACTTTCCAAAGATTATAACCTATTTTTTAAACCCAAAAACGTTTGTCAATAATGGAATTGATTATTGCCAATTCAAAACATATTATACACGCTCAAGACATCAGTAAATGTATCGGCGAATCGGCTAAAATGCGAGGTACCGGTATCGCCAGAAGGAGCCCGCAATACATCAGTAAAAAGATGGAAGCAGGCAATGCCGTCATTGCCTTAGAAAACAATGAATTCGCAGGATTTTGCTATATCGAGGTATGGGGACACGGCAAGTATGTCGCCCACTCCGGTTTGATCGTCTCCCCTGATCATAGAGGAAAAGGACTGGCCAAACAAATCAAGCAAAGGGTATTCGATCTGTCCAAGGAAAAATTTCCCGATGCCAAAATCTTCGGGATCACGACCGGAAAAGCCGTCATGAGAATTAATTATGAACTGGGCTATCAACCTGTCGCATTTTCAGAATTAACGGACGACCCCGAATTTTGGAGAGGCTGTCAAACCTGTAAAAATTATGACGTATTGACCCGAACAGAAAGAACTATGTGCCTGTGCACGGGCATGTTATATGACCCAAGAAAATGATAAACCTATAGCAAATCAAAAATGGAAAATAAAAAATTAGTATTGGCTTACAGCGGCGGTTTAGACACCTCCTATTGCCTGATGAAACTTTCTCAAGAAGGCTATGAGGTTCACGCCATCAGTGTCAATACAGGAGGTTTTGATGACCCGCAGGTAGAGGAAATGAAAACCAAAGCCTTACAAATGGGGGCACATACCTACCGATCCATCAACGCATTGAACTCCTTCTACCACAAAGTGGTCAAATATTTGGTATTCGGTAATGTTCTCAAAAACAACACTTATCCGCTTTCGGTAAGCGCAGAGCGAATTGTTCAGGCCATGGAAATCGTAGCCTATGCCAATAAGATTGGTGCCGATGCCATTGCCCATGGAAGTACCGGCGCAGGAAACGATCAGGTGAGATTTGATCTGATATTTCAGGTCATGGCACCGGATATTGAAATCATCACCCCCATCAGAGACCAACAACTTTCCAGAGAAGCCGAAATCACTTACCTCAAAGAAAATGGAGTGGTGCTATCGTGGGAAAAAGTACAGTACTCCATCAACCAAGGTTTGTGGGGAACCAGTGTAGGCGGTAAGGAAACTTTGACCTCCCACGACAGCCTCCCCGAATCGGCTTATCCAAGTCAACTGGAAAAACAACAGGCTCAAAAAGTCACCCTTAATTTTGAAAAAGGGGAATTGGTAGAAATTGATGGGCAGATGGACAATCCTGTCAATAACATCATCAAATTACAAGAGCAAGCCAAAAAATTTGGGATTGGCAGAGACATCCATGTGGGTGATACCATCATAGGCATCAAAGGAAGGGTCGGTTTTGAAGCTGCTGCCCCACTGTTGATCATTAAGGCTCATCACCTGCTGGAAAAACATACCTTGAGCAAATGGCAACAATTTCAGAAGGAACAACTGGGGAATTTTTATGGGATGTTGCTCCACGAAGGGCAATACTTGGATCCGGTAATGCGAGACCTAGAGGCTTTTTTGAGCAACAGTCAATCTACGGTTAGCGGAAAAGTTTTCGTTACCCTCCACCCCTATCGGTTTGAACTCAATGGTATTGAATCAGATCACGACTTGATGAATGCCGCTTTTGGCTGCTATGGGGAAGAGAACAAAGCTTGGGATGCTGATGATGCCAAGGGCTTTATCAAGCTGTTGTCCAATCAAAACAAAATATACCAATTTGTAAATAAATAAAAATGAAGAAAGTAGGCATTATTGGAGGTTCAGGTTATACGGGGGGAGAATTGATCCGATTGGTATTACACCACCCCTCATTGGAATTGGATTTTGTGTACAGCACCACCAGACCGGAAACACCAATGCACGATACCCATGCAGATTTACTGGGCAGCGGAGCACCGGATTTTACGGCAACCATCAACCCAGATGTCGATGTGGTATTCCTCTGTGTGGGGCATGGCAAATCGGCTGGGTTTTTGGAAAAAAATAAATTTCCTAAAAATACGGTCATTATTGACTTGAGTAACGATTTCAGATTGAAAAAAAACACCCAATTTCAGGACTACGATTTTGTATATGGATTGCCGGAAAATCAGCGGGAAAACATCGAAAAAGCCAATGCCATTGCCAATCCCGGATGTTTTGCCACAGCCATACAACTGGCTCTTTTGCCTTTGGCCAAAGCGGGAATGATCCGGGAAGCAGTCCACATCAACGCCACCACAGGCAGCACAGGTGCAGGGGTGGGATTAAGTCCCACCGGCCATTTCAGCTGGAGAAATAACAATATCTCTTGGTACAAACCCTTCACCCATCAACATTTGGGTGAAATCGGCGAAACCCTCGGAGCTCCCAAAATATATTTTCTCCCGCAAAGGGGAAATTTTACAAGGGGAATTTTTGCCAGTTGCTACACTCCTTTTGATGGTATGCTCAAAGAAGTGATTGAAATGTACAAGGAGTACTACAAGAGCCACCCTTTTACGCATGTATCGGACAATGAACTTACCCTAAAACAAATAGTAAATACCAATCATTGTGCCTTACATTTACATCAATTTGAAGATCAATTACTGATCACATCGGTCATTGACAATTTGGTAAAAGGTGCCTCCGGTCAAGCCATTCAAAATTTAAACCTCATCATGGGATGGGAAGAAGATTTGGGTCTACAACTCAAAGCCAGTGTATTTTAAAAATTTAAAAGAACAAAAATGAAAATAGCCATCATCGGATCAGGGAATTTAGGATTGAGTATTGCCAAAGGATTGGTCTATAACAATACCTACACCTCACTTTACCTGACCAAAAGAGACCCCAGTACCATCGAAAAATGGGAGGAATACAACAATGTCAAGATCACTACAGACAACCAAGAGGCTGTAAAAAATGCTGACATCATTATCTTTACGGTACAGCCCCGACAGTTTGACGGCATCTTGGAGGAAATCAAAGATGTGTTGACCGACAAACACGTATTGATCTCTGCCATCACGGGCTACAGCATCCAGCGAATGGAAGACCAATTGGGAGGTAATTATCCCATTGTGCGAAGTATGCCCAATACTGCCATTTCGGTAGGAAAATCAATGACCTGCTTGTGTTGTAATAATACCGGAGAGAAGAGAATTGCTATTGCAGAAGCCATTTTCAATGGACTTGGAACCACCATCAAAATTTCCGAAAAACAAATGCAGGCTGCTACCGTGGTTTGTGCCAGTGGAATCGCTTTTTGGATGCGACTCATCCGTGCGACTACCCAGGGAGGTATCCAAATGGGTTTTGATGCCGATGAATCTATGCGCATGTCCATGTATACTGCTTTGGGAGCTGCCAGTCTGTTGATCGAAACCGACTCCCATCCCGAAACTGAGATCGATAAAGTCACCACTCCTCAAGGATGTACCATTACGGGTTTGAACGAAATGGAACACCAAGGCTTGAGTTCGTCCCTCATCAAAGGGCTTATGGCTTCTTTCGAAAAAATTAATGAAATTAAAATACAATGAAACCCCTAAAGAGGGATTTAAACCCATGAAACCCTTACAAAGAGATTTAAACAACCAAAATAAATTCCACAACAAAATGACCTGTCTGTGGAAGACAGGAATGATTAAATATCAGCTAATTAACATAGATTTAAACAGATGAAACTATTTGACGTATATCCACTTTATGAAGTTTGCCCCACAAAGGCAAAGGATGTATATGTTTATGATGAGGCGGGAACAGAATATTTGGATCTATATGGTGGTCATGCAGTCATTTCCATAGGACACAGCCACCCCCATTATGTCAACCGATTACAAGCACAGTTGCAAAAAATAGCCTTTTATTCCAATGCTGTAGAAAACCCGCTTCAACAAAAACTTGCAGACCAGATCGGGGAACAATCTTGTTTGCACGAATATCAACTATTCTTGTGCAGTTCGGGTGCTGAAGCTAATGAAAACGCCCTCAAGCTGGCCTCCTTTCACAACGGTAAAAAAAGAGTGGTGGCCTTTAAAAATGCATTTCATGGCAGAACCTCCGCAGCCGTTGCCGCAACGGACAACCTCAATATCAATGCACCCCTAAATCAGCAACAAGAAGTTACTTTTATTCCTTTTAACGATTCACAGGCATTGGAGAAAGAATTGCAAAAAGGGGATGTATGCGCTGTCATTTTCGAACCCATTCAAGGGGTGGGCGGTCTCGATCAGCCCGAAGATGATTTCGTATTGAAAATGGAACAATTGTGCTATCAATATGATACTGCTCTTATCGCAGATGAGGTGCAATCGGGATTTTCCAGATCGGGTACCTTTTTTGCTTTTCAAAACAACAATATCAAACCCCATGTTATTACCATGGCCAAAGGAATGGGTAATGGTTTTCCCATAGGAGGCATTCTGGTTCACCCCGATGTCAAACCCAAATATGGAATGCTGGGGACTACTTTTGGAGGGAATCATTTGGCCTGTACGGCATCATTAGCGGTTTTGGAAATCCTAAAAAAAGACAAGCTCCAAAAACATGCCAAAGAAATGGAAGCCTATTTCAGAGGTAAAGCAGAAAAAATAAAAGGAGCTAAAATCAAAGGCAGGGGGCTCATGCTTGGACTGGAATTTGACTTTGAAGTAGGACCCTTGAGAAAAAGGCTTATCTATGAAAAACACATATTTACAGGAGGTAGCAGCAATAAAAACGTTTTACGAATCCTACCACCATTGACCTTACAAAAAGCGCATTTTGATCAGCTTTTTGATGCATTAGAAGATTTACTATGAAGCATTTTATCACCTTAGCGGATTTACCCAATTTTGAAGAGACCCTTGATTTGGCGATCGATTTGAAAAAGAATCCCACGCAATCAGATGGTTTGGGCAAAGGCAAAACCTTGGGCTTGTTGTTCTTTAACCCCAGTTTAAGAACCCGACTAAGCACGCAAAAAGCAGCCCAAAACTTGGGACTCCCCACCATGGTCATGAATTTTAGTCAAGAATCATGGGCCTTGGAATTTGAAGATGGCACCAAAATGAGTGGATTGAGGTCTGAACATGTAAAGGAAGCCGCTGCGGTGGTTTCCCAATACTGTGACATGGTGGCCATAAGGGCTTTTGCCTCCTTATCAGATAAAGAAAAAGACGAGGCTGAGATTGTATTGAGAAGCTTTGCAAAATACGCTTCGGTTCCCATCATCAATATGGAAAGTGCTACTGCACACCCCTTGCAAGCCCTAGCAGATGCCATTACGATTGAGGAATTTAAACCCAACCACAAACCTAAAGTGGTATTGAGCTGGGCTCCTCATCCCAAAGCACTTCCCCATGCCGTTGGGAATTCTTTTACCCAAATGATGAAACATATGGACGCTGATTTTATTATTGCCCATCCGGAAGGCTATGCCCTGAATCCAAAAATTACTAAGGGGATAGAATGCACCACCGACCAAGAAAAAGCACTTGAGGGTGCTGACTTTGTATATACCAAAAACTGGTGCTCCTACGATCATTATGGACAAATCCTCAGAACAGACGATCAATGGATGATCACACCCGAAAAAATGCTACTGACCAACAGTGGAAAGTTTATGCACTGTCTGCCCATCAGACGGAATATTGTTGCTGCCGATGGGGTCTTGGACAGTCCCAATTCATTGGTCATACAACATTCCCAAAACAGGATCTATTCGGCACAAGCCGTATTAAAGCAACTATTGGAAAATGGATGAACTGGCGGTGATCAAAATCGGAGGGAATATAATAGAAGATGCAGATGCACTGCAATCCTTCCTGACAGACTTTGCCCAAATCCAAAGCACCAAAATTTTGGTTCATGGAGGGGGCAAAAAAGCGACCGCTATGGCCAATCAAATGGGGATACCTGTCCAAATGATTGACGGCAGAAGGATTACAGATGCCCAAAACTTGGACATCATCACCATGCTATATGGGGGTAAAATCAACAAAAATATTGTGGTCCAATTGCAAAATTTAAGATGCAATGCACTGGGACTATCCGGGGCCGATGGCAATGCCATTCAAGCGGTTAAAAGACCCGTAAAAACAATCGACTATGGTTATGTGGGAGATGTCGTTGGTGTCAATACCGAATTATTTCAAATATTACTCAAAACGGGATATACCCCTGTTTGTTGTGCAATTACACACGACCAAAAAGGACAACTCCTTAATACCAACGCCGATACCATTGCCGCCACCTTGGCACAAACTTTATCAAAACATTTTGAAGTATCTTTATGGTATTGTTTTGAAAAGCAAGGTGTTTTAGAAAATATCGATAACGACAGCAGTGTGATTGAAACCATCACCCCCGAAAAATATGAGAACTTAAAAGCAGAGCAAGTCATTCACTCGGGCATGATCCCAAAGATTGACAACTGCTTTGACGCATTAAAAAATGGGGTTTCAGCGGTTAAAATCGGGGCACCAAAAATGATAGCGGGAATTACCCAACATACCACACTAACCTTAAAAGATGAATGAGTTAACCACAGCAGCGATTGATTTATTGAAGGATTTGATCGCCATCCCTTCTTTTTCACAAGAAGAAGACAAAACCGCTGACAGAATTGGAGTATGGTTTGACCAATATGGTATTCCCTATCAGAGATCTGGTAACAATATTTGGGCGCAAAACGAAGCTTTTGACCCCAAAAAACCTACCCTATTACTCAATTCTCATCACGATACCGTGCAGCCCAACTCGGCTTATACCAATGATCCTTTTGAACCTAAAATCGAGGATGGAAAGTTATACGGCTTGGGCAGTAACGATGCGGGAGGAGCCTTGGTTTCACTAATCACCTTATTTACCCACTACTACACTGCCAAAAACCCAAAATACAATCTACTAATCGCTGCATCGGCAGAGGAAGAAATCGCAGGACAAGACAGTCTGAGGGGGCTCCTCTCTCAACTGCCCAAAATCGATGTAGCCATAGTAGGTGAGCCCACCGAGATGCATTTGGCGGTAGCCGAAAAAGGATTACTTGTTTTTGATGCAGTCATTAAAGGTACTCCCGGGCATGCGGCTCACCCCAACGACGACAACCCCATTATGAAACTCCCCAAAGTATTGGAATGGTTTCAAAATTTTTCGTTGGAAAAGCAGTCCGAGTTTTTGGGGGATGTCAAAATTACCGTCACTCAAGTGAATGCGGGAAAAGAACACAATGTGGTTCCTACCAGTGTTCATCTGGTCGTAGATGTAAGGGTTAACGACCAATACAGCAATCAAGAATTGGCACAAATACTCATTGAATCTGCCCCTTGCGAAATGACTCCTCGATCTCTGCACCTCAACTCCTCTTCCATTGGAATGGAACATGAATTGGTTCAGGCGGGAATCGCCTTGGGAAGAAAAACTTATGGTTCCCCTACCCTATCCGATCAGGCGGCATTGGAATGTCCTTCTCTAAAATTGGGTCCAGGACTGTCAACAAGGTCGCATTCGGCCAATGAGTTTATCTTTGTTCATGAAATCGAAGAGGCGGTAAAAATTTATATTGAACTCTTGGGAAAAATACTTTAACGATGAAACTCTGGCAAAAAAATCAAGCCCTGAACGGAAAAATAGACCATTTTACAGTGGGCAAAGATAGGGAGTATGATCTGCACTTGGCGGCCTATGACTGTCGGGCTTCCATTGCCCATGCGCAGATGTTGGCGGAAACAGGGGTGTTAACAGCGGAGGAGGCTGATCAACTTGTCGGAGTATTAAACGATTTAAAAAGTGAGGCCGAAAAAGGGATTTTTGTCATCGAAGCTGAGTTTGAAGACATGCATTCTAAAATAGAATATGTATTGACTCAAAAACTGGGCGATTTGGGAAAAAAAATACATACCGCCAGATCTCGAAACGATCAGGTGTTGGTTGCTCTTCATTTGTATCTCAAGGCAGAGATTAAAACTATTAAAGAGTTAGCCCTCAATTTTTTTAATTTATTAATGGATCTGGCCGGTCAACACAAGGACAAATTTTTACCCGGCTATACCCATTTTCAAGTGGCCATGCCCTCCTCATTCGGACTTTGGTTTTCGGCCTATGCCGAAAGTCTGATCGACGATGTGACTTTGCTCAATGCTGCCCATCAAATTGTGGATCAAAACCCATTGGGCAGTGCTGCAGGCTTTGGAAGTTCCTTTCCGATTGACAGGAGAGCCACAACCGAAAGTTTGGACTTTTCCGATTTAAAATATAATGTGATCGCAGCTCAGATGAGCAGGGGTAAGGCCGAAAAAACTACTGCTACTGCTATGGCTGCTTTGGCAGCTACCCTTTCCAAAATGGCAATGGACATCTGTCTTTATATGGGTCAAGAACACAATTTTATCAGTTTCCCGGGAGAGTTGACCACCGGATCCAGCATAATGCCGCACAAGAAAAATCCCGATGTGTTTGAACTCATCCGAGGTAAATGCAATCTCCTTCAGGGGCTGCCCAATCAGTTGGCGTTGCTGACGGCCAATTTGCCCTCCGGATACCACAGAGAGATGCAACTGGCCAAAGGGCCTATTATTGATGCAATCAATGAACTAAAAGCCTGTTTGGATCTTTTTACTTTTAGTATTAAGGAAATTCAGGTCAAGGAAAATATTTTAGACGACCCAAAATACCAATATGTTTTTAGTGTTGACACCCTAAACGAGTGGGTCAAGGAAGGAATGCCTTTTAGAGATGCTTACAAAAAGATGGGAGAAGCCATCAACAAGGGGGAATACATCCCTAAAATAACCTTGGATCACACTCATCTGGGAAGCTTGGGGAATTTAGCACTCCAAGAAATTGATCTGAAAATGAAAAAGGCAATGGGATAAAATATCCTACTGACACTGCTGCAATTGGGATCTTATTGAATTAATCCGTCCAAAATTTCCCATCAGATATGCAAGGGTCGGTTTTCCGAAGCCGCCAATGCTGCTTCTTTAACCGCTTCGGCATAGGTAGGATGTGAATGACTCATCCGCGCAATGTCCTCAGCAGAGGCACGAAATTCCATGGCAACAACTGCCTCGGCGATCAAATCGGCGACACGGGCTCCGATCATGTGTACCCCTAACACCTCATCGGTTTGGGCATCAGCCAAAATTTTGATAAAACCATCGGTATCTCCACTGGCACGCGAACGACCCAGGGCACGCATGGGAAACTGTCCACTTTTGTAATTTACCCCGGCCGATTTAAGTTCCTCTTCGGTTTTGCCTACGGCTGCCACTTCGGGCCAAGTATAGATCACATTGGGAATGAGATTGTAGTCGATATGAGGTTGTTGTCCAGCCAGTATTTCAGCGACCATAACACCCTCCTCTTCTGCTTTGTGGGCCAACATGGCACCACGAACTACATCGCCTATGGCGTAAATGTTTGTAGTAGAAGTTTGCAAGTGGTCGTTTACTTCGATCTGACGCCGTTCGGTGAGTTTAACTCCAGCCGCTTCTGCGTTTAATCCATCGGTGTAGGGCTTTCTGCCCACTGAAACCAAGCAGTAATCTCCTTCAAAAGTTACTTCCTCCCCTTTTTTATCTAAGGCCGTTACGGTAACCGTATCTCCATTGCGCTCCACCTTATTGACTTGATGGGAGAGATAAAACATTATTTTTTGCTTTTTCATCACCTTGGTCAATTCACGAGACAAAGCACTGTCCATGACCGGAGTGATGCGGTCAGCATACTCAATGACAGAGACCTCTGCACCCAGTCTTTTATACACCTGACCCAGTTCTAAACCAATGACCCCTCCACCGATGACGATCATGTGTTTGGGGATTTCTTTGAGCTCAAGCGCCTCGGTAGAAGTGATGATGCGTTCTTTGTCAATATTAATGAAGGGCAAGCTCGCGGGTTTGGAACCTGTGGCAATGATGATGTTTTTGGCCGTAATATCTTCCGGCTTTTCTCCTTCGATGTGAATGGTAGTTGCATCCTTAAAAGAACCCAAGCCGTTAAAAACGGTTACTTTATTCTTGTCCATCAAAAAATCAATGCCTTTGGTGGTTTGTTCGACCACGGCACCTTTTCGGGCAATCATTTTTTCCAAGTTGACCTTGACTTCCCCCGGAATTTCAATCCCGTGTTCTTCAAAATGCTTTAAGGCATCTTC